>JACCEA010707326.1_pt1 | contig 25376 bp, 28 predicted proteins | sample 7449851 | NCBI WGS metagenome assembly JACCEA01 (sample SAMN15323453, study PRJNA562643) | freshwater metagenome | isolation source: river surface water | place: USA:Blue River Watershed | collected 2017-08-18 | reverse complement strand
GGGGACTGGATTCGAACCAGTGTAGGCGTAAGCCAACAGATTTACAGTCTGCCCCCTTTAGCCACTCGGGCACCCCTCCGGCGAATCGCGAACTATAGCAGAGTTTTAGGGTATTCGCGAGTTTTTGCAGCCAAGTGACTCACAAATTCCAGTCCAAAGCCAGATTTCTCTGAGCCAACCAAGCTTTGGCTTGCGAAAAATGACCACAGCCGATGAAAGGCTGCGGGGGCCGCAAAGCCGACAAGGGCGATGGATGGTTGGCCTTCAAGATCAACGACTCCCGCACAGCGGCCATATCGTCGCGCAAGCCCACAAAACCAGCAGGGCGCGCTGAAGTTTCGCGTTCAATCAACTCTGTCTTGGCTTGGGCATGTCCACCCCACAGCATGTACACACAAGCAGACGCACGGCGAGCCACTTCCGCCAGCAGTGCATCCGTGAGCTGCTCCCAGCCTCGCTTGGCATGACTCGCTGGCTGCCCGTCTTCTACCGTCAAGCTGGTATTGAGCAACAACACGCCTCGCTTGGCCCACATCTCCAACGAACCATCGTGCGGAATGGGTTGATTCAAGTCACGCTGCAACTCCTTGAAGATGTTGCGCAGGGAGGGCGGGATCTTCACGCCAGGCGCCACCGAGAACGACAAACCCTGCGCTTGATGAGGCCCGTGATAGGGATCTTGCCCCAAGATCACCACCTTCACTTGAGACAAAGGCGTGAGTTGTAACGCCCACAAGGGATGCTGGGGATAAACCACCGCGCCAGCATCCAGACGCGACCGCACAAAACTGGCCAATGACACACCCTGCGGGCTGCGCCAAAAAGCATCCAACACAGGCTGCCAATCTGGATGGACCGGCCAATCAGCGGGCGACCACTGCGTCAAACGCGGCGGGCCCGCCTCGACCGGTGAGGCATCGCCAAACAAATCACCCGTCATGCTTTTCAGTTGAAAAACAACTCGGCCAACGCCACGCCTGGATCTGGGGCACGCATGAACGCCTCGCCCACCAAGAACGCATGCACATTTGCGTCGCGCATTTTCTGCACATCAGCGCGCTGCAAGATGCCACTCTCAGTGATGAGCAATCGATCGGACGGGACATCGTTGAGCATGCCAATCGTGGTATCGAGCGATACCTCAAACGTGCGCAGGTTGCGGTTGTTGATACCCAACAAAGGCGTTTTGAGTTTGAGTGCACGCTGCAACTCTGCAGCGTCATGCACTTCTACCAACACCGCCATGTCTAAGCTCCGCGCCACAGCCTCCATCTCGGCCATTTGCGCATCGCTCAAGCAAGCCGCAATCAACAAGATGCAGTCCGCACCCATCACGCGGGCTTCATACACCTGATAAGGGTCGACCATGAAATCTTTGCGCAGCACCGGCAAATCGCACGAAGCTCGCGCTTGCTTGAGGTAGTCCACCTGACCCTGAAAGAAGTCTTTGTCGGTCAGCACCGACAAGCAGGCTGCGCCGTGTTCAGCATAGCTTTGCGCAATGTCGGCAGGAATGAAATCTTCGCGAATCACGCCTTTGGAGGGGCTAGCCTTCTTGATTTCGGCAATCACTGCCGGCAAACCCGCTGCGACCTTGGCGCGCAACGCGCCCACGAAGTCACGCGTCAGCACGCGACTCTCAGCATCGGCTCGCATAGCCTCTAACGATTTACGTTGACGGGCAGTGGCCACCTCTTGGTGTTTGACCGCAACAATTTTGTTCAGAATGTCTGACATGTGTTTCTTTCTCGCGCCAAGCGCTTGCTCAAGCAGTGGTGAGTTGATGAGCCGCCGTGACCAATTGGTCTAGTTTGGCTTTAGCCGCACCAGAAGCCAGCACCGCACGCGCACGCGCAATGCCAGCCTCAATGCTATCCACTACATTGGCCGCGTACAAAGCCACGCCCGCATTCAGCACCACGATGTCACGCGCTGGGCCTGCTTGGTTATCCAGCACGCCCAACAACATGGCGCGCGATTGCTCGGGCGTTTCCACGCGCAAGGCGCGGTTGCTGCTCATGGCCAAGCCAAAGTCTTCTGGGTGAATTTCGTATTCACGCACTTGCCCCTCTTTGAGCTCGCCCACCAATGTGGCCGCACCCAAAGACACCTCGTCCAAGCCATCACGACCATAAACCACCAATGCATGCTCAGCGCCTAAGCGCTCAAGCGCACGCACTTGAATACCCACCAAATCAGGGTGAAACACACCCATCAAAATATTGGGCGCGCTGGCGGGGTTGGTGAGCGGCCCAAGAATATTGAAGATGGTCCGCACACCCAGCTCTTTGCGAACAGGCGCCACGTTTTTCATCGCGGGATGATGATTGGGAGCAAACATGAACCCAATGCCCACATCTGCAATGCATTTGGCAATTTGCGCGGGCGGCAAATTGATGTTGACGCCCAAGCTCTCCAACACATCGGCGCTACCACTTTTGCTACTCACACCGCGGCCACCGTGTTTGCTCACTTTGCCCCCCGCAGCAGCCACCACAAACATCGAACACGTCGAGATATTGAAGGTGTGCGAACCGTCTCCGCCCGTACCCACGATGTCCACCATGTGCGTGCGGTCAGGCACATCCACCTTGGTGGAGAACTCGCGCATCACTTGCGCAGCCGCGGTGATTTCGCCAATGGTTTCTTTCTTCACACGCAATGCAGCAATAAAAGCAGACATCAACACGGGAGACATTTCACCCGACATGATGAGGCGCATGATGTGCAGCATTTCGTCGTGAAAAATCTCGCGGTGCTCGATGACGCGCTGCAACGCTTCTTGCGGTGTGATGGCGTGAATGGTGGTTGTCATAGCCAGCCTTTACAAAAAGTTCTTCAACATGGCATGACCATGTTCGGTGAGGATGGATTCAGGGTGGAACTGCACACCTTGAATGTCCAACTCGGTGTGACGCACGCCCATGATTTCGCCATCGTCCGTCCACGCCGTGACCTTGAGGCATGCCGGACAAGATGCGCGCTCAATCGCGAGCGAGTGGTAACGGTTAACCGTGAACTTCTCTGGCAAACCACCAAACACACCCTCTTGCGTGGTGGTGATGACGCTGGTTTTGCCGTGCATCAACTCTTGCGCACGCACGATCTTGCCGCCAAACGCCGCACCAATGCTTTGGTGACCCAAGCACACACCCAGAATGGGCAACTTGCCTGCAAAGTGTTGAATGGCCGCCACTGAAATACCCGCCTCTGCGGGCGAGCATGGGCCGGGCGAAATCACCAAGCGATCAGGCTTGCGAGCGGCAATGCCTTCGAGGGTGATTTCGTCGTTGCGATACACCTCAACGTCTGCACCCAACTCACCAAAGTATTGAACGATGTTGAAGGTGAAGCTGTCGTAGTTGTCCACCATGAGGAGTTTAATCTTGCTCATTCCAAACCCTCCTCAACCAACTCGCTGGCACGCAACAACGCGCGCGCTTTGTGCTCGGTTTCTTTCCACTCCAACTCAGGCACCGAGTCGGCCACCACCCCTGCCGCAGCTTGCACGTAGAGAGTGTCGTTTTTGATGATGCCGGTGCGAATGGCAATCGCCACATCCATGTCACCCGCAAAACTCAGGTAGCCGCAAGCGCCACCGTACAAGCCGCGCTTGGTGGGTTCGAGCTGATCAATCAACTCCATCGCATGCACTTTAGGCGCGCCGGTCAGCGTGCCCGCAGGGAACGTGGCCTTGAGCACATCCATGCTGGTGAGCGGTTGGCCGTCTGCACCATCGAGCAACAAACCTTCCACGTTGCTCACGATGTGCATGACATGGCTGTAACGCTCCACCACAAAGGCCTCGGTCACTTTGACACTGCCTGTTTTGGCAATGCGGCCAATGTCGTTGCGTGCGAGGTCAATCAACATCACATGCTCGGCGCGTTCTTTGGGGTCGTTGATGAGCTCCACCTCTGCCGCTTTGTCGGCCTCGGGCGTGGCGCCGCGTGGGCGCGTGCCTGCCAAGGGGCGGATGGTGACTTTTTGCCCTTCGGGCGTGGACTCTTGGCGCACCAAAATTTCTGGTGATGCACCCACCACATAGGCGTCGCCCAGGTTGTAGTAATACATGTACGGACTGGGGTTCAGCGAACGCAGTGCGCGGTACAACGACAGAGGGCTGGCCGTGAACTTTTTGTGAATGCGCTGACCCACTTGCACTTGCATGAAGTCGCCCGCTGCAATCAAATCTTTGGCACGCAACACCGCCGCCAAATAATCATCTTTCGCAAAACTGCGCTCAGCAGGGTGACTGGCACATGGCGCAATGGATGGCGCTTGTGCAGGCGCCTTCAAGCGCTGCTTCAGCTCAGCCAAACGGGCATGGGCCTTCGCATACGCGTCGGGCTGCGCAGGGTCTGCGTACACGATGAGCGAGAGCTTGCCCGAGAGGTTGTCAATCACCGCCAACTCTTCGGTTTGCAGCAGCAAGATGTCGGGCATGCCCAAATCATCTGGCGGGCAGGAGTGGACCAGCTTCTTTTCAATGTGGCGAACGGTGTCGTAACCAAAGTAACCCGCCAAGCCGCCACAAAAGCGCGGCAAACCTTGACGCAGGGCCACTTTGAAACGCTTTTGGTATTCGGCCACAAAGTCGAGTGGGTTGCCCGCATGGGATTCGACCACCACGCCATCGGTCACCACTTCGGTTTTAGCAGCATCGCCAAAACCGCTGGCACGCAACAGCGTGCGCGCTGGCAAACCAATGAAGCTGTAACGCCCAAAGCGCTCACCGCCCACCACGGATTCGAGCAAGAAGCTGCGCTCCCCGTTGTTTTGCACATGCGCCAACTTGAGGTACAGCGAGAGCGGGGTTTCTAAATCGGCAAACGCCTCCGCCACCAAAGGGATGCGGTTGTAGCCCTCTTGGGCCAATTGTTTGAATTCGGTTTCAGTCATCGTGAGCCTCCACAGCTCGGCCCCATACGGTTGGGGCGTTCATTCGAACAAGTGCTGAGAGCGGTGCCTCAGCGCGTGCACGGCATCAGTCAACCTGAGCGTGCTTTAGACAAGCGCAGAACTTGGCGTACGCCAGGGCCAAGCTCCCCGGTCGTGACAACCTGTGACTGTGTTGCGATGAATGAACATAGGGTGCAGTTTAGCAAACGCTCAGGCCTGGTCAGCCAACGCCTGCGCGATATGGGTCAGGGTATCCACGTGGGCATCGGCATCCACGCCGTCCACAGGTTCGCCATGGTTGTAGCCATAGCGAACCAGCACCACGGGGCAGCCTGCGGCACGGGCAGCTTGGGCATCATTGCTGGAATCGCCCACCATCAACACTTGGCTCGGCTGTACGCCAAGCGCTTCACAGGTTTTGAGCAAAGGCAGCGGATCTGGCTTTTTGCGCTCAAAACTATCACCGCCAAACACATGGCTGAAAAAGTGATCCAAGCCCTTGGCTTCCAGCAAGGGCTTGGCAAACGACAAGGGTTTATTGGTCAAACAAGCGAGTTGCAAACCTGCGTCACGCATCTGCTGCAACCCCTCGATCACACCAGGGTACAGAACGGCGAATTCGCCGTTGATGGCCAAGTAGTGGTGCTGGTAACGCTGCCATGCTGCGTCATACACCCCCTCTACGCTGCGCGCATCGCACACATTCGCAAGGCCGCTCACCTCAGGCAAGGCCAACTGGTGCGCCAGCACCGAACGAATCAAATGCTCCGAACCTTTGCCGACGGTGCGCTCGACCAACGCACGGGTGAGCAAGGGCAAATCCAAGTCCGCCAACATGCGGTTGAGCGACACCTCGAAGTCACCCAAAGTGTCGATCATGGTGCCGTCTAGATCGACCATCGCGGCTTGGAATTGAGTCAGGATAAAGGACATAAAAAAGCGCGCCGGATAAATCAGGCGCGCAGTTTATCGCTGATCCAAGGCGATGCCGTCAGTCCACGGCCTTGACCATGTCCTCCACCACTTTCTTGGCATCGCCAAACACCATCATGGTTTTGTCCATGTAAAAGAGCTCATTGTCCAAGCCCGCGTAGCCAGACGCCATGCTTCGCTTGTTCACGATCACCGTCTTGGCTTTGTAGGCTTCCAAAATCGGCATGCCGTAGATGGGGCTGCCTTTTTCCAGCGCTGCGGGGTTGACCACGTCGTTGGCCCCCAAGACGATGGCCACATCCACTTGGCCAAATTCGCCGTTGATGTCTTCCATCTCAAACACTTGGTCATAGGGCACTTCGGCCTCCGCGAGCAGCACGTTCATGTGGCCAGGCATGCGACCGGCCACAGGGTGAATGGCGTATTTCACGGTGATGCCTTTGTGCATCAGCTTCTCAGCCAGTTCGTTGACCGCGTGTTGAGCGCGGGCCACGGCCAAACCGTAACCGGGCACGATGACCACGGTCTCGGCATTGGCCAAGATGTAGGCCGCGTCATCAGCGCTGCCGCTCTTGACTGGGCGTTGCTCTTGGCTGCCACTTGTCGCAGCACCGGCCTCTGCACCGAAACCGCCCAAGATCACACTGAAGAACGAGCGGTTCATGGCCTTGCACATGATGTAACTCAGAATCGCGCCCGAGCTACCCACCAACGAACCCGCAATGATGAGCATGCTGTTGTTGAGCGAAAAACCAATGCCCGCCGCTGCCCAGCCCGAATAGCTGTTGAGCATGGACACCACCACCGGCATGTCTGCGCCGCCGATCGGGATGATGATGAGCACGCCCAACACAAACGACAGTGCGAGCATGGCGTAGAAGGCATCCCAGTCTTGGGTGAACATAAACATCAGGCCAAAACCTAGCGTCGCCAACCCGATCAACAGGTTGAGCAAATGTTGACCAGGGAATGTGACGGGCGCGCCTTGGAAGAGACGGAATTTGTATTTGCCCGAGAGCTTGCCAAACGCAATGACCGAGCCACTGAAAGTGATCGCACCGATCGCCGCACCCAAGAAAAGCTCTAATCGGTTGCCCACGGGAATGGGGTCTCCTTTGGCCACGATATTGAAGGCATACGGCTCAGCCACCACCGCCACAGCAATGAACACCGCGGCCAAACCAATCATGCTGTGCATGAAGGCCACCAACTCGGGCATCTTGGTCATCTCAACACGCGCAGCCATGAGAGTGCCTGCACCGCCACCGACCACCAAACCCAGCAAAACCCAACCTAAGCCCAACGTGCCACCACTCAACTTAGCAATGAGTGCCGCGGTGGTGAGTACGGCAATGGTCATGCCCGTCATGCCAAACACGTTACCGCGAATGGAGGTGGTGGGATGACTCAAGCCCTTGAGCGCTTGAATGAAACAAATACTGGCCACCAAGTACAACAAGGTGACGAGGTTCATAGAGACGAAGTCGAAATTCATGCTTGGTCTCCAGACGTTTTAGCGGGCTTGTCTTTTTTCCTGAACATCTCCAGCATGCGGCGGGTGACCATGAAGCCACCAAACACGTTGACCGCAGCCAAAGCGACAGCCAACACGCCCATCGATTTGCCAAGCGTGGTCTCAGTCATGGCTGCAGCCAACATGGCGCCCACGATGACGATGGCAGAGACCGCATTAGTCACCGCCATGAGCGGCGTGTGCAAAGCGGGGGTGACGTTCCACACCACGTGATAGCCCACATAAATGGCCAACACAAAAATGATGAGGTTGACGAGGGTGGGAGATACAGCATCCATGTTTGATAGTCCTCGTAAATTTAAGCGCGTGTGACTTGACCGTCACGGGTGACCAGGCAAGCAGCCACGATGTCGTCTTCCAAGTTCACGTGCAAGCCCTTGTCTTTGTCGACAATGAGTTTCAAGAAGTCAAGCACGTTGCGGGCATACAAAGCGCTCGCATCTGCGGCCACCAAGGATGGCAAGTTGGTCTCACCCACAATGACCACGCCATGTTTGGTCACAGTCTTGCCCGCTTCGGTCAACGGACAGTTGCCGTCGATGCCGTGCGCCCCCTTGCCTGCCGCAATGTCCACAATCACCGCACCGGGCTTCATGGACTTCACCATGTCTTCAGTCACCAGCACAGGCGCAGCTCGACCGGGGATGAGGGCCGTGGTGATCACGATGTCGGCCAACGCCACGCGCTTGGCCACTTCGGCTTTTTGGCGGTCCAACCAACTTTGCGGCATAGGACGGGCATAGCCGCCCACGCCTTCAGCGCAGTCGCGTTCTTCTTGCGTTTCAAACGGCACATCGATGAACTTGGCACCGAGCGATTCAATTTGTTCTTTCACGGCGGGGCGCACATCAGTGGCCTCAATCACCGCCCCCAAGCGCTTCGCTGTGGCAATGGCTTGCAAGCCCGCCACGCCCACGCCGAGGATGACCACACGCGCCGCTTTGACCGTGCCTGCGGCGGTCATCAACATGGGAAAGAAGCGTTGGTATTTATCGGCAGCCAACATGACAGCCTTGTAGCCTGCGATGTTGGCTTGGCTCGAGAGCACGTCCATGCTTTGGGCACGCGTGGTGCGCGGCGCAGCCTCTAGGGCAAAGCCGGTGGCGCCCGCTGCTGCCAAGCGCTCTAAGCCGTCACGGTTGAAAGGCTCCAACATCCCCACCACCGTGCTGCCCGATTTGATGTGTGACGTTTCAGCCGCCTCAGGTGCACGCACCTTCAACACCAAGTCGCTGGCCCAAGCCTGATCTGCATGGACCAGCTCAACACCTGCTGCGGCATACGCCTCATCAGGCACGCTGGCGGCCACGCCGGCACCGGATTGCAGTCGGACCACATGACCTTGAGCGATTAACTTTTTTGCTGTTTCTGGCGTAAGCGCAACCCGCGCCTCACCTGCAACAGTTTCGGCGGGGACACCAATCGTGAGTGACATGGAAATCAACCTTTGCGTGTAACTTTCAAGCCTCGCCAAATACATTAGCGACAACTTATCTATTTAAACTGAATCTCTGAAACCTTACAAGTTGGTTTACCCTACGTTTAAGGGCTCATTTTCCCAAGCTGATCGCGAATTAGGAAAAACCCGAGCAACACCCAAACGAGGACAAAACATGCCGCCGCCCACATGCTACGGGGCTTGTCTAACAGAGCATCTGCCTTGAGTCGCGCAGAAATCAATACCGCTTCAGAAAGCGAACGCATCACCAGCATCACGCCCAATGGCACGATGAGTAAGTCATCGACATAGCCCAAGATAGGGATGAAGTCTGGAATCAAATCAATCGGACTCAGGGCATAGGCCGCAATCAGCAGGGCCAGTAGGCGCAGCAACCACGGCACATTCGGGTCACGGGCAGCAAAGTAGACCGTGACCACATCACGCTTGATCTCACGCGCCCAGTTTTTCAAGCGCGCTAGCATCAGCGTCAGGCCAGCGCCACGCGCATTTGGTCAATCACCGCTTTGTAGTCGGGCTTGCCAAAAATCGCGCTGCCAGCCACAAAGGTGTCCGCACCCGCGTCAGCCACTTGGCGGATGTTGTCGGGTTTGATGCCGCCATCCACTTCAAGGCGAATGTCTTTGCCACTGGCGTCAATCAACTTGCGGACTTGCTCAATCTTGCGCAGGGCTGAGTCAATGAAGCTTTGGCCGCCAAAACCAGGGTTGACGCTCATGATGAGGATGAGGTCAATCTCGTCAATCGTCCACTCCAGCACATCCAGCGGCTCAGCAGGGTTGAAGACCAAACCGGCCTTGACCCCCTTACTCTTGATGGCTTGGATGCTGCGGTGCACATGGCCGCTCGCATCGGGGTGAAAGCTGATGTAGTCCGCCCCCGCTTCGGCAAACGACGCGGCCAAAGCATCCACGGGCGAAATCATCAAGTGCACATCAATCGGCACAGCCACGCCCGCAGGCGTTTTGGCGTGCGGCTTCAGGGCTTGGCAGATCATGGGGCCGAACGTGAGGTTGGGTACGTAGTGGTTGTCCATCACGTCAAAGTGAATCCAGTCTGCGCCAGCGGCAATGACGTTTTTCACTTCATCACCCAAACGGGCAAAGTCAGCGGACAAGATGGAGGGGGCAATGCGGTAGGTCATAGAGCGTGATTATTTCACCCTTGACCACATGGGCTTTGGCTTAGGCCAAAATCACCCCATGCCACGCTACAAATTTCAAGTCGAAGTCCATCCGCAATACTTGTCTGAGCAATCCGATCCAGACGGTGATTTGTACATGTTTGCCTACACGATCACCATCACCAATGTGGGCAACGTGGCGGCACAACTGATTTCGCGAACTTGGAATGTGAACGACTCACAAGGCACGCACGAAAAAATCAAAGGCTTGGGCGTGGTTGGGCATCAGCCCTTCTTGAAGCCTGGCGAGCAGTTCGAATACACCAGTGGCACACGTTTGCGCACACCCACAGGCACCATGCACGGCAGTTATTTTTGCGTCGCGGAAGACGGTGAAAAATTTGATGTCGACATCCCCATGTTTGTGCTCGATGCGCTCAGCGACGAGCCCGGCAAACGCAACCTGCACTGACCACCACCATGGGTGAATTTGATCTGATCGAGCGCTACTTCAAGCGCCCCACACACAAAGCTGCCTTGGGCGTAGGGGACGACTGCGCATTGCTCAACACCACCCCTGGCATGCAACTGGCGGTCTCCAGCGACATGTTGGTGGAAGGTCGCCACTTCTTGAGCACCGTCGATCCCGAACGCTTAGGCCACAAAGCCTTGGCCGTGAACCTGAGCGATTTGGCCGCCATAGGCGCCGAACCTTTGGGCTTCACCCTCGCACTCGCATTGCCTCGCGTAGACGAAGCATGGCTGGCTGGTTTTTCTCGTGGCTTATTAACTTTGGCCGATACGCACGGTTGCGAGCTGGTCGGTGGCGACACCACCCAAGGCCCGCTCAACATTTGCATCACCGTGTTTGGCGAAGTGCCACCAGGCGACGCTCTGCTGCGCCAAAACGCACAAGTGGGCGATGACATCTACATCAGCGGCACGGTGGGCGATGCACGCTTGGCCCTCGAAGTTTTCCGAGGCACACACAGCCTTTCAGGGGAAGCATTTGAGCAAGCCCGTTTGCGGATGGAACAACCCACGCCTCGCGTGGCACTGGGCACTGCGTTACGCGCCATCGCCAACGCCGCAATTGATGTGAGCGATGGCTTGCTGGGCGACTTGGGCCACATCCTCAAACGATCCGGCGTGGGCGCACAAATTGACACAAGCTGGTTGCAAGCCGCAGGGACTTTTGGTGAAGCGCGTTTAACCGCTGGCATCAGCGCCGTGTTGGCCGAACTCCCTTGGAACAAACGCCTCGAATTCGCCTTATCTGGTGGCGACGACTACGAGCTGTGCTTCACCGCACCCGTGAACCAACGCGAACTGGTGCACGCCGCCGCTTGGGAAACAAACACCCCTGTCACTCGGATTGGTCGCATCACACCAGAACAGGGCTTGGTGGTGCTCGACCCGCAAGGTCAACCGATTGCCAAACGCTTTGCGTCGTTTGATCACTTTGCCTAAAGCGTTTGCGCCATCTCTCGGCGCTGTTGCTGCGTGCAGCCACCATAACCCCAATCTGTTGCCGGCAGCTCCTGCACACTGATGTAACAAGTCGCGTGTATCTGCTGCCCATCGACCAAATGCTTGGGCAACAACGCAAACGCCTCAGCAATAAATTTCGCTTTCTCTACATCTGTATTGGTGCCTTGTGTCACGCGAATATCCAGCTGCATCTGCACTTGCTCAGAGACATCACCGCCTACCCACCAGTCATCGGTAGACACACGCTCAAAACGCACAGACGTCACTTCCGAGCGCTTGTTCAACAATTGCGTGCTGAGTTCAGTCAACCCTCTCGCCAATGCATTTGGATCCGCGAATTGCGCATGGGCCGATAGTTTCAAAGTCAAGATGGGCATTTCAAATCACCTTTGTCTTAGAACTATCCACACCCATCAAGTCGCGTGACTGATGGTGCCGAACCAAACGGATCAAAAAGCGTGACAAACTTCGGACCGCTTTTGCGCAACCAGAATCCACACCATCCCAAAAATCCGGAACAGCTTCACGACGCAAGCGACGTGCATGTAGCTTCGCTTGTGCAATCAAAGCATCACGATCAAGGGGCTCATAGCCTGAGGGGGGATGACGCATCTCAGTTCTCCAGTTAATTTCGGTGTGATGACTTTAGGTTTTCACCGCTTGATGCGAAACACCGCCGAATGCAAATAGGTGTTGCACAAACTGCAACAGCACTCCATTAACATGGACACATGGCTGATTTGGGCTTTGATGACTTACGACTATTTGCACGCGTAGCCGCGCTTGGCACGCTATCGGCTGTGGCACGCGAACGCAATGTTCCTGTGAGTCAAATTTCACGAGGACTTCAACGCATCGAAGCCACCTACAGCACTCAGCTGATTTTGAGAACCACGCACGGTTTATCGCTCACGCCTGAAGGAGAGGTTTTACAGGCGTACGCACTGCGCATTTTGGGTGAAGTTGATGCGTTAGATGCAGAGTTCGACCACACGCGCGCCCGCGTCACAGGGCTCGTCCGAGTCAGCATGAGCACCGTCATTGCACAGCATTTAATGGTTGACAGTCTGCCAGCCCTCCATACGATGCATCCTGAGTTGCGTGTGGATTTTCGCGTTGATGATGCGCTGGTAGACATGGCACGTGAAGGGATTGACATCGCCATTCGCACAGGAGAACCACAAACCGACACATTGGTCGTGCGGCGACTTGGCTTGCTGCACAGACGCTTGTATGCCAGTCCCGACTATTTACAAACGCGTGGCACACCACAGAGTGTGGATGACTTACGTTTGCACAATTTGATCACTCATAGCAAACATGAATATTTGAATGTTTGGCCGACGCAAAACGCCTCCCCTTTTCGCGCCAGCGGTCCATTCAGCTCAGACAATGCCGCAACCATGACTTCCATGGCCATTGCCGGCTTGGGCATTGCACGCATTCCGTCGTTGGTAGCAGCCCCACTCGTCGCACAAGGCAAACTGCAATGCGTCTTGATCAATCAAATCAATGACACACCCACCACGGTCAGCGCTTTCATGCTCGCAGGTCGCCACCGACTGCCTAAAATTCGCGCTTGCATTGACCACTGGGCGCAATGGCTACACAACACATCGCTACCATGCTGAATCGCCGTTTCTTACTCTCCCATCCCGCGCATTTCATCGCCTTGGGCGCAGGCTCTGGTTTGTCACGCTTAGCACCAGGTACCGCTGGAACTTTGTGGGCGTGGGCCGTGTTTGCACTCTTGCAAGTTTGGTTAAACCCATTACAAATGGGCATGCTGATTGCCGCGTCTACGTTGATCGGCTGGTGGGCTTGCACCGTCACCGCGCAACACATGGGCGTGGCTGATCCTGGCGCGATTGTGTGGGACGAGGTGATTGCATTTTGGTTGGTGCTGTGGCTGGTGACGCCCACCACGTTTTGGGGTCAGCTGGGTGCGTTTGTGTTGTTCCGCTACTTTGATGCAGCCAAGCCTGGCCCTGTGCGATGGGCCGATAGCTTGTTCAAAGGTTTTGGTTGGCGCGGGGGCTGGGGCATCATCTTTGATGACTTGGTCGCGGCGTTTTGCACCTTGTTGGTCTTTGCGATTTGGAGGTCCCTATGAGCACACATCTCTTGACAGAAAAACTCGCCGAAGTGCTGCAACAGCACGGTTGGATGCTGGCCACGGCGGAGAGCTGCACCGGCGGCATGATCGCCGCCAACTGCACGAACTTGTCCGGTTCTAGCCACTGGTTTGAACGCGGATTTGTGACGTACAGCAACGAGGCCAAGCACGAGACGCTGGGCGTGGACTCTGTCTTGATCAGCGAACATGGTGCGGTGAGCGAACCCGTGGCCCAAGCGATGGCGCTGGGCGCGATGCGCCGATCACAGGCACAAGTCACCCTCGCAGTGACAGGCGTTGCAGGCCCAACGGGCGGTAGCGCTGATAAGCCTGTGGGCACTGTGTGGTTCGCATGGGCGACGCCTAGCGACACAGGCCCCACACTGGGCGCGGAAACAGCCTGGGTCAAAACAGAGTGCATGCAATTCAACGGTGACCGTGCAGCTGTACGTGAAGCCGCTGCACAACATGCATTGCGAACTTTGCTGGATTTGTTGCAGCAACACTGAAGCGCAAACTCGCTTCACCGCGAGCCTCCGGTTTAAGCAGGCAGCGCGGCTGGGAACACTTTCGACACTGCGATGCCCAAACGCGCCATGCGGTTGCGCATGGTCAACACAGCTTTGTCTTTGCTGATGAGTTGGGTTTGGTGTTGTGCCGCAAGGTCGATGAACTTTTGATCATCACCGTCTTTGCAAACGAATTGGCACTTGGGTGCTATCGGCATTAGCTGTGCGTGCGCATCAAACTGAACCAAGATGTCCTCTGCCTTGAGTTGACTGAATGCCAATCGACTGACGATGTGCGTGTAAGCCAACACACGCTCTAGCTCATCACGCATGACTTGCGTGGCCAACCATTGCACCGTCTTGTTTTCAAGGGCTGCCAGCAATGCAGGCGTAGCTGGGTCTTGGTAAAGCCACAGATCCAGCACGATGTTGGTGTCCAACACCACGCGCACAGGCGCAACCGCTGCCATGCTGTTCACGATGCTGATGAGCCTTGATCTTCACCAGGGCGTGCATCGTGAGGTTTGCTGCGCATGGAGCCTGCGCGCAAATCAAAACGGAACATGCGACATTCAATCGGACCGTTCCACATGGGGACGCGACGCGACTCTTTGAAGCGCATACGGCTTGGCAGCTTCAAATCGGGCGTCAACATCCAAGCGCTCCAGCCTGCATAGTTTTTCTTCCAGTGGCTGGCAAGCTGCGCAAAGAAATCGCCGCCGTCTTCGGTTTGCGCAATGTCCCGTGCGCCAAAGCGTGGCACGTCATCGCGCACCATGCTGGGTTCACGATGCATGTCATCTTCAAAAGGTGAAACGTATTCTGTCGATGGCGAGTAACGCGCACGACGCGCTGCACCTGCGATACCTGCCGCTTCGATGCGTTCGCCATACGGCGGGTTGATCAACATCACGCCGGGCACCTCGCAGGGCGGCATGCGTTGCAAGGCATCCCCTCCTCGCAGCTGTACTGCATGGGCCACACCCCCGCGCTCGGCATTGCGCTGAGCGAAGTCAACCATACGAAAGGCCACATCGCTGCCATACACCGACGCACGCGGCTCGCACTCTTGCGCGCGCGCGTGATCCAGCAGACCGTGCCACACATGCTCTTGGTAAGGAATGAGTTTTTGGAAACCAAATTTGCGCATGGAGCCTGGTGCGATGTTGCACGCAATTTGCGCCGCTTCGACGGCGATGGTTCCACTGCCGCAACAAGGGTCATACAAAGGCACACCTTGAGCCACTAAACCGTTTGGGTTAGCAGCTGTGCCATCGCCCATACTCCAACCACTCGCGGCCAACATGGCAGCGGCGAGTGTTTCTTTCAGTGGCGCGTCACCTTTGTCGGCGCGCCAACCGCGTTTGAACAAAGGCTCACCGGAGGTGTCGATATACAGCGTGCATTCATCCGTGGTCAGATGGGCGTAAATGCGAGCATCTGGCCATTGCGTGTTGACATCAGGGCGCACACCAAATTTGTGACGAAAACGATCCGCCACGGCATCTTTGACTTTGAGCGCGGCGAAGTTCAAGCTTTTCAACGGGCTGTGCTGCGCAGTGATCTCAATTTTGAAGGTTTCTTTTGGTGAAAACCACAACTCCCACGCCACCTCACACGCCGCGCGATACAAATCTTGCTCTTGGCGATACAAGGTATGCGACAACTCAACCAACACACGCTGCGCCAATCGGCTGTGCAAGTTGAGCTTCATCACATCGCGCCATGAGGTGCGCACCATCACGCCTGCGCGAAACACACGCAAATCTTCATCACCCACACCCGTGATGTGTCGGACCTCTTCGGCCAGATAGGTTTCAACGCCGGCCGCACAGGGCAGGAAGAGGTGCAGTTGGTTCATGGGATTCTTTAAAGCGCCTTGCGCAATGTCGTGGGCGCAATGCGCAGCGCCTCACGGTATTTGGCCACGGTGCGTCGCGCGCACTCAATGCCTTGCTCTTTGAGCATTTCGGAAAGTTGATTATCCGACAGCGGCTTTTTGGGGTTCTCGCTCGCCACAAATTGCTTGATGAGCGCACGCACCGCGGTGCTCGATGCGTTGTTGCCGCTTTCGGTTTCCAAGCCTGAACCAAAGAAGTACTTAAGCTCAAACGTCCCGTAGGGCGTGCTCATGTATTTATTGGTCGTCACACGGCTGATGGTGGACTCGTGCAGTCCCAACTCCTCGGCAATTTCACGCAACACCATCGGGCGCATGGCAAGTTCGCCGTGGATGAAAAAGTTTTTCTGACGCTCGGCAATTGCGTTACTCACACGCAAGATGGTGTCAAAGCGTTGCTGGATGTTTTTGATGAACCAACGCGCTTCTTGCAAGCGTTGTTGCAAGCCTGCGTGCGCTTCGCCCTTGCCACCTTTGAGGGCGTTGGCATAAATGTCGTGCACGCGCAAACGAGGCATGACATCAGGATTGAGCGCGACCTTGAACTTCGGCGCCGTGGTCGACTTGCCCACACGGGTGACCAATACATCCGGCACCACCACGTGGCGCTCCACATCAGCAAAGCGACGACCGGGCTTGGGCTCTAAACGAGCGATCAATGCAATCGCCACTTTGACATTGGCTTCGCTGTCGCCCACCAACACGGCCAAGCGTTTGAAATCCCGCTTGGCCAACATATCCATCGGTTGCTTGCACATGCGAATCGCTGTGTCTCGCACTTGCAGAGCCTCTTCACCTTTGGGCTCCAGCGCCTTGAGTTGCAAGATCAAACACTCAGACAAATCACGCGCACCCACGCCCACAGGTTCTAGGCTTTGCAGCAATGACAAAGCCACTTGGAAGCGGTGTTCGAGCTCTTCAATTTGCTCTTCGTCATCACCGCCCAACCCTTCGGCCAGACTGCGCAACGTGTCTTCCAGGTACCCATCGTCATTCAGGTTTTCAATCAAATAACGAAGGGCCGCTTGATCGGTCGGGCTCAAGCGCAAAGCCAGTGCTTGACGATGCAAATGCGACGCGAGCGACTCTTGCATGCGTGCCAGCTCGGTGGCATCAGCGGCATCACCGTCAGCGGTGTTGTTACTGTTGCTCGCAGGAGCATCACCGCCCCACTCGGAGTCATCGGCGGAAAACTCCACACTGCCGTCACCATCCCAGCTTTCAGCCACGCCGTCCACACTCGGCTCGGTATCGCTGGCTGTGTTGTCGACGCTGATTTCAGACATGCCCGACTCTAACGAGGGAACTTCACGCGTGGATTCAACATCATCGTCACGTGCAGGCGCATCGGCTTTGTCTAACCCAAATTCTTCGCGCGGAGCTTCTTCAAAGTCTTTGTCGAGAAACGGGTTTTCATCGAGCATTTGCTCAATTTCTTGGCTTAATTCGAGGGTCGACAACTGCAGCAGTCGGATCGACTGCTGTAACTGGGGCGTGAGCGCCAGATGTTGGGAAACGCGAAGTGATAAGCCTTGTTTCATGATCACATTCGGAAGTGTTCGCCCAAATAAACACGGCGCACATCCGCGTTCTCGATGATTTCTCGCGGCGTTCCCTGCGCCAGCACACGCCCATCGCTGATGATGCATGCGTGATCGCAAATGCCCAAGGTTTCGCGCACGTTGTGGTCAGTGATGAGCACCCCCATCCCACGGGCTTTCAGAAAACCAATGATGCGTTGAATCTCAATCACAGCAATGGGGTCGATGCCCGCAAAGGGTTCATCCAACAGAATGAATCGAGGGTTGGTGGCCAAGGCGCGGGCAATCTCAACACGACGTCGCTCACCACCAGACAAGGCGACCGAAGGTGACATGCGTAAATGCTCTACCCGCAACTCCTGCAACAAAGAAGTCAACCGCTTTTCGATTTCGTCCTGCGCGAGCGGCTGACCTTGTTCGTCGCGCTGCAACTCCAGCACGGCGCGCACGTTGTCCTCTACATTGAGTTTGCGAAAAATCGATGCTTCTTGCGGCAAATAACTCAAGCCCAAACGCGAGCGTCGGTGAATGGGCAAATGCGCCACAGGCTGACCATCAATGGTGATGCTGCCGCCATCCGCACGCACCAAACCCACGATCATGTAGAACGAGGTGGTCTTGCCTGCGCCGTTGGGGCCCAACAAACCAACGACCTCGCCTTTTTTCACAGAGATAGATACATCGTGCACCACTTTGCGACTGCCATAAGCTTTTTGCAAATGACGAGCCTCTAAGCAGCTTTCACTGGCATTCACAGCATGAGAGGTGGAAAGCGGTTCGTTCACGGTTTATCCAATGTTTTGCTACGTGGCGCCAAGATGGCTTTGACACGCCCCGTACCTGTCTTACCGTCTGCTTTGGACGCTTGGCCGTCAACGCTCAAGACATCCGCCAAGTTGTCATAGATGATCAAATTGCCCATCATTTGGTCCGTCAGCACAGCGCCACGGTACCGACGCGCTTCTGCCTGATTGATCAGTTTGACACGGTCCGTCTTGCCATCGAATTCAATGCGCAATGCCTCGCCTTCCATGAACTCATCCACAGCTTCACGTTTTTGACGAAAGAAAGCACGCTTGTTTGCTTCAGGAAGAATGACGCCAGATTGATAACCATCTGGATCCTCACGAATTTCAATCCGTGACCCGCGCATGACCAAAGTCCCCTTGGTCAACACGGCTCGGCCTGTAAAGATACTGACTTGCCCGAGTTCATCATGCGTCAAGCGATCCGCCTCGATGTTCATAGGTTTATCACGATCAGCTTTTTCTGCCGACGCCGCTACCGGCACAATGGCCAGCGATAGCGCGAGGGAGAAAGAAGCAAATGAAGTCAAGGCACGAATATTGCTCATTAAGTTATTGGCATTCTAACCAGCTCACAAAGCAATTTTCATGCTGACACGGGCAGCCTTGGGCGCGGAATTATCGACCGCGACGGACTTCACCAATCAGATAGTCAGCAACCTGCAAAGCATGGCTCATCGATTGGGCCAGACTGCCATCGGTATAAAAGCGCCCCGCAATACCTAAAGCAGGAACGCCTTGCACCTTGAATGCATCTTGAATCTGCGTCGCGCGACGGGCCTTGGTGGCAACGCCAAAACTATTGAACGTGTCTAAGAATTTTTTCTCAGGCAATCCGTTTTTGTTGGCCCAAGAGGCCAGCGCCTGCGCTGTATTGAGTTGCTGGCGTTCCGTGTGAATCGCATGGAAGAGCTTGCCGTGCATCGCATCAACCATATTGAGTGACTCAAACACGTAATAGGCACGTTGCTGAGCTTCAAAGTCATCCCGAAAGCGAACTGGGACACGTTGCACCACCACGTCTTTGGGTGCTGATTTCATCCACGCAGCAAATTGCGGCTCGAATGCGTTGCAGTGGGGACAGCTGTACCAAAAGAATTCGATGACTTCAATCTTGCCAGCACCGACCTCTGTTGGTTGGCGTTTGTCGAGTGACAAGTAATCCGTCCCCTCGACAGGCTTTTTCAATGCAGGCGCTTGAGCCATCGCTGTCACGGGTAGACCTGTTGCAGCGGCAGCACCGATGGCAGCCAAAGAAAATTCACGACGTTTCATGGGTTACCTCTTGGTGTTTAACGTTGTACCCGCACCATGGCGGAGTCAATATGAGCAGCTTCAAGCTTGGCGCGCACACGTTCAGCTTCGACTTTGTCCATCGGCCCAACACGGACGCGGTAAACAGTACGGCCACCTTGATCACGCTCGCTGATTTTTGTATCAAGGCCCAGCAAAGCTGTCTTGGCGCGTTGAGCTTGCGCCTCTTCAGTGGTTCGATACGCCCCCGCTTGAACAAAATAAATGAAGGGATCGGGGCTAACAGACTTGCTTTCTGCAGCAGGTTCTGGCGCTTTAGTTTCGACTGATTTGGATTCGCTCGGTTTCACCTCAACAGATTTCGCATCAGTTTTTGGTTTGGCCTCGACTTTCGTCTCCGCGGCTTTGGCCTTGGCTAAATCACCTAAGGGGTCAGCACTTTTAGGGTCGACTTTGGTGGCCGCATCAGTTTTGGCTTCAGGTTTGGCATCTTCCGGTTTGTCGCTGGATTTGCCACTCTTTTTCCCGTAGAGCGGCGCGTTGGGATCCCAATCTTTATTTTTTTCAGTCTCGGCGGCTTCTTGCTCTGCCGTACGTGTTTGGCCCTTACTCATGAAAGGAATAGGCACTTTGGTCACATAAATGGCCACACCTAAAGCCACCGTCAGACCGACCAACAACCCGATGATGAAACCCACCAAAGTGCTGCCACGTTGCTGATTCATATGCAAAGTCTCCCCTTTGATTACATGCTGGCGGGAGCAGACACCCCCAACACCGCCAAGCCATTGTGCAGTACCTGTGCCGTCGCAGCGACCAAGGCCAAGCGCGCTTTTTTCACAGCCTCGTCATCCACCAAAATGCGCTCGGCATCGTAGTAGCTGTGGTAGCTGGCCGCGAGGTCGCGCAAATAGAAGGTCACATCGTGCGGCGCAAAGTCAGCAGACGCTGAGGTGAGCATGGCGGGGTACTTGGCCAGTTGCAGCATGAGCGCTTGAGCTTGTGGGCTCTCGAGCGCGGACAAGTCCACATCTTTGAGCGATGCCACATCGCCGCCGTCTTTCTCGGCCCAAGCGCGCAACACCGAGCAAATGCGCGCATGCGCGTATTGCACGTAGTACACGGGGTTGTCGTTGTTCTTTTGCACGGCCAAGTCCACGTCAAAGGTGTACTCGGTGTCGGGCTTGCGACTGAGCAAGAAGAAGCGCACCGCGTCTTTGCTGGTCCACTCAATCAAGTCGCGCAAGGTCACGTAGCTGCCAGCGCGCTTAGAAATTTTCACCTCTTCGCCACCGCGCATCACACGCACCATGGTGTGCAACACGTAGTCGGGGTAGCCCTCGGGGATGCCCACGTTGGCGGCTTGCAAGCCAGCGCGCACACGAGCGATGGTGCCGTGGTGATCAGTACCTTGAATGTTCACCACCTTGGTAAAACCGCGCTCCCACTTGGTGATGTGGTACGCCACGTCGGGCACGAAATACGTGTACGTGCCGTCGGTTTTTTTCATCACACGGTCTTTGTCGTCGCCGTAGTCGGTGGACTTGAGCCACAAGGCGCCGTCTTGCTCGTAGGTCTTGCCTGCTGCTTGCAAGCGGCTCACGGCATCGGCCACTTTGCCGCTGGTGTAGAGGCTGCTTTCGAGGTAGTAGTTGTCGAACTTGACCTCAAAGGCTTTCAAGTCGAGGTCTTGCTCGTGGCGCAGATAAGCCACTGCAAATTCGCGCATGCCATCGACATCGCTCACATCGCCACTGGCGGTGAATTCGCGGTCGTCTGACTTGACGGTTTTGCCGGCCAAGAAATCGGTGGCAATGTCTTGGATGTAGTCGCCGTTGTAGAACGCTTTGCTCTCTGGGTTTTCGGGATCCACGGGCCAGCAGTCGTCACCAGGCTTAAAGCCTTGCGCACGGAAGTGCGTGCTCTTGGCCAAGGTGTTGATTTGCACGCCCGCGTCGTTGTAATAAAACTCGCGATGCACATTCCAGCCCTGGGTCTCGAACAAATTACAAATCGCGTCACCCAGCGCCGCTTGTCGTCCGTGGCCGACATGCAGAGGGCCGGTTGGGTTGGCTGACACGAACTCGACCAACACGCGTTGGCCGTTGTCGGCTTGGAAACCAAATTGCTCTTTGGCGGCCAACACCTCGCGCACGATTTGTTGCTTAGCCGCGGGCTTCAAACGGATGTTGATAAAGCCAGGGCCGGCAATTTCAATGTCTTGCACCCATTGTTGGTACACGGGCGCAGCCAACAATGCATCGCGCAATTGTTCGCCGAGTTGACGCGGGTTGAGTTTGAGAGGTTTGGCCAACTGCATGGCCGCTGTGATGGCGTAGTCGCCATGGGCGGCCACCTTGGGAGATTCAAACGCGGCTTTGTTGCCAGAACCGGGCAACAAACCGTCGAGGGCTTGGCTCAGGGCAGCCAGCAATTCTTGTTTAACTTGGAGCATGGCTAGATTTTACGGGCCACACAGCCTTAAAACACGAGGGCTATGCAGCGGCACTCCAATAGTTGACATGCCCGTAGTGCTCTTTCAAAAAATCAATCCACAGGCGCAAACGCAAAGGCAAATGTTTGCGCTGCGAAAACACGGCGTAGATGCCGTTAGGCGGTGCGGCAAATTCCTCCAACACCGGGACCAACAAGCCACGTTTGATTTCGGACTCCACTTCCCATGTGCTGCGCCACGCAATGCCGTAACCAGCCAAACACCAGTCATGCAGCACTTGACCATCTGAGCAATCCATCGGGCCACTGGGGCGCAGATGAATCACCTCCTGGGAATTGCCCTCGCTCACCTTCCCCGAAACAGGCACACGAAATGCCCAACCTCGCGTTTGCGAGGCATCACTGGAAAGTGTCAAGCACCGAAAACGCATCAGATCGCTAGGTACTTTGGGGGTGCCGTAGCGCTTCAAAAATTCAGGGGTGGCCACGCACAAGCGACGGTTGTCAGCCATGCGCACGCTCACCAACGATGAGTCGGGCAAATCACCCACGCGCACAGCGCAGTCAAAACCTTCCGCCGCCAAGTCGACCACACGATCACTCAAATTGAGCGAGACGGTCACATCGGGATGCAGGCCATGAAATTTGGGAACCAATGGCGCCACATGACGACGACCAAAACCCGCTGGGGCCGTGATACGCAAATGCCCACTGGCCTTTAAGCCGCCAGCACTCACGCTCGCCTCGGCATTGGCCACGTCTGCCAACAAGCGTTGACAGTCTTCAAGGAATGCGGTGCCCTCATGTGTGAGTGTGATGCGTCGCGTGGTACGCACTAAGAGCTTGACACCCAAATGTGCTTCCAAGCTGTCCAAGCGACGTCCCATGATGGCAGGTGCCACCCCCTCGGCTTTGGCCGCAGCAGTCAAGCTACCCTTGGAGGCCACCGACACAAAAGACTCAAAGGCTTTGAGTTTGTCCATGCGCGAATTATCCACGGGTCGCCCCATGTAACACCCCACCTAAAATTGCCCCATGAACACGCAAGCATCCACACATCGCCCCAGTCGGCTCACCCGCGCCGTTGCGCTCTTAGAGTATTTGGCTCCCGCTTGGTTTGCCTTGGTCATGGGCTGGTGCGGTTTGTCACAAGCATGGTTGCGCGCTACCAATTTGCTAGGTGACACAGCCCTTGGTCTGGGTTTGGTAGCCGCCATTTTTGCGCAGTTGATTTTCATGTTGCTGGGTTTGGCATGCATCGTGCGCTTGCAAGCTCACCCCAATGCTGTCGCAGCCGATTTGCGACACCCTGTGCGCCATGCCTTCATGGCAACACTGCCCATTTCCATTCTGTTGCTCGCAAGCCTTGGCATCAATTTGTTTTGGGGGGCTTCGCGCACACTAGACACCGCGTTGACATTCGTGTGGTGCGTGGGCTCGTTGTTGGAGATTGCCGCCACGGTATGGGTTATCGCTCGCTGGCTCAAAAGTGCCGACCAAGGCGGCATTCAATGGGCCACTTTCACACCCGTATTTTTCATGCCGGTGGTTGGTAACGTGCTGGCCCCCTTAGGCGGCGTGAGCATTGGTCTTGAGGCGTGGGCCACCGCCCAGTTTGGGATTGGTCTTTTGCTTTGGCCGGTGTTGCTGGCGTTGCTATTTGCACGCTTGGCACAAGCAGGCCCATTGCCTGCACGCATGGCGCCCACTTGGTTCATCACATTGGTGCCGCCTTCCATTACGGGTCTGAGCTTGTTGCAGCTGGATGCGCCGCTGAGCTTGGTGTGGGCCATGTGGGGCATTGCATTCTTTTTCTTCACATTGCTATTCACCCAACTTCAACCCATTCGGGAACAGCCTTTTGGCCTCCCCCATTGGGGCATAAGCTTTCCGCTAGCCGCCTTCACCTCGTTATCACTTCGCCTGTCTGATGCACCGACTGGCGCTTGGCTCAGATTGCCAAGCATGGCGCTATTAGCTGCCACCACTTTGTTGATTTTGGGATTAACCCTCAACACATGGCGTGGTTTGCGTCATGGCCATTTGCTGGTGCCGGAAAAGTAACCCCGCCTAGGCACTCGGATTACCTACCTATTTGTCACGACAGCCCCAAAACTGGCGACGCAATCCAGCCCACGCAATCCAATAAGATTCGTCCTGATTTCACCTTTTTGATTTATATCCAGAGAGACCTCACCATGAGCCAAGACACCACAAAACGCACGCAAGCACATAGCTTGCAAGTCGCCTCTAATTTGCACAAATTCATCGAAACCCAAGTGTTGCCCAACACAGGGGTCAGCAGCGATAAATTTTGGAAAGGTTTTGACGCCATCGTGCAAGACTTGGCCCCCAAGAACATTGCTTTGTTGGCTGAGCGTGATCGTCTGCAAACCGAGATGGACACATGGCACAGCGCCAACCCAGGCCCCATCAAAAACATGAAGGCCTACCGCAAGTTCTTGGAAAAGATTGGCTACCTCGTGCCCCAACCCGCGAAGGTCAAGGCCACCACGAAAAACGTGGATGCTGAATTGGCTGTGCAGGCTGGCCCACAACTGGTGGTGCCTGTGCTCAACGCGCGCTACGCCCTGAACGCTGCCAACGCGCGCTGGGGTTCCTTGTACGACGCCTTGTACGGCACCGATGCCATCTCTGAAGCCAATGGCTGCGAAAAAGGCAAAGGCTACAACCCCAAGCGTGGCGCCAAAGTCATTGAATACGCCCGTTACGTGCTAGATCGCACCGTGCCTTTGAAGAGCGGCTCGCACATCGACTCCACCAGCTACGCTGTGGTCAACGGCGAATTGACGGTCACGCTCCAAGGTGGCAAAACCACCAAGCTGGCCAAAGCCGCACAGTTCGTGGGTTACCAAGGCAAAGCATCCGCACCATCGTCGGTACTGATGGTGCACAACGGTTTGCACCTCGATTTGCAAATCAACCGCAACACCCCTATTGGCGCATCGGATGCTGCCGGTGTGAGCGACCTGATTGTGGAAGCCGCGTTGTCCACCATTCTCGACTTGGAAGACTCGGTGGCTGTGGTCGATGCCGACGACAAAGTGGTGGCCTACAGCAACTGGCTGGGCATCGTCAAAGGCACTTTGACAGAAAGCGTGGACAAAGGAGGCAAGACCTTCACCCGCGGCTTGAACGCAGACCGTGAATACATAGGCAAAGACGGCAAGCCCGTCAAGCTGCACGGCCGTTCGTTGCTGTTCTTGCGCAACGTGGGCCACTTGATGACCAACCCCGCTATTCTTTACAAAGGTAAAGACGGTGCGATGCACGAAATTCCAGAAGGCATCATGGACGCGGTCATCACCACCGCCATCGCTTTGCACGACTTGC
>JACCEA010344111.1_pt1 | contig 25378 bp, 19 predicted proteins | sample 7449851 | NCBI WGS metagenome assembly JACCEA01 (sample SAMN15323453, study PRJNA562643) | freshwater metagenome | isolation source: river surface water | place: USA:Blue River Watershed | collected 2017-08-18 | reverse complement strand
TGAAGTGAGGTCATTATGACGATGTATCAGGAACAGGCTTATAGCGGTGCCTTACCCGTCACCCAAGCCAATAAAGTATTACGCAATACTTATAGTTTATTAGCCATGACACTGGCCTTTAGCGCCGCTGTTGCTGGTGTATCTATGAGTTTGAATCTACCACATCCAGGGATAATTCTTACCTTGGTCGGATATTTTGGCGCGTTGTTTTTCACCACTAAATTCCGCGACAGCGCCCTTGGCCTTGTTGGCGTGTTCGCCCTTACCGGTTTCATGGGATACACCCTTGGCCCAATTTTGAATCGTTATTTGGCTCTGCCAGGTGGCGGTGAAATTGTCATGATGGCAATGGCTGGCACCGCAACTATATTCTTCGCGTTATCAGCATATGCCTTGGTGAAGAAAACTAACTTTAGTTTTATGGGCAGCTTCTTGATTGTTGGCGTGCTGGTGGCGTTCTTAGCAGGTCTTGGTGCCATATTCTTTGAAATGCCAGCGCTTAGCTTAGCGGTCTCTGCAATGTTTGTATTGTTAATGTCTGGCATGATTTTGTACCAAACCAGTGAGATCGTGCACGGCGGTGAGACCAACTACATCATGGCAACTGTTGGTTTATTTGTTTCGATTTTTAACCTCTTCACTAGCCTTTTACACATACTTGGCTTTATGAATAGTGATGAGTAAAAGTTCGACCTTTTAGTTGATTTACGTTTTACCTGTTAGACATGTTCCGAAAGACCCTTGAGCAACTCGACACCCGCTCTTTGCCCCCACTAGTTGGGGGCTTTTTTTACCTACGATTTTAAATACTTAGGCATTGAACTCCATTTTTCTTCCTAACGAACAGCAAAATCAGCTAGGGCGAAAACTGATAAAAAGTACAAATTTACTAAGGACTTACCTTCGTTTGGTGAGTAAACCAGCGATAATCTGCGAAAAAAACAACAAACAGCACCTAGCTTTGAACTATTTCGACAATTCGGGAAATAAAGGTTGACGGGCTGTTTAAATTCTATACACTGGCGGCTGTTTGAAAGAGTACCGCAATTTATGCACACTGAACTGTTACTGTTGTTTGAGTACGTCCTGTTTTCATAAGTCAAAGTTTCACTTCCAGCACCACCGCCTGAAACCAGGCAAATTAACTTTTATTACAGGATTACAAATATGTCTACTCCAACTACTGGTACAGTTAAATGGTTCAACGAAACTAAAGGTTTCGGTTTCATCGAACAAGCTTCAGGCCCAGACGTTTTCGCTCACTTCAGCGCAATCAGCTCAACTGGTTTCAAAACTCTGCAAGAAGGCCAACGTGTATCTTTCATCGTGACCCAAGGTCAGAAAGGCCCACAAGCTGAGAAAATCGTTGTTCTGTAATTGAACAGCGGGTGCTACTAGTTAGCACCTACGGCGAAAGCCACACCCTAAGGGCGACCCTGTAAAGAGTTGCCCTTTTTGTTTGTATGAAATCATCAAAACCTTCGACAATGCCTATGCTGTTGTTTGATTTGATGCTTTGCCCAAATTAATACCCGTTGTTCTGGAGAACCTTATGTCTGCGACTTTTAATCAATTACCAATCGCTGAAGCCTTAATTACCAACCTCACCGATCTTGGATACTTGCAGATGACTCCGGTACAAGCAGAAAGTCTGCCGGTCATTCTGGCGAAAAAAGATCTGATAGCCCAAGCCAAAACTGGTTCAGGTAAAACCGCAGCCTTTGGTCTGGGTTTGTTAAGCCTGCTAGATGTAAAACGTTTTCGCGTACAGAGTTTGGTGTTATGCCCAACACGCGAACTCGCCGATCAAGTCGCCAACGAAATCCGCCGCTTAGGCCGCACCATCCACAATATCAAGGTGCTGACGCTTTGTGGTGGTGTGCCTTTTGGACCGCAACTTGGCTCGCTAGAACATGGCGCTCACATTATTGTCGGCACACCTGGCCGCATCGAGGAGCATTTGGTCAAAGGCTCACTCAAACTTGATGATTTAGAATTGTTGGTTCTGGACGAAGCAGATCGCATGCTAGAAATGGGCTTCGCCCCTACTCTCGATAAAATCATGACTTTTGCCCCTAAATCTCGGCAAACACTGTTATTTAGCGCCACGTTTCCAAAACAAATAGAACAATTGGCCTCAGCACTGTTGACCAACCCGACTCGGGTGACGATTGAATCTGCGCACACTGAACTGTCTATCAGCCAGCAATTGTTCAGAGTGCAAGGTGCTGCCGGTCGATTACAAGCAGTACAACTTTTGTTAAAACATCATCAGCCAACCAGCAGTTTAGTGTTTTGCAATACCCGTCGTGAATGCCAGGACGTCGCGGATGCGCTGCATGACGCAGGCTTTAGCGTGCTCGCCCTACATGGTGATTTAGAGCAGCGTGATCGTGATCAAACGCTGATACGCTTTGCTAACCGTAGTTTGAGTGTGTTGGTGGCAACTGACGTTGCGGCACGGGGTCTGGACATTGCCGCCTTAGATTTAGTGATTAATTATCAACTAGCTCATGATGTCGAAACTCACACCCATCGAATTGGCCGAACAGGTCGCGCTGGTCAGCAGGGTTTAGCTTGTAGCTTGTTTGATCAAGCAGATGAATTTAAAGTCGCGTTAATCAATGACGAAGTGGCAACACCACTGCAGGAAACGGCATTACCGGCGCTTGAAGTACTAAATAAACTAGCGCCAGTGCCGCCAATGGCCTGTTTGCAAATTGATGCCGGCAAAAAGCAGAAACTGCGGGCTGGTGACATTGTTGGCGCTTTAACTCGTGAGCAAAGCATCCAAGGCGATGAAATTGGCAAAATTCAGTTGGGTGATGACAATGCTTACGTTGCAGTGCCTCGGGCAAAACTCAAACTTGCCCAGCAATTATTATCTGCCGGTGTGAAAGGTCGTAAATTACGCGTGTGGCCGTTCTAAACCGCGCCAAGCTTTAATTCCAACGCTGTACCGAGTTGTTGAAAATAACTCAACCAGTAGCATGCCAAGCGCTCTGCTCGCGCTGTTTCCGGATAAAGCCCAGCCTCAAAGGCTGGGCCTGCTAAAGTCCCATCCACCAAGAATCTATTCTGCAGCGGCAATCGCTGTAGAACCTGCTCAAAAGAACGTGCAGCCATTTCTTCTGGCAAAGCGTAATATCGCCGCTGTGATTTTGCGTCAAAAGCTCTAGCCCGTAGGAAGAAAGCCGAAGGCGCGCCCGCATCCAAAAAAATCTCTGCAAAGGCCGCACTCAGCCAGTTATTCAACTGATGGCTGTACATAGTCTCTTTGTCAGTGACTTGGTTTTGTAACCACAATCGACTGGCAAATTGGACTGGCGCTGCATTCTTAAACATTTTCGAAGCAATATAGTGGTCAAATGCACTTAGTTTATAAACACCATTTTTTTGTATCTTGAAAATTAGTGAATGTTAAAAACATATTAAAAACAAGCGCTTAACTTATCTGCAAGCCTTTTCTAGGATACAAAAAATAAGAATGCAAAAAAATTATATTTTTTTTCTTACCAAGACTGATCGAAACCAAAGATAAGATACAAAAATAGGACAAATCAGGTTCATTTAGCACAACAATCAATGATCATCTTATCACCTGGCTAACTTTCACTTAGCCACAAGTTTCATCAATTATCCAGTTTATTAATTCAATGGCTAATGTGTTTGTGAAATTACCAATTCATCGGCAACGATAGAAAAATAAAAATTGATATGTTTCAGCTTTTGGCGGAATCCGAATTAATTTTCTGGAATTTTAGGGGAAGACCACTATTTCGACTATACATATGTGAGAATGCCTCTCTGTTCATGAGATGGATTTTTGCGACTGTCAGATTTGATTGAGTTCTATGATTCGAATCTGACAGATCAAGTTAAGACTTATTCAAATCAGTTTACTCCTTCATATAATCGCCATATTCTTTAAATGCATTACGACTCAACTCATTAATATCTATTTCAATATACTCTTTCCGAATATGAGCAAGCAGCTTGTCAAGCGAGTCCCGCAGTAACGCTCTTGATTCATCAACATAATCCCATGCTTTCTGTTGACGTATAGTAAGTGGCGCATCTCCGCGGTTTGAGAAAACGCTCGAATTCGTATTGTGTGTCGAATGATACTGCGCTGAGTGCGCCAAGCAACCACCCCATCCTTTATAAACATCATTGATGAGGTAAGTTGCTTGCGAGTCATACAGGTGAAAAAGCGAGCTTTCCTTTACGCCGTTGAACGTTTCCCAAAAATGGAATACTTCATTGTCAAAAGAATGCGGAAGGTCAATAATCATTTTATCGACAATAGGAATATGTATCGTGGATAATATCCATGTCAAATTTCCAATATCCCGAATTCTTTTTATTTCTTCTTGAGATCTTTGGATGAGTTCTGCTGGCTTTTTCGGATTATTCGACAGTACAGCACTAATCGCCAATTTCAATAGCTGCTCCAAGCCCGATATATTTGACTTGTTTTTTGAGTCTTCTACTGACAACAAGTAAGGGGAGGTGCGTTGGCGATCAACATCAAAAGGTAGATCATCTGGAAATTTCCCAAAATGCTTATTAAAAAGCATTATCACTCTTTCCCACCCAAGAAAGGATACAGCATACCCCAGTTCAAAAAGAACATTTGGATTCGGAATCTTTCGGTATTCCTCTCCAGATAAAGAATTTATTGTTGTAAGATCACACACAAACATGTCACACACTGATATTTTTTGGAGGATCGTTGCAGGAATATTAGGGCTTCCGCTCTGCCCTCGAGTTGCCTCATCTACAGTTATTTTTATATCTTTATCGTTTGCTAAAAGATTACTTGCTTTTCTAAGTGCACTGCGAATTGCATTGAGGTTAGTATCTGCTGGCAGGTCACTTTGCCATGAATAAAAAATTACGAATTCCTTTTGATTTTCCACCGGAATCTCCATTAGTCCTAACATTTGTATATTGTGTTTGACTTTTTGATTAATAATCAATTCACTAGACACATTGCTGCTACTATTGGTACTGTGCGCTCAGGCTCAATCACATAAAAAGAAGTAATGAGTGAATTGTGGATATAAATCTTTGCAAACCCAAATTTTGGCGGTTCTCATTCGTTCTATTTAACCACATATTCTACACCTGCGTTATCGAGATTCATTGCTAAAACATCTATAGACGAAGCAATTACAAATTTATTTGCTGAAGCTATTTGGAGTTTATTTATCTTCCCAACCCCATCCTCCGAAATCTCTAAGAATCTTAAAAGCTGCCCTTCACCATTAAGGTGTACGCATATGTTTTTTGAAAGCGGCAAAAAATAGTCACAATCGGAAGAAATTTCATCGGTGTTAGAAATAAGACTTCCGTCCTTCACACCAACAAAAGGTTTATCTGAGAGTATAAATTCCGCCTGTTTTGAAAAAAATATATTCATGTTTATATTGCATAGATCACTGAGATTTTTTTGAATAGAAAATAGCATTTCTTGCATTGAAATGACCTTAGAAATACTTTCCTGTGACTCTATTTCCAGTTTTACATCAAATTCATTAATCATGTCAGATGCTCTAGAGTTCAATGCAAAAATTTCTTCAATAATAGTGCTTGCTAAATCTCCTCGCTTATCGCGCTTATAATTTATAGTAGACGGATGCCGGTTGTTTGTAATTGCAATATACTTTTGAATTTGATATATATCCTCCGGACTAGACTGTTCGCCCTTTATTATTTGTTTTACTACTCGAACAAATTCACCGTCTTGTGAGAAAAAATCAGTTTCCAAACTCGTTTTTTCTTGATTGCTTGTGACCACATTGTCGGGGTAACTGTACAGATGGTTCTCCCCTCCATATCTGCGAGGGTCCTGTAATCGAGAATGCACAATAGATTTCTGAGAGTCATACTTGTATACACATCCGGAGCTATCAGTAGCACTTGAAAATAGCGCTTGGTGTCCAGCAGGAATATAGTGTTGATATTTATTACTCGCCATAATGAAGTTCGCCATGTACTAGGTTTTCTAAAAACCATTATGAAGATACCAAACTCTATCCGTAATTTGGTACTAAACTTTTCAACTTAGACGATGCAGCTTTCAGTAAAAAGCGTCGCTTCAGTCGAATCTCAGTCAATTTCCGCTTTTGGCACAAAGCCACGTTCTGAAGTAGTTTTCAAACTTTGAGATTTTGACTGATAAAGCATTCAGATAAATGGCTTGGCTGTGTTTAGTTTATTAGTGGAAATTCATAATCAGTTTTAAACACAACTTCGATGGATTTACTTGGTTAATTGTTAAGCTTTATGGCATCGAAAGGTCGGGTGTTCGGCACCCTGATCAAACTCAATAAGAAATCCGCTGTCATCGTCAATGATGATTCTCTCTTTCTGTCACTCATTCCAGACCTCAAACTATTGTTAAATAATTTGAGGTGCTAACTGATGATTGCGTGAAAGTTGCTAAGCAATTGATACATCGTTAATCAGATCATAAATGGCAATACCTTTTTCTTGAAAGTACTCAGGACCATATTCATATGCAATTTCACAAATTGAGCGGTGTAAATGCGATTTAGTTTTAGACCTCTTTAGATAGTCTCTAATATAGGCGTGACCTGGCTGATTCCAGAATTCTTCCAGACTTCCTCGAGCAATGATATTCTGGCGATCTATCAACTTGAATAAATCAAATTCTTCCCTGATTTCTGTAGCTAAACTACTTTGATTAATCAGTTCAGAAACGGCTTCAACTTCAGTTTTTCTGATGCAGTAACCATCTAAACGGAATGGTATCTTTAATTCGCAATTTTTAAAATCTTCAAAAAGGACTGAATAAAAAACATTCAAATTACCATCATAGCAAAATGAAACACTGCAATCACGCTCAGGTGAAATCCAGCCGCAACTATTATATATGATTGATTTAAAGTAGAATTTTTCAAGGCCTACATAAAGCTTTGAAATAGTCTCAACATCAATAAGAACACTCTCTAATTTAGAAAGTTCGCGAAAATTCTTTAACCCTACGGCTCTAGAAAAACTATTACGTGCTTGATTAAGACGTTCGCCCGTCCTTAAATAACCGATGATACGTTTATCAATAAACGAGGTTGGCAAAACCACCATTCTTGGGCAGTAATTAGACGGCATTTTTTTACCTGCTTACAGGTCTTTGAGGGCGTTAGTAGCTGATAGACCTGATCGTAAGTAAAAGCGAAAGAAATCAGTGAGTGGGTTTACGACGCCCGCCGGAGGCCACCGCCTTACGGAGTTTATAGAGTGTGTTTTTAAGTTTGTCAAACTCAGCGAGGTTGTTCAAATATTGAAACTCGCTAAACCTGATAAGTCATTTGATGACGCACCTCTAAGATTTGGCATATTCAATTTACCCAAACAAAACTTGATACAACTCATCAAAACTATCAATTACTGCAAACTTCCCCTTAGCCACTCGTCTTAACTGGGGGCGCTCGGTTTTCTTGCCTTCGGCATTGGCTTTTGGATGTTTGGCAATCGGCAGGTGCTCAATTGGTGGCAGCTTTTTACTAGGCTTATCACCTAAAAAACGGAATGGTCCCAGCTCTAAAGTGTTTTCATCAAATTCAAACCAAACTACACACCCAGAAGGTTTTGAAGCCAAGGCGATATGAATATTCTGGTGAGCAGCATTACCGCCGCGTTTGGTAGATTTGAGCTGGATGTGACGTACAATGCCGTCTTTTTCTGCAATTAAATCATAGCCTTTGCTATCAACTTCAGGCTTCGCTATTTCTAAATCACAGCTATGCTCTGCCCAGCTGCGCTTGAGAAGTTCTGCGACAAACAGATGTTCTAGTAATTTTTCACGAAATGATGAATGTAAGTAATGCTTCTCATCTGAACTTTCAGAGTCGACGATGTCGTCAACGGCATCAAAGTCTTCGGCGCAATCTTGAGTATCTGTTTGGTAAAGGTCATTAATTTCGACTACAAGAGGAGCTGGCTCCGCGAGTATGTGCATCGATTGAATCATCGCCACATACTGCCGCATAGCTGATACGTAATTCGCTATAGTCCTTGGCGCTCGAACTCCCTCAATGGCAGCGGCTAACCGCTGAACATCTCGTTCAGAACACAAGGTGGTTTCGTCAATATCAATCGAAAGATGGGAACTAACAGAGCGAAGATATGAAAGATAGGAGTCAGGACTGCTAGCCACAACATCGTGAACACCGACGCCCCGTTCAACAATAAACCTGGCATATTCTTGTTGAAACTTAACTGCCATCCATTAACTCCTTGTATCTCTTAAATGAGCCCTTGTAACGATAATGCCAGCAATAAACACTAAGTCTATTTGCGTTTAGATCGAGAATATCGGATGGTTGCATGCTTTGAGAGCAATACCAAGAATTGCCAATCCGACAATGATTTTAAAGGTTTTAGATAGATCTATGCCAAATAAACGTTTTTTTAGCGACGACCATTGACTTCTCAAACGGTCAATCAATACCGTTCTCTCGTTGTTGTATTCAGAATTTCTTTGGGAAAGAATACGTCGGGTCACTAGAGCGTAACCTAATGCCGCAGTCGCTAAGCAAACTAGGCATATAATTATTACAAGCCTACCGTAATCAATAGCAGCGTGTCTGAGAGGCCCCTCGGAATTGCTCAAAACGAAAAAAAATCCTACAAAGTTCCCATCGAACCGGTTAAACCACGGGGGAAAAAACAACGCAAAGATCGTTAAACAAAAGCCCAGTAAAATTATCCATGATTTAACTTTCATTCTCTAAACCCCTATCCCTATCCCTTTCCCAGCCACCAACAAATCAAAAACAACCTTAGCAAACAACGCCGACTTCTTCGGATCCCCCAACAGTTGCATCATCTGATTCTGCTGCGCTTCGTTGCTATCAAGAATGGCGTCGTCAACGGCTTTGGAGAAATCGCCTAGCATGGCTTGTTCTGGGCTGTTGTTGGCGATTTGGGTCATTACCAAGGCATTTTCGCCGACTTTATCGCGGATGGTGTAGGCGTAGTTGACCATGTCGGCGTCGGTGAGCTGATCGGTGATGAACAGCTCATTGAGGCGGCTGATAATTTGCGACAGGAATTCTTCTTTTTTGTCTTTTGGTCGTGCGCTGCCTAAAGCGTCGTTTGGCTCTAGATTGCAATCGCCGTTGTTTTCTTTGAGCTGCAAATTCTGTTGACGAATTTTCGAGACGCGGTAATGGCTGAGTATCACGTTGTTTAAGTCGATGTCGTCCTCGTCAACCAAGGTATCGCGCAGCATCGGGCGCAGGTTACGCGCATAAAGACAGAGCTTTTCTAAGTTGGTGTCGTCGTAGTCGACGATTTGCGACATAAACTCATAGAACCGCACAAAGGTGCCTAAGTCTTTTCGGAAAATTTCCAAGGCATCTTTTTCTTTCTGGCAGTCTTTTAAGCTGTTTTCGGCATTGGCAATCAATACCGCATCGCCGGTTTTTTTGGTGCGTTCAAACATGTCTTTGGCTTGTTTAAACGCATCTACCGCCGACTTATAGCGCTTTTGCCAACGCTCGACCGCAGGCTTACAGATATTGGCAATTGCCGCATTGGATTTATTGCTTTCATAGAAGTAGCTACAAAATTGCTCCACTTCGTGCCAGGTGAAAATGCTTTGAGCCCGTAGCTTGTCGTACAGCTGAAAAATCAAATTCGGATCAGACACATCGGCCAGTTCTGCCGTTTGATAATAAGGCTGGAACGCCGCCAGAATATCTTCGGGGTCGTTGAAAAAATCCAGTACAAAAGTGCCGGTTTCTGCTTTGCTTGGGTAGGTGCGGTTTAACCGCGACAGGGTTTGCACACATTCCACGCCGCCGAGTTTTTTATCCACGTACATAGCGCAAAGTTTTGGTTGGTCAAAGCCGGTTTGGAACTTGTTGGCGACAATCATCACTTGATAGTCATCGGAATCAAAGGCTTTGCGCATATCGCGGCCTTTGAGGTTGGTGTTCATATTGGTTTCGGTGAATTTCTCGCCCATTAACGCGGCTGAATTTGGGTCTTTCTCGCTAAATTCGACTTCCCCCGAGAACGCCACCATGGCGCGAATATGCTGGTAACCCTTTTCCGTAATGTATTTATCAAAGCCTAATTTGTAGCGCACCGCTTCTTTGCGCGAGCTGGTGACCACCATGGCTTTGGCTTGGCCGCCTAACAGCCCCATCACGTTGTCTTTGAAGTGCTCGACAATCACCATCACCTTTTGCGAGATGTTGTGGTCATGCAAACGCACCCATTGGTTTAACTTCACCTTGGCCTTTTTGCTATCCACTTCCTGATCGGCCGCATGGATTTTCTGCGCCAGGTTATACGCCACCTTGTAGTTGGTGTAGTTCTTCAGCACATCCAAGATAAAACCTTCTTCGATGGCTTGCCGCATGCTGTACACATGAAACGCGGCAGGTTTGTTTTGCGCTGACGGCGCTTCATCTGGTTTGGGCAACCGGCCAAATAGTTCTAACGTTTTGGCTTTGGGCGTTGCGGTAAAGGCAAAGTAACTTAAATTTTTTGAGCTGCGCCGTGCAGCCACCGCAGCAGCAATGATGTCATCGGCACTGAGTTCTTCATCGTCATCACTGCTTTCGACCATCAACACTTCTTTCAGTTTACGGGCAGTAGAGCCGGTCTGCGACGAATGCGCTTCGTCGGCAATAATGGCGTAACGACGCTCTTTCAGCGTTGCGCTTTTTTCAATCGCCTTTAACACATGTGGGAAAGTCTGAATGGTCACAATGATGATGGGCTGAGCGCTTTGCAGCGCACTGGCCAGCTTTTCTGATTTGGAGCCGTCACCTTCTTCGCGGTTAATCCGGCCAACCACACCGTCGGTGTGTTCAAACTGATAAATGGTATCTTGCAGCTGTGCATCCAGCACGGTGCGGTCGGTGACCACAATCACTGAGTGAAATTGCTTGTCGCCTTTGTCGTCATAAAGCGATGACAGCTGATGGGCAGTCCAGGCAATCGAATTAGATTTACCAGACCCCGCGCTGTGCTGAATTAGATACTTCTGGCCAGCGCCTTCAGTTTTTGCCGCCTGCAATAATTTTTTCACCACATCCCACTGATGATAGCGCGGGAAAATCATGCTTTCTTTTTTGTACTTCCGGCCTTCCCAGTCTTCTTTCTCTTCGATATGTAAATGCACAAAGCGCGCGAGGATATTTAAAATATTCTCCGGTACTAACACTTCGTTCCACAGGTAGTCGGTGGCGTATCGGGAAATATCTTGCGGAATATCATTACCAGCCGCGTCGTCTTTCGTGCCTTTGTTAAAGGGCAAAAAGTAAGTATTCGCGCCATTGAGCTGGGTGGCCATGTAAACCTGATATTGGCTCACCGCAAAATGCACAATGGCACCGCGTTTAAAGGTCAGCAGCGGCTCAGGCTTTTTAGTGGTGGGGCAAATTGGAAAACGCGTGGTGCGATATTGCTTCAGTGCATTATCCACCGATTGTTTAAATTCTGACTTGAGCTCCAGCGTGGCAATCGGCAGGCCGTTGACGAACAGCACCAAATCGATGCGCCAGGCTTTGGCCTTAGTTCCGGTTTCAAGCAACTCAGCTTCAGTTGCCCAAGGGCTATATACCAGCTCCGGCACAATGCGTAGCCGGTTTTGCTGATAACGCGCCAAAGTATCGGGGTTTAAATCATGCTCGGGTTTAAACTGACACAGCGAAATGCGCACGTTGCGGTCCCGTAGTTCATGGCGCAGCACACCCAAAGTACCGTAAGTTCGTGAATCTTTATGGGTCGCGTTAGGGTCGGCTTTATTCAGCTGCGCTGCCACCAACTCCAATAACTTCTGCTCGGCATTATGCGGATAAAGCGCTTTAAATTTTTGCCACTGCAAATCTTGCGTGTCTTGTATAAACCCCAGTAAATCTTCTGGGTATAATGCCAGCTCGCGGTTGTAGTTTTCAGCTTTCCCCAGCTTCCAACCGTTGGCCAGCATCTGCTTGATTATGTCATTTTGAAAAACGCGTTCAGTTGACTGATCAGACATCATAAATCCCTTTATTTTTTGCTTTTAGTTGGTTGGGGCTTGCCAGTCACGCACATCGATTTTGCCGGTGACTGCGGCTGAGATTAGGGCTGTGCGGCGTTCTTTTAGCAATCCATTAGCAAAGTCAGCCTCTTCAATCAACCGGTCAAATTTAAAAGCCTGCGTTGATAAATAGTCAGCAATTACTTCTTGCTCTGCCATTGGTGGGATTGCAATCTCAAAATTATTGATTTGCTCTGGACTTATATGAGGAACGCTGACGCCTGTCGTATCCGGAGAAAAATATGCCGAAAACATTCCTGAAGATAGAAAAGCAAGTAAATAATCAGGATGTAGATCGTTACAGGTTTTCAAGGAAGCTACCCGTTGAAGCAACAAACAAGGAAGATCATTATCCGTTACCTTTGCAACTCGAATACCTTCGCTTATCAGTGGACGGTCCATTCCAATAACAATATCTCCGGCTTTCATTTCGTAAATATCTAAATTATCTCCGGCAAAACGCTTCCAATAAACTGTTTCAGTCCACTTCAAACTTGAGACTCCAACATTTATACCTCGCAAAAGCTTTGTATCGTTTTCGTTGTCGGAAAAACCAACAGAGGGGAATGCAAACCCTGACAGAATGCGAAGATAAAATCCACACTTCCCAACGCGCCAATGCTCCGGCACTTGCCCCAACCATTCCACGCCGGAGTCTTTCATTGGGGCATGAGGGTTAAGGCCTTTGGTGACGGCGTGGCTGATCACGGCTTGGCGTTTTTCTTTGAGCAGTTGAATCAGCTGTTGCTGTTTTTCAATCAGCGTGTCGATTTTTGCCGTTTCGTGGTCGAGGAAGTTGGCGATGGCTTGTTGTTCAATTACATAAGGTAATGCTAGAGGAATACGACCAAACTGCTCATATGAAATTGACTTACCATCCCTCAAGCTATCTGTAGAGGATTGCAACGCTGATATATAGGAGCTGCTTTTAAATAAATACTTATAGAAACGAGGAACAACAGATTTTGAAGCACTTAAAACAGTATACGCTGGAGAGACGCATCCAGAATAATCGCTGTGCTCTATACCGCCCTCAAAACTTCTAAGACTGATGACAAAGTTGTCTTTTTCTACATGTCTAAAAGAATCAGTTCCCTTCAAGGCGAGCATAACTTTTGAATCATTTAATTCCATCATTAAAGATTGCGGTACAACTCCATATTTTTGACTAGCAGCAAGTTGCTCATCAGTCCCTAATGCGGGTTCCCTAATACTTTTAAAAATTCTTTTCCCAAAGTGAATTTCCCATTCCGAAGGAACATTACCGAGCCACTCAACTCCAGAATCTCGATACTCTGGATACGCTTGATACTTCGCCATTACGAATGCACCTCTTGCAACAGCGCCAGAATATCCTTGGTCACGGCATCCAAATCTGCATCAATCGCTTCTAACGGGCGTGGTGGCTGGTACACATAAAAATGCCGGTTAAATGGAATTTCATAGCCGACAATGCCAATTTCGCCGTCTTTGGCATCCCGTTTATCTGGGTTGATCCACGCATCTGGCACATGCGGCGCCACTTCTGTTTGGAAGTAAGCTTCGTTGATTGCATTGACGCTCAGGCTTGGGTTTAGTGGCACGTTCTCGTTGTCGCGTAGGTCGCCGTCGGTTTCAAATTCCACCACTTTGCCTTGGTAGTTGAACTTGCCGTATTGCGGATCTGTTTTGTCTTTTAGCACTTTTTTGACAATAGGTTCTGCGTCTGGGTTTTTCCAGGTAATGGCATCCAGCAGTTGCTTTTGCTCTTTGGCATCAAGTTTTGTCGCTGCAGTTTTCTGCGCTTGAGTGAGGTTTTTCTCAAACTCGTTAAAGTCGTCATGCTGAGCATCACCAATCACAGCTCGCAGCTTTTGCGCTTTTTCCATTAAGGCTTTTTGCGTAAGCCAAGTGCTTGCGTCTAACAAGTCTTTGATTTGTTTTTCTTTTAAATCGGCAAAGTCTTTTTTGATTTTGCTACGAATAGCCTCTTCATGGCTGGCAAGCTGTCCATAATTAGTCTCAGTCCATTCATCGCCAATATGCTGGTACACCCATTCCATCACAGGTTTCAGTGCGCCTGGGGCAAAACGTAACGAGACGATGGCTTCATCGGTGAACTTGGCCGATAAGCGCAGTGGCCGCTCAATAGTAATGCGGCGGTAGCCAAATTCATGGGTGGCGAATATTTTGCTGGCGAAGGTCTTAGGTACGTCTGCCTTGGGTGTGGCAGACTGACGGCCGCGATTGCTTTTTACATCGGCCGCTTTATCTAAACTGTAGGCATCGACCGCTTCGAAATTACCAAAGGTGCGGGTGATGGTGGCGATATCGCTGTCATCCATCAGATTGCGCTTCGAGCCTAAGGATTTACGCATTTTGCCGCATAAATCCGCGCCGTTAATCAGCTGCACTTTACCCTTGCGTTCGCTGGCTTTTTTATTGGAAAGCACCCAGACATAGGTTGAAATGCCGGTGTTGTAGAACATATCGGTTGGCAGCGCGACAATGGCTTCCAGCAAATCGGCTTCTAAGATGTAGCGGCGAATTTCGCTTTCACCGCTACCGGCACCGCCAGTAAAAAGCGGCGAGCCATTGAGGATAATGCCAATACGGCCGCCACCGTCGGCAGCATCACGCAGCTTGCTAATCAGGTGCATTAAGAACAGTAACGAACCATCCGACACCCGCGGCAAACCGGCACCAAAGCGACCATCAAAGCCTTTTTCGTTGTGTTCTTTTAAGATGTCGCCTTCGATTTTCTTCCAATCCACGCCAAAGGGCGGGTTCGACAGCATGTAGTCAAATTTTTCGCTATGCAGGTGGTCGTTAGACAGCGTATTACCCAGTTTAATGTTGCTGACTTCCTGGCCTTTAATCAGCATGTCGGCTTTACAGATGGCGTAACTTTCTGGGTTTAACTCCTGGCCGTAAGCACGCATCACCGCTTGCGGGTTTAGCTCATGCACGTATTCCATACCCGAAGATAAAAATCCGCCGGTACCCGCTGTTGGGTCATAGATGGTGCGGATGATGCCGGGTTTGGTTAAGGCTTCATCATCTTCCATAAATACCAAAGAAGTGGTCAGGCGCACGATATCGCGGGGCGTGAAGTGTTCACCCGCGGTATCGTTAGAGCTTTCCGCAAAGCGGCGGATCAGCTCTTCAAACACTAGGCCCATATCATGGTTGGAAATAACCTTTGGGCTTAAATCGATGGTACGAATTTTCTGGACGACTTTGTAAAGCAGGTTGGCATCATTGAGCAGGCCGACAAATTCCATAAATTTGAAGTGCTCAAAAATCTCTCGCGCATCTTTGGAGAAGCCTTGAAGATAGTTTTCTAAGTTGGCTTTGATGCCCGATTCACCGAGCTTGGATAAATCCATTTTTGAGGTGTTGAAAAACGATAAGCCGTTCGTTGCGCGCAGCAGCATTTTTTCCTGCGCTTCTTCTGGCAGGTTCATGGCCTGTATTTCTTGGAATTTAGCCAGTACGGCATCTTTGGTTGGTGCTAACACGCACTCCAAGCGGCGCAATAAACAGAACGGCAGAATGATGCGGCCATATTGGCTTTGTCTAAAATCACCACGAAGCAGGTCGGCAATCGCCCAGGATTCAGCGGCGAGGTTGTTTGAAGATACTGACATAAGAAAATTTTCCAACCAAAGATGTTAGGTAAACCTTGGCAGCCCTGAAAACTGATACGCTGCCCTGCGTTTTAAAGACGTTTCTGGAATAGTACCTGAAGTTTTAGCAATGTTGCTACTGGCTTGGAAGGTTTTGGGGTTTGATGTGTATCTAAAACGTTCATTAGCATGGGTTTTCTGCCTAAACGTTTCGAATTTAGTGGCGATTGTGTACATTTGTGGTTGGGGATGTATTATCGGGTTTTGATTGGCCAATTTGATTGGCGCGGCATAATTAACCTCAGTTGCAGCAATCTAAATAACAGGGAATGGTATGGTATCGAGAATAACCAAGGAACAATATTCAGCAGCGTTTCGTGTCGCTGTTGATTTCTATCAAGGGCTCACCACCTTAACTGATGGTTCGGCCTATTTACATGAAGCGCATCAACTGAACATCGCCTCGGCCCGAGATTACATGTATGACTTCAAGTGTATGATGGATGGGCAAGTATTTCATCGCGCCATGAGTGCGGATGCTGTTGATTACTTTTTTAATCAAATTGCGGCAGAATTCGGCTTGGACGCTCTGAAAAATGCAGTGAAAGCGACTGAACTACATATCATCTACTATGAAGGTTTAGGTCGCACCAAACTCCCTAAACTTCGCGGTGTCGTTGAAAAACACCAGCAAAGCTTGGCACAAGTGACCAGCTATGAAGATGTTGAAAAACATTTCCAACAACAAGTCGTTGATTCCCTTAAATTGCAGCCGAATACTCGTCTTCAGCGTTTAACTAATGCGGCAACGAAGCCCAAACAGATACAAGTGACGACAACAGTGTTTATTCGCAATCCTGACGTCGTTGCGCAGGTGTTACATAGAGCGAATGGCATTTGTGAAGCTTGCTTGCAACCTGCACCCTTTGTGAAGAAAAGTGATGGCTTACCCTATTTGGAAGTTCACCATAAAATTCGGTTAGCGGATGGTGGGGATGACTCAGTGGAAAACGCTATTGCGCTTTGCCCGAACTGCCATCGAAAGTTTCATTATGGCTTGTAAGGTAAGCAAAATTATCTGCGCTTACCGTTGCCAAAAGCGCCACCACTGACCGTTAACCCTCTAGCAAAAACATCTGTTGGACGCCGTTTCTTTTTTGCTTTCTTGGCTTTTTCAAGAGACGCGAGAACTTCACTGAACGAAGGGCCATCACCCATTTTCAAAATGTGGCCTTGGATTTGATTGTGAACCTTTTGCTGGTGGGAAGCTAAATTCCGTCGTTTGATCGAATGCTTACAAACTGGGCAGGTAACGAGTTGATTGGCTTCTTCACGCTTTCGTGCCTCGAAGATTTGTTGCGCAACTCGTTTCTGTTCGGCTTCTTGACTATGCACTTTTTGAAGATGTTTTTGCAGGCGATTTGACGAAACTTTCTCACCACAAACGGGGCAATTTATTAACTCTTTAAGATGTTGTGAGCGGTCTTCCATGATCACTTTTTTGTTTCAAAATGAAAATACCTTATCTCGATCTCATCATGTTTGTCCACTTTGAAGAAACAGTGGTACTCAACTCACTTTTGGTCATAGCGGTACAAATTAAACGCTGAGTTTTATTAGATTGGAATATGAGTGATGGAACCTTTTTCAATATTTTGGCAACGAACTGAAGTCTCGAAATTTTCGAGAGCCCGCAAATCAGTTTGGCCGGCAAACGTCCGCTTTCAGTGAAAAGCCTGACGGTTCCCCAGAAATAATCAAATAATATCATGCAATTACCTTTCTTACATTTGACCAATCAAAAACACTGGCCCATTCAAATAGTTGCCTGACTGCTGCTTGGATTTCCTCGCCGCTGATGCCGACTCTGGCCAATCGGCACAGCCGTTTACCCAGATAATTGATCGATAACACCCTGCGAGTTTTCAGTGAGTTCGCCTGAAACGAGCGGTGTTTACCCGCCAATTCAGCGGCTACCCCAAGCATGTAGTGCAACCAGTTGGCCAGTGCAGCTAGCAGAAGCAGCACTTCTAATCGACTTTTATTTCTCGTCCGATGCGCGTTACTGCCAAGGCCGTATGTCTGGCGTTTTTGGTCGCGGAAGGCCTCTTCTATTTGCATTCGTGCAGCATAAAGCTTGTTGATTTTCTTTGCATAATTGAAGCAATAACCCAGGTTAGACACCAGCAGCCACGGTTCCTTATATAACCGATTTTTGTCCTGTTTTCGTAGCTTCCAGCCCTTACCTGCAAGTACTGCACGACAAGCATATTCTTGAGATTAGCCTAGAGCGATTTCACCCAGAACCATCGGCTGTTGCCGCGCTTTTTTGTACACCTTTGCTACGCTGATAAATTCACTTTGACTTGGCAATCGAACGGATACTTTACCGCGCACACGACCGATAAAATGCCAACCTAAGGCGCTGACTTCTTTAAACCATGGCACTTTGAAGCCTGCATCTGCGACTATCACAGGTCGACAGCGTTTGGGCAGCATCACTTGTAATCGAGTCAAAAAGGCTTTGTGCAAATGCGGGCAGGTGTAATCGGATTCTGTCGTGATCATCTGCAACAGGGTCATTGCTCGACCTTCAACGGCCAGACTGGCACGCAGAATAAAATGTCGGCGTTCTTTATCGGCATTACTCCAATCAACCAAGATAAGTGGTTGTTTTCCTTTGACTAAAGCGCCTGTCATGGCAGCGTAAAACAACGGAGCGCCATGTTGCATGGTGGTGTGGCTGAGCAGTCGGTCTGCGCGTTTAATGCAATGTTTTTCTTGCGCCAGACTTTCAATGCCACGGCCAATTGCAGTAACAGAACACTGCCCGTTGGTGAGCAAACTTTGCAGGGATGCGGTCAGCGAATTTAAAAGGTGCTTGTTGAATGATTTTGGAGTGACAATTTTAAGAAAATCGGCGAGCATAGTATGAGCATTCATTGCGTGTTCTGCGGTTAGGTGTTTTTGGCGAAAGATCAGATCAGGAACTGCCATGAATGTTCCCTTCATCACCTAAATAATTGTTTTACCTGCACAACTTCTGGGGATACCTCAGGTGAAAAGCTGCGATTCACCTGCCCGGAATTGTTCGGTGTTTTGAGGCTCTGAAAATCGTTCAGCTTATCGATCATATGACTGTAGTAACCTAAGATTGCTCCATAGCTATTGAACACCGTGTTTAGTGTCAAATTACCAGTCGATGCTAATGGCCGTGATGTTAAAACAAACTTCCCATTTTATTTTAAAGATTGTATGTGTAATATTGATAGAAATGGACGCAAGTAAAATAACGCAGCTGTTGATAGGATGGAATGCAAACATGTTAAAAACAAATATCAAAATAAATAATCTTATTTTAATTTTCAGCTTAAAAATGTTTCTTGTCTCACTAGATTTATATGCAACAACCTTGGAAATAGGTCAAGATCCAACGTTTCAAAATATGGTAGCAGAAGCTAGGGCTAGTGCTGAACAAGGGAATTCTGAAGCACAATATAAACTTGGCTGGTTTCTTTATTATGATCCTAGAGTTGACGGCAAGGCTGATGCCTTCAAATGGTTTAAATTAGCCGCAGAACAGGGCAATCCAGACGCAATGGACATGCTAGGCTCTATGTACGAGAGCGGTGATTTTGTAAAGCAAAACTATAAACAAGCTCTTCATTGGTACAGACTTGCTTCAGAAAATGGACACATGCGTGCGCCAATTGCGATAGGTCACTTCTACCATAAAGGATTGGGAGTAAGTCAAAATCACACTGAAGCTATTAAATGGTTCAAGATAGCTGCAGAGCGAGGGGACATAGATACGCAAAGGTATGTAGGACAAATATACGCAGAAGGAAAACTAGTTACCCAAGACTATGCTGAAGCTGTTAAATGGTACAAACTCTCGGTAGACAATAATAGTAAATACGCGCACGCTGACTTAGGAATTATGTATTACAATGGGCTAGGTGTTACTCAAAATTACTCTGAAGCATTTAGATTACTCAATATTGCTGAAAAAAATTCAGCAGGTAGTGCTGAAGTGTATTTTTACCTTGGCGAAATGAATTACTATGGACGTGGAGTTACTAAGAACTATCAACAGGCCTTCAAGTTCTTCCAACGAGCGTCAATTAGGCGACATTTAAAAGCACAATTATCCCTTGCTACGCTATACAATAAAGGGCATGGAGCTCCTCAGAACTTCGTTCTCGCGCATATGTGGGCTAATATTGCTGCCGCTCAGGGCGATACAGAGGCAGAGGAATTAAGAGATGCAATTACAGAAAAAATCACGCCCGAACAAATAGCAAAAGCCCAAATGTTGGCAGAGAAATGCATCTCTCAAGAATTCTCGAATTGTGGTTCTTAAGCAAAATAGAGCGTAATTTTTCTGAGGTATACCCACAAATCGGGTAAATAAAACAAATAGTTATACGAGAAGATAACGGTCATGATAATTCTTGATCAGAGCATTCACCAAAACTCACTTTTCAAGAATGATTGCCATGCACGTTCCAACTATGCTCGCCGATTTTCTCGAATTTGCCCCCCCAAAAAAATATTCATAAATCGCGAATGTCGTCGATTTGCGCGGCCAAGCAAAGTTAAGTTAGCTGCGGCAAATGCACTGTTACTGCCATCAGTCGTGGCTTCAGATGTCACCGAAAAAAGCTGTATTAAGCTCGCTGAACAACTCCTCAGTAACGAAGCATTTCTTGACAAGATCCCGTTCATTTATGCGTTAGCGAACTGGTTGAATTATATGATTGGTTTAGCCGTCGAAATTGGCGATCAACTCAGAAGATTACAAGCCAATAGTATCACTCATCGACGAGTTCTATCGTTTAATTATGTCTGCCAGCGACTTGCCCGACTCACATGCTTCTAGATAACCGGCGAACATATATTGGCCGGAATACGATAGATCCTAACGTGGGCAGGGATGTGGGGCCGGAAATCAATTGGCAGACTAAACAATTGATATGCGTTGTTTTTTATGGGGGCCCGTCAGCTAAATCGCTTTTAGCTTTTTTCCCGAGCCCTTACTATGGTGCACAACTAAAAGAATCCCGCTAGAAGGGGTTTACGTGACTAATTGTTTTATGATACTTAATTCTGTACCTACTTCCGACTTAAAATAGAAATTCATGAGATTATTATCCAAGCATGGTATTTGTGCTTTTTTAATATCATCAATACTAACCTGTTCTTTTTATGCTTTTTCAATTACACCAGAGCAAAACTCAGATCTTAGCTACTATATAAAGACAGTAAAGCATAGCGCCGCAAATGGAAGTGTTAAAGATCAAGCTATACTTGGCTCTCTTTATATCACTGCAGGAGATAGTAAAGAAGCTATAAGGTGGTATAAGCTAGCAGCAGAAAATGGTGACACTGACTCTCAGGCAATGCTTGCATCGTTATTTTATGAAGGCAGCAATTATGGTGTAGATGCTGATATCAAAGAAGCAATTAAATGGGCGAACATAGCTGCGAATAAAGGCAATGTGGATTCGCAGACAATACTCGCTAGAATTTATCATGAAGGAAATGGCGTCCCTCAAGATTATAAGGAAGCATTTAAATGGATGAACCTTGCAGCTCAGCAGGGACATACACAGGCCCAGTGTAATATTGGTTTGATGTATTTAAGAGGTCAGGGCGTCAAAAAAAATGCTGTAGAAGCATCTAGTTGGTTTAAATTATGTGCAAAACAGAACAACTCAAGCTGTCAATATTATCTTGCAGCTTCTTACTCTGTTGGTTGGGGTTTAATAGAGGATGCAGTATTGGCGCATATGTGGGCAAATTTGGCTGCAGCAAATGGTGATGAAAATGCAATCAAACTCCGTAAAAATTTAGCAGAAACAATGACTTCCGAACAAATAGCAGAAGCACAAAAAATGGCTAGAGACTGCAAAAACTCGAACTTCCAAAAATGTAGCTAAGTTGAAGGCCTCAGATGGGATTGGAAAACTGTTTTCAAGCTAAATTATTGATATGATTAATTGGTTTGTGGAAATCCGTAAGGTAATATTTAGTTTTTTCCTAGTTTAGAACAAAGCCGTGATATTTGCCTAGTCGTATGTTTGTTGCTTCGAGTCGCTAGTTAAATATGCAAAGACTTGGAAGCTGAGTTGCAATTGGATAGTAAATTAAATTCAATTAACAACTTTACCAAGCATAGAAAAGTAGGTTCCGAAGTGGTGGTTTATGTTTGCCCTTTCATCTCCCAACGGATAAATACCTAACTTTGATGCAACCGACTGCTTTGTACCTTTAACGAGAAATTGATTTTTTATCGTATTGTCTTGCACGAAAGATTCGAATGCACGAGCACTTATTTCCTCGGGGAGTGCATAGTAGTTAGAACCTAGCATCTTGTCCGCTTGAGCGCTTCTTTTAAAAACATCGCTTAGTTCATCGCCATCCGGCTTGAAGAAAATATGCTGATAACATGATTCAAGGAGATTGTTCAGTGGGTGCCCAATCACCAAACCTCCTTGCAACCAAAGTGATGATGCAAAATCACTTGCAACGCGTCTCTTGATAAAACGACCCGCTATGAAGTGGTCGAATGCATGAAAGTATTCGTGTGCGAGGGAACCTGCTCCAGCATTCTTGGCCAGTGAGATTGTCTTTGTCGCGGAGTTGTAATGAGCCGAACTATATTTATTGCCCCCACTACCGAATGCAATTGATAGAGTACCTCGAAGCGAGATGACCTGTTCATTAACTTGTAAGATTGTCATGAGATCACATAAAGCATCAAAGAAGAGGTTAGCAGCAACCTGTTGCTCCTCTTTGCTCACCCATGCACCAACGTACGCTCTACGAAAACCGAATATTTTTACGATATCACCAAAAGTAACATCTGCGCCATCGCGATAGACTGGTCCATTCCTATAAAACTGGTTATTGAAGCTCATAAAACATAGCCATCATATGAATTTTACTTCGGAACATAAACTTTATTGGATCCACTTTTTAGCAGAATTTTCCTAAATTAGTTTTTTGCAAGTCAACAATGAAGTGGTCAACTAATTTTGGTCACAGCGTTGATACCGTCTGAAAGTGTTATTTCGTCCGGAACTTCACAGCACTGACTTCTGGGTGAGTTAATAGTAATAAAAACCCCGCGCTTAATCCTCCTGCGCACTCCTTTAAAAAAAATATACCTTGCTCATTTCTAGTAGGCTTGAGGACATTGTCTCGACAACATGATTTGGGAAGGTTGTTTGGTGCATGCTCAATCACAACACATCTATGAAGCCACAACGATGATACAAAATATTTTGCGCTACCTCCTCTCAGTCAACACTCAACTAAGAAATGATCCTTTTCGCAGAGTTATAATTAGCTAAATCGCAAATTGGCGATACCGCAGCCAATCGCAATTTATTATATTCAGCGATGTGATATCACATATTCCTTGATCTGCTTTATGGTTATCAAGTCACAAAGCCGATCAATGAAAAGATTGGGAGCGGCTTGCTGTTTTGGTTTACTGACCAAAGTACCTATTTTAGCAATTCTAAATATAGATCTTTAAGATATCACGATGTTTTAGGCCATTAAGATAAAACTGCTTTTTAATACAGGTTGTTTTCGCTGTTTTGTCTCGGTTCATCTACGAAGAGATCATTCCTTTTTCTTTCAACCATTTCTGCACTTTATTTTTCATGATTACATCCTTGCACATCATTGCACAACCAAGCGATTGTGCTTTTAAATAAAAGGTGTTGTCTGGTGTAGCCCACTCACCCCAACGGTCATATCTGGAAGCGTCCTCGACACATTCATCGTTTGTTATTTCTTGCAGTAAATAGTCAAAATATTTATGACAAATATCGAGCCATCCATTTCTTTGGGCCGCGTTGTAAGCTTTGGGGGCACCTTCCTGCCAACTATTTATCGATTGGTACTCTGCTGCTGATTCTTTGCACTTTTCCAGTGACCATGATTCATTTACATATTTCATATGCTGACAACAGATAGTCAACCACCGATTACTACGGGCTGCGTCGTAGGCTTTCATGTTGCCATTTTTCCAAGCAATGCGAGTCTCATAATGCGCTGCAGAAGCATTGCACTTTTCCAGTGTCCATTGTTCAAGCACCGTCTCCATATGCTCACAACAGATATCCAGCCAGCCTTTGGTGCGGGCTGCTTGGTAAGCTTTAGAGTCGCCCTTCTTCCAGGCACCTCTCGACTTGAACACCGCTGCTGATGCTTTGCAAGCATCCAAGGTCCATTTACAAGGTTTTAAAGGCTTTTCCATATGCCCACAGCAGATAGTCAGCCATCCTTTCCCCTTAGCTGCTTTATAAGCACTCGCATTGCCTTTCTGCCAAGCACTGCGAGACTGGTACTCGGCTGCTGATGCTTTGCAAGCATCCAAGGTCCATTTATAAGGTTTTAAAGGCCTTTCCATATGTGTACAGCAGATATCCAGCCATCCATTGAGGCGAGCTGCTTTGTAAGCGCTTGCATTGCCTTTCTCCCAAGAACTGCGAGACTGGTACTCGGCTGCTGATGCTTTGCAAGCATCCAAGGTCCATTTATAAGGTTTTGAAGGCCTTTCCATATGTGTGCAGCAGATATCCAGCCATCCATTGCGTCGGGCCCCGTGGTAGGCTTTGCTGTCGCCATTCTGCCAAGCCGTGCGAGACTGGTACTCCACTGATGAGGCTTTACACTTTTCCAGCGACCATTGTTCAAGCACCGTCGCCATATGTTCACAACAGATATCCAGCCATCCATTGCGTCGGGCCGCCTCGTAGGCTTTGTTGTCGCCAAGCTGCCAAGCACTGCGAGACAGGTACTCCGAAGCTGATGCTTTGCATTTTTCCAGCGTCCATCGTTCAGGCACTGTCGCAATGTGTTTACAGCAGATGTCCAGCCATCCATTGCGTCGGGCCGCCTCGTAGGCTTTGTTGTCGCCAAGCTGCCAAGCACTGCGAGACAGGTACTCCGAAGCTGATGCTTTGCATTTTTCCAGCGTCCATCGTTCAGGCACTGCCGCCATGTGCTTACAGCAGATGTCTAGCCATCCATTTCTCAGTGCTGCAGCGTAGGCATTGCTGTCGCCTTTACTCCAGGCGCTGCGAGACAAGTAATCCGCAGCTGATGCTTTGCATTTATCCTGCGTCCATTTTTCATGTAATATCGTCATGTGTTCACAACAGATATCCATCCATCTATTGCGAACAGCCGCATGATAAGCACTCACATTACCATTCTCCCAGGCACTACGAGACTGAAACTCCGCAGCTGATGCTTTGCATTTCTCTTGCGTCCATTTTTCTCGCAATGTCGCCATATGTGCACAGCAGATATCCAGCCATCCATTGCGAAGAGCTGCTTGATATGCTCCCGAATTTCCATCCTGCCAAGCGATACGAGACTGGTATTCTGCCGCTGATGCTTGGCAAGCATCCAATGTCCACTTATAAGATTTTAAAGGCTTTTCCATATGTGCACAGCAGATATCCAGCCATCTATTTCTTACGGCCGTATAGTATGCTTTGCTGTCGCCTTCCCGCCATGCACAGCGAGACTGGTACTTCGCTGCTGATTTTTTGCACTTTTCCAGTGTCCATTGTTCATGCACCCTCTCCATATGTTCACAACAGATATCTAGCCATCCTTTGCGATAAGCTGAAGCATAAGCATTCTCATCGCCCTTTTTCCAAGCGTTGCGAGTCTG
>JACCEA012202132.1_pt1 | contig 25433 bp, 19 predicted proteins | sample 7449851 | NCBI WGS metagenome assembly JACCEA01 (sample SAMN15323453, study PRJNA562643) | freshwater metagenome | isolation source: river surface water | place: USA:Blue River Watershed | collected 2017-08-18 | reverse complement strand
TCTTCGCTTACCATAACATCCTTTTCTCCCCTCATTGCAACAACCGGGATTTGAACATCCGGTAAATTGGATTCAGTCAAAGGGGGATTTTCACCCATGGTTTGCATCATTTCCGCTGTCTGCGTCAGTAGTCGAGGCCAATTTTCACCATGCAATGATTCTAAATACGAAGCAAATGCCGGAACTTTTTCACGAATCTTTTCAGGATTCAAATTCTTGATCTCTTGTGCGGCACTTTCGGGAGACCAATTTAATTTCGTACCTAAAGTAATGATCTTTGAAGCCTTAAGTCTTCCGGTCGTAGCCAAGTAAAGGGCTACATAGCCCCCCATACTGAAACCGAAAATCGCGGTATTCGTGTCATCACTGATGACAAGTTCTAATTCCTCAGCAAATCGCTGAATAGACAACTCATCGGCTTCTATTCCTCCGTGACCAGAAAAATTCAATGTGGACACTTGCAAGCCTTCCTTCAGCAAGGCGTCTTTTAAAGGGAAAAGCTGTCTTTCACAACCAAGAGCCCCGTGTAACATTAGTATTTTCATCCTGCTATATCTTGTATAAAGATACGGTCCTTTCCATCAAAGTACGGTGCCTGAATGGAAAGCACTTTGAGCGTTTTATTTCCTTTTACTTCCAAAACGGCATGTTTTGTTCCGCTTGGAACATGGATCACATCTCCGCGTTTGATCGTAATGATTTGGTCATTTAATCGCATGAGTGCCTTGCCTTCCAAAACGACAATGAATTCTGTGTGAGCAGCATGAAAATGACCTTTAACCTCCTTTTTCACCCAAATCACAAAGACACTTTGCAGGCTGTCATGCGCCAATGTCTGTACATGAACGTTATCGAAATTTTTAGGGGCATTAATTGTGTCTGCATTCCAGTGATTTTGTGCACTAACATGAACTGACACGAAAAAAAACAGAAGAAAAAAGTATATTCTATTCATCATAATACAATGGTAAAATCCAAGAGGGATTTATACATATTCGGGTAAAAAATACTCATTGATGAGTATTTATGAAACCTATTCTCTCAATTAATTTTGTATGAATTAGAATAATTAATCCAAAAAAGAAATATGGTAAAATTAGCGCTTTATAGCTTTGCAGTGTTTTTACTTTTAACATCCTGTAAAAAAGAAGGTTACGGTAATTTGGTAATTAGTGTTAGTAATTCAACCTCCTCGTCTTATTCGGTTGGTGTTTGGATCGATGGCTCTAATAAGGGTTCTTTTGTAGTTTTAGCAAATCAAGAAGGTAATTACTCTGGATTGTGTTCTGATCAAATGTATGCTGCATCCTTACAAAATGTTCGTGTTCTAAATTATATACCTAGTGGTAAACACAAAATAGAACTGATCAATGACGCAAACAATGAGGTGATGAGTAGCATGAGCATAGATCTTAATGTGGACGGCTGCTCAAATGCAATGTTTTTTTGGTAACCCTTAATATTCGCACAAAATCTAATCACTATTCACCTTTATAATGTTAATCATGCGATTTAGGCTTTTTTATATCTGTTGGTTTCTTCACTTTTTCGGGTATACTCAAAATGTAAAATACGAGGAACTCGATGCATTTACCAGAGAAATTTCTAAGTTACAGGCTGGTTCAGAAATGTTAGAAGATGAAAAGAAAAACTCGCTTAGTTTTTCCGCCGAGAGTTTTAAAATTTGGTTCAAAGACCTGAAAGCAACAAATGCCGTTTATAAGATAAAGGATGGAAAGGAAACACTTGAAGTGACTGAAAATATCGATTTGTCGAAGGTAAAACATGTCAAAACCGTGCGCAATAAATCGATAGGAATTCTTGAAATTTACTTTATTGCTGACTATAATCTAAAAACAGATTTGTACACGGATGGCAAAAAAATAAAAAGTGAAACCGTTACGGTCTTAAAGCTTTATTGCAACAATAATGATTTGGAGCAACCTAGCCCAAATCTTGATCTATTGCTCGAAAATGTGGTTGGTGCTAGTGATCAGATAAAGATTCACAAAGGAATACTGAAAAAGGAAGCCTCAGCAGATTTGCAAAAGAAATGGCATCGTTTAGTAAAAACCCCTTTCCCGGAGTCCATAAATGCTTACAATGCATTTTTTAAGGAACATCCAAAATCGGTCTATGCTATAGAAGCCCAAGCACGCTATGCCTATTTCAAGCAACTTAAAGACCGACAAATTGAAGTGGATAAATTAGTCTCGAAACAATATTCATTAGTAAAAGAAAATTTTGAAACAGGTCTGCTGAGCTACAAAAACTACCAATCGTTCCATATTGCTGACTCTATATTATCTAAGATTATCGTTTCTTATTCATTAGAAGAGCTTGGCGGTACACGTAGAAATGATTTCATTGCTTTTCGTAATGAATTACGAGAGCGCTATCATTGGAATAAATCTTATTTTCAAAATAAAGACAAAGTTGCTTTGTACGATAGTCTGAATACAATTGCCATAGGAATATCTAACAAACACTACAAAGCGGATGTAAACATGGCTCCTTGGGCTGTTTGGGGTGTGGGTAGTGGTGTTAGCTATGTTACTTTTTTGATTGGAATCATTGGAGGAAACAAGAAATTATGGAAGGGATCTTTGGTAGTTATGGGAATTAGTTATGCAATTCTCGGTATTAATTATCTCCGCATTAAATCGCTTGAAAGCAAAAAGAACAAGGCGGTTTCTGAGGCAAGCAAAGCCAGGGAACCTATTAATGAACTTATAACCATGCGCGATAAAGCGCTAAAAGGGGAGAAATTTCATGGGTTTCCCATTATCATTCTCAGCGAATAACTAATTAATCAAAACATGAAAATACTTTCAATTCTTTTTTCCATTCTTTGTGTTCATTCCTTTATGGCACAAACACATAATACAAATTGTGTCAACTGTCACATGAACAAAAATTATAAAGAACTCACGACTAACACAGACAATTGTCGCTGTGAGGTATGTGCATCCCGTGAAAAAAAAGAAAATGAAGCTCGGTTAAACGAGGATCTTCGAAGAAATGAGGCCAGTCTAAAAGAAGAACAAAAGAAAGCCTTGGAGGAGGCAAAAAAACGAGAAGACGAAAAAAAACAGGAAGACGCGAAAAAACAGGAAGACGCTAAAAAACAAACAACGAAATCATCGGTAACAGCATCCCAGAATCAAGAGCCATCAAAAGAGCCAGAAAAGCCCAAACAACCTGTTATAGCAAAAAAAAATACGCTGGATTGCGCCGGAGAATTTTCTGATTGGTTGTTCATTCAAAGTGATAATGCACTTCAGTTCAGAATGCGCCGCGTAAAAGATATTGGTGACACTTCGGAATTTGAAGTACAATTCAGGATTAACTTTGAGGATCCTATCTTTTGTTCACATCCTGATTGCAAGGGATATGTATTGGCTTTTGGTGTTCCGTCACTTGATAGGAAGCAAACAATTTTTTATCACTATAAATTTTATAATTCCTTTAAGGGCATTTATACAATGCCTGTAAACATAAAGGTTCAAATGAACTTCCCAGATGGTTATTATCGCTTTTTAACCAAGAAAGATGGCTTCATGTATTCCAGTGCGACCGGTGATAAAACAGGATTTTTTGAGCTTTTCTATAATTGTGTAGATCAAATAAACACCAATCCGAATGTTTCTAATAGATGTGGCCCTGGGGGGTATCGCAATATTTTTATCGAAAGCAAAGCTGTTGTCGTACAATAAAATGTATCACCCCATTTCGGATTCCAACCACTTTTTTCAAGGACAATTGTTTGCTAATAAATAGAGCGTATTCTGAATTTTTTGAGTTAGTCCTTCTTGGCCACTGATGTTTATTCTAAAACTAGCTTCAGTACTGGCTATAAAAACAGGATCACTTTGAACATTTTTTTTATGTTTCTTTTTTGTTCCTGGTATTTTTTTCTTCTCGATCAGGAAGTCGTTTAAATAAAAATATGCAAAAATCAAATGTATTTGCAAGTCTTTGACCGGCATTTTGAAGCTATACAGATCTCTCTGAACAGGAGAAATTGGTTTACAAATGAATGTGATATTACACGAATCTACTGAAACACCGCCTAAAATCCAATGTTCTGATTCAAATCGTTCGGTCAAGGTGGACTTCAACCATGAAATCGTATCCGAATTAGTTTGAGCACCTATTTGTGTCCCAAAAAGAACAAACAATAAAAAAACAAATGTCTTTTTCACCAGGGTAATTGAGTTATCCACGGACACACATGCAGGCAAGTGGCTTACTCCACGTTCTTATACCTATTTTTCCTTCCTCGATAAGGAAAAGTTTCAATGTCTCCACTGTTTTATTGAACAAATATTTTTCGAGCGGAAGCGTTTCCTCCTCCAGTTTCTTATAGATAACATCAATTTGCATGCTTTTCATGTTGAAGCGCTTGGTTAATGTGCCGGGTGGGACTTCAACTAAAGAAAGTACACCTTTATCATCAGTCATCCCAATTAATGCTACCTGGTCCGTAGAGGTGTTTGTAAACTGAGCTACTATAAACTCTTGTCCACTAGCATCTTTTCCATAACGCATCACCGTTTTTAATCCGTTCACGGTGGTTTTAGCAGGATCAATGACTGCGGTTCCATTTCCAGTCCAAGAATAAATTTGATTTGGCGCTGTTTTATAATCTTTGATGTTTAGTGTATAGCGGCGGTTCATTTCTTCTTTGCAGACATCAGAAGTTGAACCCACAACGCAGGATATAACCTTTTTAGTGCAATTCCAACCAGTTATCTCTTTCTGGTATTCATATACGATACACGATTCCGTTGAAGATACAAAGTACAGACTTAAATACAAATCTCCATACTTTGATCGATAATCATTACTTAGTAGGTTAAACTCTTCTCTATCAGCGACGTTTTCAACCTCATAGGTATAATCTCGACACATCCAACTTTTGCCGTTTTCTTTGACTTCATAAATCGCAATTAACAGGCAATTGCGCTCCAGTTCTTGTGCAAAGAGCTTGGAAAGCACGCACGTGAAAATAATTAAAACAACATGTTTCATACTTTAATTTTTTTTTATCCTAAAAACCAGAACACCTTCACTCCAAGCGAAAAGAACCTTTGTTTATCGAAGGTGTAACTCTCCATGCGATATTTCCAATCTCCGGAATTATTGTTTTCATTTATAAGTTCTAATCCTTTTTTATCAAGATCGTCAATTTCTTTACCTTTAAACGCTATTGTGGTCATATGGACCCCTAAACCCATATTGGTATTTGGAATGTTCCAATTATAGCCGAATTCTAAGCGCCTTCCGATCATTGGGGTATTTGCAGAATTTTCTAATGCCAATTTATAAAGCGGAGAATAGATAGAGGTTTTGAAGTCTAGCCTTATATCTATTCCGTATGACAAGAATATATGCGATTTATTTCTGAATAATGGCAAATTAAACCCTGCAGACAAGCCAAACCCTGCGCCCGTATTGCGTATTAGTACTTTATCTGAAACATTCTCCCAATCTCCTCCAATCATCCCGCCGGATCGTTCAACATTCAATTCAAAGTAATCCGTTTGCATAATGCCCCCTCTAATTTGCAAGGACATGAATAATCGCTGACCGGTTATTCCAAACCAAAAATCACTGGGTCTCGCTTCCTGATTGAATACATTTTCATAATTTCTCTTGAAGGGTAATCCGGTATATTGAAAAAAACCATAAGAAAAATCCGTTGACCTCGTTGGATCTATTTCGTGCACGCGATCAGAAACTTTATCAGAAATCACCGTCATCGTTTGATCAATCAAAACCGCTGCACCAATCAAAGTTTCCAATTCATTGATCTTAGATCTCAATCGATCACTCGGGAATTGTGCATAGGCCTCTTTGTATTTTTGAAGTGCTGAAGCATAATACATAGTTCCATATCCGTACAACACATCTCCCTCCTTTTCTAATTGGCTAGCCACCATACTTTTTCGGAATTGCTCCAATTCATATTCAGTATAGGTACGCTCTTCTTTTTTTTGTTCACTTGGTGCAGTAGACGTACTTTTTTCTTCCGGCTTGTTTTCTGTGGGTTCGCTGGCAGCCGACTCTTTCTTTTCTGCTTCTGCTGCTTCAGAAGATTTTTTCTCTTGTTCTTCTTTATCTTTTCGAGCTTGAAGATCCTTTTCCTCTTGTACTTTTTTCGCTTCGTTTTCTTTTCTTTGTTTTTCTCTCAACCTGTTTGCTTCATTTTTTGGCAGGGTATTGTTGGGGTCGGCGGAGGCGGCCTCTTCAAAATGTTGAATAGCATCATCTGTTCGACCTTCAGCCTCTGCCTGCCTCGCTTTCTTAATCAAATCTTCCGCTTTAGTTTTAGCTTCTTTTTTAGCCGCCTCATCTCGTGCCTTTTTTATTTTTTCCGTCGCGATTTTATTCTCAGGATCTAATCTCAAAACTTCCTCATATGCATCTACTGCAGCAGCCCAGTCCTTTTTGTATTCGGCATTTTTTGCTGTTTCCATCAAGTTCTTCACTTCTATATCACGCTGTTCGTTTTTAATTTTTTCATCCAACTGCTGTGTGATATAGGAATAATCAGAAAAACTTAAATCCTTCACCCGGAAACTTATTACACGATAATTCGCTGGATTCCGCTCTTCATCTGTTGTCGCTGTTTTAATTCCAACAGAGTTTCCAAATAAGGATCCACCACCCATACCTGTTGTAATCCACAATACACAAGTCTTTGAGAATCCGTTTGGCCCCTGCACGGTCATTTCAATAATTGGATCGTAAATCCGCACTCCGGAGGTATTCTCAACGTAAAATTCACGCCCTTTATAGTTGAACGCATATCTACTTCCCGAGCAGATTGCATCACCTATTATCTGGATTTCGCCCATTGCATTTACAATTTTATACGTTAGGTCAACCGTAACGTTTGTAACTCCATTCCTACTTAGTGGTGTCTTCCAATAAAGTTGTTGGGTCATGTTTTGCGCATAAAGCCGGTTTAACATACTTAAACACACACAAAGTAATATGATGCATTTTTTCATCTTGTTATATTTATAGATTAGGTACTTATAAAATCATTGTTCATCTGAACATTTGGCTTGGATGAAAGATTTGACTTATTCGTTAGCTAATGATCAGAAAGAATTATTCCCATGCTCTCTCTAGCGCAGTCGATTATTTAACTTGGTTTCCTTTTTTATCGATGAAAAACTCTTCACCATTAACAACCACCTTTGCCCTGCCCTCTTCAAATCTTGGTGGATAGCCATAACTTCCTGATTCGTAAATACAAGGCAAAACCAATTTAAAATTTAGATCCATGAAACCGTATAAACCTGTCTTACGATTCTCTACTGTTATCAGACCATCGTTATAAAAACACGATGCACAAAGCTTATTTTCGGAGTCGTTATAAAATTCTCCATTGCGATTGACGGCCTTTTTATCAGCCCCCATTTCAGGTTCAAACAGGAAACACCCATCTTGATCCAATTCTCCATTTACGTAATCAATTGCCTTTTGCGGTTTGATCTGAATGAACCCATCGACTGTCGTAGCAACCCCTTTAGGTGTAACCAATCCATCACATGTTCCTATCGAATTGGCAATGCAATAAAACCCATACTTCATTGGTATCAGTTTGCTAAAGGCAAAGTCTTTTCCAAATGTTTCGCAAATAACAGTTCCCTTGAAATTCACAATCATAGGGTTGTTATCACTAGATTTGATCAGTTGAATCGTTTGGTCAGTATGAACACTTCTTACTTCACCCTTCAAAATGAAGCCTGTAAGATTAGTCCCCGTTGAATCAAATAAGGCCGATTCGATATTTTTCATTGCGGCGATAAACGATTTACCCGACTCATTTTTAAGGATACGGGTGCTTGAATACTCAAATGGTAACAAGACCTCCATCGTTTTTATGTCAATTGCACCGTATTTAACTGGTTGCTTAAAACCATTTACAGCTGCAACCACACTTCTTGATTTGGAACTTTTACTCAGATCAATAACGTAATCGATTACAAAATCTTGTTTGTTATACACCGCAACCGCACGAAAATCTACACTCATATTCTGAACATAAACTTTCTTGTCATTCGGATATAAATACATTTTTCCAATTTGTCCGTCATCATCAAATGCACGAATATTCAAGAATTCAAGTTTATTATTCGATAAGTTCTTAAAGACATAGGTAAAAACCTCCCTTTTTTTCTTCGATTCTTTACCTATCAACACAACTGAATCCGGGTATATTAATTTTTGAACATCAATGTCTGCATCTTGCTTGGAGATTGCCAAGCTAAAATCAAATAAAAACAAGGTCGTTTTTTCAGGTAATGTCTCGTATTCGGCAGTAATACTGATTTTACTTTTATTTGTTTTAGTTGCATCCAAGGCAAAATCAAGTATAACTTTCGCGGGTTTTCCCCAATTATAAAGAAGGTTACTTTTGAAACTGTTGTCTGCATCCAAAAACTGACTGTTTGCAGAAAAGGCAACTAATATTGTAAAGAGTAGGCCTAAATTTCTCATAAAACTTTAATAAAGCAAGAACAAAGCTCACCTTTTCAAAACTATTGGACAATACTCATCAATGAGTATTTACGTGAGGAATCTCTATTAATACACAAGTGCCGGTTTGGTTATCCGAACTAATATGTAACGTCCCATTCATGTCCGTTAATCTGCGTTTTATTGAAGAAAGTCCAAACCCCATAATAAATGCTTGTTCTGAACCGCAACCATCATCAGTGCAACATAAAACAATGTTTTCAGGATACCAATACAGTTCTAGAGTAATTTGTTCGGGCAATGCATGCTTTAACGCATTTTGAATCAATTCCAAAGAAATAAGATAAATCGTAAATGCTCTTTCTGAAGAGATTGTCTCAGGAAAATCGTAGGCTGCAAATCGTATATTTATTTCCTGATACTCGCTATTGACGTGTTCTATCTGTTCGCGAAGAGAGGCCGACAAAGCTCCCATTTCCAGAGACTTAGGCAAAATTCTATGAGATAAATTACGTATATAAACTCCCGTGTCCTGTATTAGATCCTTAACCTCTTGTTGTTTCCCTAATTCTAACAAATGAATCGTACGAGCCAGATTAATTCCTACTTTATCGTGAAGAATTTCAGCCATCATACGTCTTTCTTTAAGGCGAGATTGTTCTATTTCAACGATTGCTTTTTTCTCTTCTGCAATAACTTGGGCTTGTAATAACTGAACTGTTTTGAAAGAATCTACATATTCCTTAATGAGAATCCAGCCAAATAAAAGCATTTCGTATAAAATAATGATGCTTATCCAATTTTTACTGATTGACAACCCTATGAAGTCAAAGGCAGCAAGAATCATATTTAACCCCCAAAAAATATGTGGAATAAAGGATAGAACAACATATTTTACTCGATAGTGCTTTTGCAAATACGCACGATACACTCCCAAACCCAGTAAAACGATATTTACGAAAAAAATCAGATAAGCAATATAAGATGGTATAAACAACAAGCTATAAGTCTTCGTCCATAGACAAACGATTGCAAAAACAGTTAAGCCCGCAACGATCCATTGAAAAGACATTAAATAAGTATAGATTTTGGGGCTGGAATCTTGAAAGTCCAGAATTTTGGTTAAAAAAATGCCCAATAACAAGAACCAATAACAGCCTGAAAAAATTCGAAATTCACTGAAATAAAGAAAATTTGGAAAAAAAGAGTACTTGGCAATACCCATATTAACCGCTACATAGATTATTCCTACTAATGAATACAATATGTAAACGAGATATAATTTCGAACGTGTCTGCCAGCATATATATGCATTCAATGAAAGTAATAATATTGCAACACCCAGAAAAGTATAAAATAATGAAAGCGATGATTCCGTCTCATCAAATAGTTCCTGTCTTTTTTTCAGTTCAACAGAAAAATCTATGAATGATAATTGCTTTTTGACAGCAACTAAAAGTACAGAGTCATTGCCTATTGTTGGTGCTATGGTGTAGGAATTGAGAAATTCACTTTTATAGCTTGTTCTATCACCCTGTAAACCCACTAATTCACCATGATGATAAAGCAAGACACTGTCTAGATGTATATTGTTAAAAGACCAAAATGTATCTTGATTTTTCTTTCCGGAATTAACAACCAATTTGCACCAAATTGTAACATTTTCATTATATCCAAACGAAATTTTATCCCCCAATTTTATCTCTTTCCAAGTAAATTTCGAGGCATCGATTGCTGAAAAATTAGAATTTGAATCAACATAAATAAAAACCTTCCCGCTATCATTTGAAAACGACACTCCCGACAGCAAAATACTGAGCAAAAGTAGTTTACAGTGTAACAACGCCCTCATATACCAAACGGATAAGATCCCCAGAATTAGTTGTGTTTAATTTACGGTGAATATTTCTTCTATGCGTATCAACCGTTGTTTTGCTAATGAATAATTTATCTGCAATTTCTTTACTTTGCAAACCTGCAACGATGTGCTTCAGAATTTCTTTCTCCTTCTTGGAAAGAAATTCATTAGGTTCGAATTGAGACTCGTTACACAACTTATGTTGAAGTTCAAAAGATTCTTCTCCGTGTATAGCTTGAAGCAATTCTTGAACGCCCGCTTCTTTTTGGAGAAAATAATTAACTCCGATATGCATTGCCTTGCGAAGTAAGTAATCTTCGAATAAACCTGAAAGGATGATAATTCTCTTATTTTTAAGCAATACGTGGTTTTGCTTAATAAAATCTAATCCATCATGCTTCCCTATTTTAATGTCACAAATAAATACGTCGAACGATTGATTTTCCAAATACTCTAAACAATCCTTGGTATTATTGGTAATATAAAAGCTTGCATTCGGTAGAGCCTGTTTGAGTACTTCCTTAAGTCCCTGACAAAACAGCTGATGATCATCACAGATAAGAAATGTAATGTAATTATTTGCGCGATTATCGATCACCTAGCTAAATATTAATCTGTTAAACAGCCATGAATTACAAAAATGATAAAATTCCAACACAAAGTCAATATACTAACAGAAATGGCGTCTAATGAGAATAATAAAAACACAAATTTAAATAAACTGCAAAAAAAAGGTGGCCTAAGCCACCTTATAAAATCTTAACAGGAATCCATACTACTCATGCGACTCGATAAGCTCGCTTGGTACAGGATTTACTTGCACACCCGCTGCAATTAATACGTCGACAATGTCCTTATAGGGAATCCAGCTTTCATACTTGACAATAATCCCTTCCGTTGTTTTACGAATTGACACATATCCATCCTTTTCGCTCATTATTGCAGCAAGGGTAGCCCAAGCATCATCTGAAGGCCCTGGGGATTTAACCAAAGATTCAACAATGCTGGAAGAACCGCGAGACTCATTAAATCTTGCTCGTTCAAATTGTTTATCGAAAACAACCTCTTGAGACAATGCTGATGTCCATGACAAAAGCATGATTGATATAGAGAAAATTAACTTCATGATTCTAGTTTTTAATAATTCTTTCTTGATGAATTCCATTCATTGTTTCAATAGTAAGTGTATAAACACCTGCTTTCAAATCTTCCATTGATTGTTCAAGGATCGTTGTACCAGCAGATACATTAATCGTTTCACTCCAAACAATAGTACCATCTGCTGCTATCATTTCGAAACGCATGTCTTCATCACGAGAAGCTTCCAATTTGATCGACAAGCGGTCATTCACCGGATTTGGGAAGCACGAGTACAAACCATTTGTTCCTTGTGCCTTTATGGCAATAATGTTGGATTCATAAGTAGTTCCATCGAAATCAACCTGTTTCAAGCGGTAATAGTGTAGTCCTGAACCAACACCTTGATGTAAAAAAGAGTAAAATTGTTCTGTAGTTGTAGTTCCAGCACCAGAAATAGTAGCTATTTTCTCGAAATGATCGCCATCACGTGAATGCAAAACCTCGAAGTAATCATTGTTGTTTTCAGACTCCGTGGCCCAGGATAAGTAATTCCCTTCAGCCGTTCTTTCACCAGTAAATGCCTTTAATTCGATTGGTAAGATACCCGTTGCTGTCCATCCCGAGATCGTAAAATTACAGTTTGCACCGCCATTCCCATCTACCATTAAAAGGTACTGGTTTCCGATTGTCAATCCGGTAGCAGTTACAGTGCCCAGTGCCGTTGATGCCGGATTGTAACAATTGGACATAGAAGTGAAGTTCGTACAACATCCAGCAGCGTTATAAGTAACATTATATACTTGCGCTTGAATTCCCGCAACACAACCAGAAACTACTGTAATTGGGAAAGAAGCCGTAGTCGCTGTTGCAGTAAATTGATACCAAGAATTATTTTCAATAGAGCCACAGAAAACTGAAGAAATATTTGCTGGTTGATCCGACGTAAATGTAGCAGCCGTTGTTGCTGAGAAGTTTCCTGCACCAGGAGTCAATTGTGCTGGAAACGGGCAGTAGTCGTTATTGGCAGCAGGAACACCGCACGCAGCTAAAGTTTGAACACAAATACTAAACGTTCCTGTTCCTCCATTATAATCCCAAACACGAATCCAAACTGTACTGCCCGGAGTTAGACCTGAGTTATTTATCATGGACATCGCGCCTGTACCATCATCGTCATCACATTCCACCAATGTAAATGGTCCTGCGCATGAAGCGGCATTGTAAATTGCCATCCCACTGTCTGTCATAGTACCTGCGGTCATGCTAATTTGCACTGCACCACTTGCAGGTACAGTAAAGGAAAACCACACATCCTGTCCGTTATATGATGCACACCCCGGTGCAGGAATTCCAGCAGTATTTGTTGATCCAACGTTCGTCCCCGCAGTATTTACACAGGCAGCGCCTGGAGTAAGAGAAGTTGCTGTACAAGGATTGTCCGTTGCAAAACTCAATGTTGAAAGAAAAACCACAGAAAGTAGTAAGCATTTCATAGCTTGGGTAGTATTTTAGTGTGAGCGACAATATTAACAACTCTTACACAATTGGCTCTGACATAATGAGCAAATGAACAATTTCTGTTTTCAAATGGTAATTTTCAGTGAACGCAACAAGCTAAAAAACAGCCATAAAACTGGCAACTCATCTGTTTTTTGAAACAACCCATTTTTCAATTATCATGACACAATTTTTGGGAAACAAACAGCAATTGGGCATGAAAAAACCGCCCTTCCAAATGAAAGAAAGAGCGGTTGAAAAAATATTTGAAACTTACATTATCGCTTCACTACCCGTTTCACCGCAGTTCCTTTTTCCGTGATTACTTCAAATAAGTAAACCCCAGTTTCCACTTCTTTCAAAGAAAGTTGTTCACCGCTGTGAATGGTTTTGCTTTGAATCAATTTACCTTGTGTATCGTAAATGATCACTTGCGCTTCGTTACTTTCGAAAGCGATTGTAACTTCATTGTTTGTTGGATTCGGATAAACTTCCACCAGCAGCTGTTCCAGTTCGTCGTCCATTCCCACCAAATAAGCACCACCATCTTCGAAATTGATGGCTTGAGTGACCGTGAAATAATCACCCAGTGCCTTTGTCGGGCAGAACACACTGAGTTGCAACCAGTACACACCATTTCCATTGTTCAACACGTAGCTGGTCGTATCGAAATTCGACCCATTGCTGTCTACGATGTTCCAGATAACACTCACCGTATTTCCTGTTGTCCAAATAGAATCGATGTAGGCCGTGTCGATCGAATTGTAATAGATCGTGCAGTTCGTGGCTGTTGTACCCAAAGAATCCAAAGCGATTGAATCTATGAATGGGTTATTGAAAACGTAATTGGAATCTACCGGTATCACGAATTGGGTAAGAAGTGCGTCGCCACAGTAATCCGTTATTTGCAAATCATGGACGCCCGGACACAAATTTTGGATTAAAGAATATCCGGTGGACATCAACTGCTGGGCCCCGTTATCGATCAACAGATAAAAATCTCCATTCCCGGCAATGTCAAGAGCCAATTCGCCCAAACAATTGTTCGGATCACTTGGGATGGAGAAGGTGTTATTGATTACTAAAGGTATCAGAGGTGTAATTGTCAAATCCAATGTAACTATAGAATCACACCCGACGGCATTCGGTATTGTATCGTTATAAAATCCGGATGAGGAATAAGTTTGACCATTCAAAGGCCAAAAGTAGCTGCCACATGCCTGATCTGTGAATATCGAATCTGAAGAATTTAATATCGTTAGATTCAACGTAATGATCGAATCGCAGCCAAAGCTATTTTGAATTGTATCAATATATTGACCTGATTGGGTATACAAGATTCCATTTATTGGCCAAGTATAAGAATCACAATGCTGTTCATAAAGAATCGTATCGTTTATTGGGTTAACTATCAAATTTAAAGTTACAATTGAATCACAACCGGCTAAATTCGTCAAGGTATCAATGTACTGGCCAGAAAAATTGTAAGTCATACCATTAACATTCCATAAATAACCACCGCATGATGTTTGGTTAACAACTGATGAATTATTTTGAATTAATAGATTTAAATGATACAAAGTGTCAATTGAATTCAAAGTTAGATGTGTATAATCACCATCGTTCACATAGTTAACTCCATTTACATTCCAAGTAAAACTTGAACAGACACTTGCCGAATCATATACATGTACAATACTTGTGTCTAGCATAGTCAACATTCCACAAGATCCAACAGCTGGTGAATAGTAGTTACCTCCAGAAAGTGTCAGGCCGGAATTTAAAAGACAGATCTTATTGAACTTCCCTTCCACAAAATTTTGGCTATTCATTATCCGAATTGTATCCTGAAATAATCCTTGTGTATTGATTGTAAAATACAGAGGAACTTTATTGGAAGTATTCGAAAAAGTTTCAGATCCTGATACTAAGATTAAATCTCGAACAGGATCAAAAACAATATCAGAACCCTGATCAACGTTGTTTAAAGTTCCATTATACGTTTTTTTCCAAATTAGGCTCCCATTTGATGTGTTTATTTTTCTGACAACTATGTCATTTGCCGTATTACTTAAAACATAACAGCTATTTAAATCATCTGAGGTAATGATTTTTATTACTGTTTCCGAAATAACCAAGGGCTCCATGTATCTCCAAACTTCGTTTGAAGAGGTATTATATTTGCTAACTACGGTTCTACCTTGATAATTATTGCCTCCAATTAAAATATTCGAAGGATTCAATGTTGTCACACTTCTTGGATCAAAAGAAGGTCCATTTAGAACGGTAGTTGAAACAACATTTCCTGTTGCCGCAGAAAAATGCTTTACTTCTAAATTTGAAGAACCATAACCGACAATTAAGGTTGAGTTTGCATCTAATTTTGTACTGTAATTATTGTTGGAATGAGGTAATGATAAGAAGTTTAAACTGGTCGTATTTGGCCCAAGGATATTAACCTTTTTCATTTGCACAACATATCCAGCATTGTAAATTAAATAAACGTCATTCCCATGTACAATGAAATCGTAAACTCGAGCATTAAATCCGGATGTGCCTTCGGCGAACCAATTAGATACAGCGCCGCTGGGTGAGATTCGAAAAACAATAATATCATTTGGTGCGCTCGATACATAAGGAGCACTGTTATTTAGGGAACTAACAATACCTGAAGCCCATATATATCCATCATCAGTAATTGCTATTCGATGAGGAACAAAATCTTCAGAATTGGTAACTAAATTGGCTCTCCATAATTCATTCATCAAAGAATCATAACAAATTAACTGCCCATACCTGCCTTTCTTAGTTAATACAAGTTGTTTTCCATTTTGGTAATTTATTATATCTGTTACATAAGAATTAAAACGAATAGATTCTCCTGTAATATAAGTTTGTTTAACAATGTTGCCATTTGACGCATTTAATAAGGCAAAACACGAGTTAGACATACCATAACTGGCCTCACCGTCAATTGCTCCCAGAAAACATGGCTTATTGTCTATCACACTACATACTATTCCATCGGAAAAATTAGAGCTTTGGGTGTTGACCCTATTTACAGTTTGAGAAAACAAAACATTACCCGATGGAGAAACCTTGATTATTCCCCATTTGCCCGGTCCGTAATTTGACGATCCATAATACCCGGTACAGTAAACATTTCCAAATGAATCAAAATCAAATGATCTAATTCCCTGATGCTCCAATCCAAAATCATGTTGTAATTCCCAAACTATCGTATTGTTGGTTAAATTCATTTTCATTAAACAATATCTAGTAAGTAACGAGCCAACATAATTATGCTTTAGAGAAATAAATAACTCATTGCTCCTTTGAGTTATTTGTGTAATTGCCTGGTTGTTATATGATGTGGGAATTGCTCCCATCATCAGACCATTCAATGTGTCAGCTGTCAACACATACCTCTGATTGTTCGAGGATTTAGTTGCCAATGCGATCAAACTTCCATTAATATCATTGAAGTGCAAATTCGAAATTGAACTTAATGGTGTTGGCGAATACTTTCTTTGCCACAAAATACTGTTCCAGTTATTTGACGCTAATTTCTTAATTGAGTCATAATTCGAATAATAAATATTCTTTGCTTGATCTATGGCAAATCCGATTGTTCCTGGTGAAGGATAATTAACCCCTAAGGTTTTTGTACTCAATATACTACCGTTCGATTTATCAATTAAGCATAAATCCTTAACATGAAACGCTCCGTTATACGCAGAGCTGTAAACCATAATAAGTTGATTTGTAGAATAATCCAATAAAAAATCTGGTTGTTTTACAATAGCACTAACCGAATTCTTCCATATTATTTGGCCGGTATTTGGATTTACTTTCCAATATTCAATTGTATTATTATTCGAACCAGCTGAATATACAAAACCATCCGATCCTAAGAAAAGTTTTACTTGCCGATCAGTAGTATATTGATTATATGTCGAGACATCCGTCAAACAGGTGTTCCAAAGTACAACACCATTGGTGTCAACGCAAACCATAGCAGGTTTTCTGCTTGCCTCATAAGTTGCGCCGACATAAATAATTTTATTTTGATATTTTATTCCACTACTTATTTGACCTACTTCTCTTTCAGTATCATAATAAGTTGTAATTTCTGTCTGTGCCCAATTATTATGTAAATTGACTAAAAATAGAAGAAATAAAAGATTTGTCTTCATAAGTTAAGGTAGTGCGGTATTAATTATTAGCAAAAGTACAATCTTTCAAAAAATGTCATGCGCCGTTTAATAAAAAACAGAAAGCGTTTTAAAAAAAACTCTCCGAAAGATGGTTCTTCCGGAGAGTAGTCAATAATTATTTATTTGCTTATTATGCTTCCACAAAACGGTAGCTTTCAACGCTTGGACAGCTACAAACCAAATTGCGGTCACCGTAAGCATTGTCTACACGGCGAACTGGCACCCAGTACTTCCAGTCTTTCAAGTAAGCAACCGGATAAGCTGCTTCTTGTGGTGAATACGGGTAATTCCAGTCTTTGTTGATGATACAATCCGCTGTGTGTGGTGCATTCTTCAACAAATTGTTTGCTTTGTCAGCATGACCATTTTCGATCTCTTTAATCTCCTGACGGATCTTGATCATCGCTTCAATGAAACGATCCAATTCATCCTTATCTTCTGATTCTGTAGGCTCGATCATCAACGTTCCTGCTACCGGGAAAGATACCGTAGGTGCGTGGAATCCAAAGTCGATCAAACGCTTCGCCATATCTGCAACCTCTACGTCTGCAGTTTTCTTGAACTCACGACAATCCAAGATCATTTCGTGAGCAACCGTTCCATTTTTTCCGGTATATAGAATGTCGTAGTGACCTTTCAATTTCGCCGCGATGTAGTTCGCATTCAAGATCGCCATTTCTGTTGAGTGACGCAATCCCTGAGCTCCCAACATCTTGATGTAACCATAAGAGATCAACAAGATCAAAGCACTTCCGTAAGGTGCTGCTGAAACCGCATGGATCGGATTAGAACCACCTGCTGCAACTAATGGATTACTTGGTAAGAATGGTGCCAAGTGTGCTGCCACACCGATCGGACCCATTCCGGGACCACCACCTCCGTGAGGAATCGCGAAGGTCTTGTGCAAGTTCAAGTGACAAACATCCGCTCCGATGTTTCCAGGATTTGTTAATCCAACTTGAGCGTTCATGTTTGCACCATCCATGTAAACCTGTCCTCCATTTTCGTGAATGATCGAAGTAATCTCGCGAATGCCCTCTTCGTATACACCGTGCGTAGATGGATAGGTAACCATCAAACCAGCCAATTCGTTTCCGATTTGAGTAGCAACACTGCGTAATTCGTCGATATTGATATTTCCATTCTCGTCACAACCCGTAACTACAACCTCAAATCCTGCCATTACTGCAGAAGCTGGGTTCGTTCCGTGAGCTGAAGACGGAATGATCATTTTTGTTCGTTGCTTGTCGCCACGGCTTTCATGATAAGCTTTGATCACCATCAAACCAGCATACTCTCCTTGTGCTCCAGAATTTGGTTGCAAGGACATTGCAGCAAAACCGGTTGATTCACACAAGTCCTTTTCCAATTGGCGGAACATCGCGTGATATCCGGCAGCTTGCTCAACTGGAGCAAATGGGTGCATGTTTGCAAATTGTGGATTCGTGATCGGCATCAATTCAGATGCAGCGTTCAATTTCATAGTACAAGAACCCAATGGAATCATTGAGTGCACCAATGAAAGATCTTTATTCTCCAAACGCTTCAAGTAACGCATCATTTTCGATTCCGAGTGATGGCTGTTGAATGTTGGATGAGTAAATACTGCATCAGTACGCAATTGCGTAGCAGAAATTGATGCAGTAGCAGAAGACTTAGAAGCACTGAAAATTCCCAAGATCGCCTCTACATCCGCCATGGTGTGTGGTTCACCAAAACTGATCGTCAATTCAGACCCGTTGATGATTCGGAAATTCATTTCTTTCGATTCAGCTACTTGTTTAATTGCAGCTGTATCCACCCCTTTAACCCAAATGGTATCGAAGAAAGAATCAGAACCCAATTGAATTCCTTTCGCTTTCAATCCAGCTGCAGTTGCAGTAGCTAAACCATTTACGTGCTCAGCGATAGCGCGCATTCCCGCAGGACCATGGTAAACTGCGTACATGGAAGCCATAACCGCCAAAAGCGCCTGAGCCGTACAAATATTTGAAGTTGCTTTGTCGCGTTTGATATGTTGTTCACGTGTTTGCAAAGCCATACGCAACGCCGTGTTGTTATCTGCATCTACAGATACACCAATGATACGTCCAGGCATGTTGCGCTTGTATTCATCTTTAGCAGCAAAGAAAGCTGCGTGAGGACCACCGTAACCCATTGGAACGCCAAAACGTTGAGAAGAACCCAACACCACATCCGCTCCCATTGAGCCTGGTGATTTCAACACTACCAATGATAAGATATCTGCTGCAACAGCAACGCGCAAACCATTATTTCTTGAGATAAATCCTTCTACATCCGTAATTACACCATTTGCATCCGGATATTGAACAAGTGCACCAAAGTATGATCCGTCATTCACGAAAGTGCTCTCATCACCTTCGATCATTTCAATACCCAAATTCAGAGCACGACCCAAAACCACTTCTTTTGTTTGTGGAAAAGCATTCTTAGAAATGAAGAATTTATTGATCCCATCCTTCACTTCTTGACGAGAACGCGCATTCCAGAACATGATCATCGCTTCAGAAGCTGCAGTTCCCTCATCCAACAAGGAGGCATTTGCGATCTCCATACCTGTCAATTCCATGATCATCGTCTGGAAGTTCAATAAGGCCTCCAAACGGCCCTGAGAAATCTCCGCTTGGTATGGAGTGTATGCCGTATACCATCCCGGATTCTCTAGGATATTACGCAAGATCACGCTTGGCACGATCGTTTCATTGTATCCCAATCCGATGAAAGACTTGAACACCTTGTTCTGTTTTCCAAGTTCAGTAATGTGCTGTAGATATTCTTGTTCAGACATCGCATTGTCGATGTTCAACTCACCTCCAAGACGAATGTGAGCAGGGATAGTTTTGTCGATCAATTCCGAAATGGAACCAACACCGATCGCCGATAGCATTGCTTGTTTTTCTGCTTCGTTCGGACCGATGTGACGGGATGAAAATGCACTCATGTTTTCAGAAAAATTTGGTGTTGCAAATATACTTCATTGCATAACAACTTTGACGATTTAGTGTTCGAAAAGTTCAGAACATTTCTCGTGGTTTCATTCTGTTTGAAACCACGTCGCAGCTTAGATCCCATCAATCATTACAGGTAGCCTTGCGCTCAAGCATTTCCGGGCCTGACATATCTTCAAATGCCGCGCATTTCTTTTTCTTTTCCGCACGCAATTTTTTCAGCGCACTTTCATCAGCAACCGTTGGCTCTTTTTTGAGAATCTCTGCCGATTTTTTATTGACAGCATCGCTAGCTGCAATGCAATCGCAAATAACGTCTGGTTCAGAACATGCTGAAAATAAAATGGTTAAACTTGAAATAAATAAAAGTGAGATCCTGTTCATACTTGAGTGTTAAGAAAATATTGAGTTAGTCCAATTTTCACAGTGTCTAATCCGTTTAATTTGACTCATCGTTCAAAAGTAGATCATGCAAACAAAACTTCCAAAGGTTGGTACCACCATCTTCACTACCATGTCGAAAATGGCCATGGACCACCAAGCAATCAATTTGTCTCAAGGATTTCCAAATTTTCCGGTCGATACGCAATTGGAAGAACTCTTGGCCAAAAACAGCAGAAATGGCATGCATCAATACGCCCCAATGGCTGGTTTGCCAGTTTTACTAGACAGCATTGCTGAGTTGATTGAAAAGCAGTATAAACGCAAGTTAGATCCGTCCAATGAAATATTAGTCACTGCGGGGGCTACACAAGCAATATACACGGCAATTCAAGCTTTAGTTCAAAGCGGAGATGAAGTTGTGATCATCGATCCGGCATACGATTGTTATGATCCAGCGGTGGTTTTGGCAGGTGGTAGAAGTGTTCATGTAAGTATGATGCCTGATTTTACAATTGATTGGCGCGGTTTACGCGAAGTAATCTCCCAAAAGACCAAATTACTTATCGTAAACAATCCCCACAACCCTTCTGGTCGTATATGGACTTCTGAAGACTATGCCAGCTTGATTCAATTGATGGAAGACCATCCTAATTTGCTGTTGCTTTCAGATGAAGTATATGAATACATTACGTTTGAGCTTCCACATTTATCCGCACACCAAAACGAAATGTTGCAGCAGCGGTCTGTGGTAGTATCTTCTTTTGGAAAGACATTCCATATCACTGGATGGAAAGTGGGTTATTTAGTTGCTCCTGATTCATTGATGCGAGAGATCAAAAAAGTGCATCAGTTTTTGGTGTTCTCGGTTAATAGTATTGCACAGAAAACACTTGCTGATTATATGGGATTGGTGGATGTAGCCTCATTGGGCAAATTTTACCAAGACAAACGCGATCACTTCCGAAAGTTGTTAGCCAATAGTAAGTTTGAACTTTTACCAAGCGAAGGAACATATTTCCAAATTGCGCGCTTTGACCAGGTTTCTACAGAACGAGATGTAGCATTCTGCGAATGGCTTGTTAAAGAAGTTGGTGTGGCTGCTATTCCGATGTCGGTTTTCTACGATTCGCATTTAGATTCAAAAACAATCCGTTTTTGTTTTGCTAAAACCAACGAAACCTTGGAGGCGGCAGCAGAGCGTCTAAGAGCATTGTAAAATTAGAGCCTATGTTAGAAGAACTTAGAATAACGTTAGTTCAAGCAGATCAACAGTGGGAGGACAAACAGGCCAATTTCAAGTTGTATAAGCAGCTTTTACCTGAAAAATTAAAGACAGATGTCATTGTTCTACCCGAAATGTTTCACACCTGTTTCACGATGAAAGCCGCTTCTTTTGCTGAAACCATGGAAAGCAGTGAGGGAATTGCATTTATTCAAGAACTTTCCAAAAAACACAACGCTGCAGTATATACTTCTCTTATCATCAAGGATCAAGAACAGTTTTACAACCGTGGTGTTTGGGTAACTCCGGATGGTGCCATTGAAGTCTATGACAAGCGTAAACGATTTGGTATGGCTGGAGAGGATCAGGTTTTTTCTGCTGGTAGAAAAGAGAAAATCGTTCAGTTTAAGGGTTGGAAGATCAATCTTCAGATCTGTTACGACCTGCGATTTCCGGAAAACATACGGAATGGAATGGTTGGAAATGATGCGCGTTATGACGTGCTTATTTACGTTGCCAATTGGCCTGAAAGGCGCGCTTCTCACTGGCGCCATTTGCTGGAGGCAAGAGCGATTGAGAATCAATGTTATGTTGTGGGGGTAAACCGCGTTGGTGTGGATGGAAATGACCTCAATTACAGTGGCGACAGTATGGTTGTTGACGCTTTGGGAGAAACCTTGTCCCATCTAAAAGCCCAAGAACAAGGTATAGAAACAGTCGTTCTAAATCAAACAGATCTTGCAGGCATACGTGAAAAATTACCTTTCTTGAAGGACAGTGACTACCGTTCATTCGAAATATAATACCGTTTAATCATTTTTTACCGCTTTACAGTTGGAATCTTTATACATTTAACTCCAAATAAGACGTTTATGAAAAAACACATTACTTTATTGTCAGGTCTGTTGATCTTCTCAGGTGCGTTTGCACAGGTTAACAAAAACTTGCCACAAAAACAGATGAAACAGAACGCAACATTGTTCACTGAGAACAAAATGCCTGTTTCTTCAGTAGAATCTACAGAAAAAGCTCCTGGAGATGTTTTGTGGTCAAATAACTTTTCATCATCTAATAACTGGGTAATAACTCAAGTTGGTGCTGGTGCTCCGGGACCTAACATTGGATGGCAATTGGGAACTGCTCCAAACCAAATCACTACTTGGGCATTTACTGGTAATACTGGTAACTTCACCGGTGGAGGTGGTTATGCGGGAGTTGAGAATGGAAACCCTCAGCAAGGAACACAATTGACTGGAATGCAGTTCATTTTGACGTACGATTCTATCTTTGATCTTTCAGCTACGGGTAACGTATTGTTCCAATTCCAACAGTACGGCGCTTTGTTTACAGATAAGCAAGCTGTAGAAGCTTCTATCGATGGTGGTACTACTTGGGTAGAGATCGGAAACAATGATGATATGGGTATGTTGACTGCTTCTGGTGGTTCTGCTTATACAAACCCAACTAACCGTAGCTACAACGTTTCTCAAGCGTTTGGTGGTGCGCCTTTAACAAACATGAAATTCCGTTTCCGTGTTTACTGGCCAAATGCCGGAGCAAATGACGGAGTTATGTACGGATGGTTCGTTGATAATGTGAAATTTGTTGAGGGTTATTCAAATGACTTGGAAATGTACCAAGCGTTCAATTTCACTGGTCAGCAATTCGTTTCTTACACACGTTTCCCTGCAAGCCAGGCTGGAACAGTTGATGGTGTGACAACCTTCTCTGGTAAAGTGAAAAACTTAGGTGACGCTTCGCAAGATGTAACATTGACTGTTACGCAAGGTGCTTTCACTTCATCAAATGCTGCTGCTGTAACAATCGCTGGATTTGGAGTTGACTCTATCACAACAGATAACCTGTATACTATCCCGTCTACAGTGGGAACATACAATTTCTCTTATGCGCTCTCTTCCAATAACACATTGGATCAAACAGCAAATGACACAAAATCACTTCCTTTCCAGGTTACTGATAAAGTAATGGGATGTGATGCATTCACGAATGCTGCTTCAATCTCAGGAGGTTTCTTCGGATGGGCTACTCAAACGGGTGACCCTGCAATCGGAACGATCATGGAGATTTTCAATGACGAGTCAGTAGGTGCTGTTCAGGTTGGTATCGCTGGTGTTAACACTGCAGACCAAGCGACTTATGTAGGTCGTTCTATTTATGGTGTTATCTACGAATTCGACGGTACTGATTGGGTTTACTACGGACAAACAAATGACTACACAATCCAAACTGGAGATTTCGCGAAAATCGTGAAGTGTTATTTTGATTCTCCACTACCATTGACTGCCGGTAACGCTTACTTGGTAATGGCTGCTATGTATGATCAAGCTGAAGTTCCGATCGCGTTCTCTGGATTCGTTCCTGCTGGATACACAATCGGATTGGACGGACAAGACATCGTAGGATTGATTGAAAACGAAATCTACGGAAACGTAGTAGAGTGTCCTGTAGTTCGTTTGGACTTCAACGATTACACTGGAATTGAAGAGATCTCTTCTGTATCTGAGTTGAATGTTGCTCCAAACCCGTTCACTGCTGAAACTGCAATTTCTTTCAACTTGAAGAACAATGCTGAGGTTTCTGTAGTAGTAACTGACTTGGCTGGACGTGTAGTAGCTACTGTTGCTGCAACTCAAATGAACGCTGGTGCTCAAACTATCGCTATCAACGGAGCGGCATTTGAAGCTGGTGTTTACAATGCAACTTTGACAGTTGGAAATGATGTAGTAACAAAACGCATCGTTAAAAAATAATTGTGACTATCACAAAGAAGATGGGGGTTTCGGCCCCCATTTTTATTTTTGTACAATATGGAACTTGGATTGGAATTATGGGGATTGTTTGGTACATGTTTTTTGTCCTCTACCTTGCTCCCATTTCCTTCTGAAGCCGCACTTTTGTATGTTCTCGAGTCAGATGATCGTGTGGCGCTTATTCTAACCATTGCCACGCTGGGAAATTCACTTGGAGGAAGCACCAATTATTTCTTAGGACTCTGGGGGCGAAAACTCAGCAAGCGATCACATGTGCGTGCTGAGAAATTATTCAATCGTTTTGGTATTTGGACTGCATTGTTAGGTTGGCTGCCATTTATTGGAGATCCTCTAATGCTCGTACTTGGATTTTATAAAACTCCTGTTTGGTCAACATTGCTTTTGATGACTGCAGGAAAAGCAATGCGATATGTAGCTTTGTACTTCCTTTTATTTTAGACCTTTTAAAGCTGCCATTCGGGCCAACTTATCAACCTCCACATAATCTTCATAACGCGGCTGATCAACTAAAGCCACCTCATTCATCACATACTCATTGATCTTTGCAATTTCCAAGAACGAGATCTTATCTTCGAGGAACAATTGAACACTCACCTCATTCGCTGCATTCAAAGCGCAAGCAGCTGTCCCGCCACGTTCCAATGCTTGATAGGCTAAATCCAGATTTCTAAAAGTTTGACGATCCGGTTGTTCAAAGGTTAGTTCCGGATAATCCATGAAATTGAAACGCGGAAAATTCGTTGGAAAACGTTTTGGGTAGGTCAAAGCATACTGAATAGGCAGTTTCATGTCTGGCAACCCCATTTGCGCCTTCATACTTCCATCCTGAAATTGAACCAAGGAATGTATGATCGATTGCGGATGAACTATGACATCGATTTGTTCGTTCCTCAAACCAAACAACCATTTCGCTTCGAT
>JACCEA010073972.1_pt1 | contig 25437 bp, 20 predicted proteins | sample 7449851 | NCBI WGS metagenome assembly JACCEA01 (sample SAMN15323453, study PRJNA562643) | freshwater metagenome | isolation source: river surface water | place: USA:Blue River Watershed | collected 2017-08-18 | reverse complement strand
ATTCTGGAGTATTGTATTTTAAGTATCCTTTCTCGAGGAGAAGCTTATCCTTCTGAGATCTTAGAATCGCTTGAAAGCGCCAAATTATTGGTGGTGGAAGGCACCTTGTATCCCTTGCTCACTCGCCTAAAAAACATGGAACTCTTAAGTTATCGGTGGGAAGAGTCCACATCAGGGCCGCCCAGAAAATACTATGACATTACCACACAAGGAAAAGAATTTTTAGAAGAATTAGATAAAACATGGAATGAATTGCAACAAGCAGTTCAAACAATTACGCATAAATAAAAGGCTATGAATAAAACCGTTTCTGTTCATTTACAAGGCATTCCTTTTGTAATCGAGGAATCTGCCTATGAGCTACTTAAAAACTACTTGGATCAACTTACAAACGTGTTGAAGCAAGAAGAAGGAGCCAACGAGATAAAACAAGATATTGAAATTCGCATGGCCGAATTGTTTACCAAAGCACTCGAACCTGCCAAAAAAGTAGTGGAAACCTTTATGGTAGAGGAAGTGCTAAAAAAACTGGGAGACCCTTCCGTTTTTGTAAATGGAAATGAAACTAGTGAGCCCCATGAACCTTCTTTTAAAAAAGCAGAGAAACGCTTGTTTAGGGATAAAGACCAGGCGATTTTGGGTGGTGTTTGTGCGGGAATTGCTAATTATTTCGGGATTGATGTGGTGATTACGCGCGCCATTATTGTCCTTATCACGCTTTTTGCCGGCTTTGGGATTCCGCTATATATTGTCTTATGGATTATTACCCCTAAAGCGAAAACGAGTATTGAAAAACTTCAAATGAAAGGTGAAGCGGTCAATTTTGAATCCATGAAAATGGAAATTGAAAAAACAGCTGAAAAAATAAAATCCAACTCCAAACATTGGGCAGACAAATTAAAAAAGGATAGAACAATTCAACACAAAGCCTATCGGTTTATTCGGTTTCTTTCTGTAGCAACTGGCATTTTTTTATTGGTTATAGGGACTGTACTCTTCGTTACTTTGTTTTTATTCTTATTTGTCGACCCAGATTTCATACCCGCACAAATAGAAGGCCAGTTCATGTCTTTTGGTACGTTTGGGAACCTGATTTTAGAAAACGAACGAGATACTTCTAATTTATTTTGGGGAATCGTTATAACCGCCTCCTCTGCCATTGGCTTGTTTTGGTTGGTAGGAATACGCTTATTGGTCTCTTTTAAATCAACGGTTTTTAGGTACTCAACTATTCTTTTCAGTGTGCTGACCGTTGCCGGGATTTTACTTTTAACCTTGACCGGAGCCAGAATAGCTCGATCTTTTGCGGTAAATGGAGAAGTAGAAAAGGAAATTGCAACCATCCATGCAAAAGAACTTACGTTAGATATATCCACCGCACCGGCATCCGAGCAAGATGGATTCAAAACAATAAGTAAAGGCGAATCAGGATTATTGAAAGTAGAAAATGGTCGAATATTCTTTCATGGTATTGAAGTGGAATATCAGAAATCGGCAGACTCATTGTTTCATATCAGCCAGCTTAATTCAGTGCGAGGAAGAGATCATCAAACTGCTTTAAAACGAGCACGGAACATTCAATTAGGTCATCAATTAATGAATAATCAATTGAAACTAGATGCTTATTTCACCTTCCCAGCATCAGATAAAATACGCAACCAAGAGGTAAAATTGATAATTCAAGTTCCCGCAGATGGAGTTGTGATGGTAAAAAATAGGTTAGTATATCCTATAAACCAACAAACCGCAAGTAAAGCAGAGGAAAAACCAAAAGCGTATATTCACTCCGATGGATCGTATGAGCATTGGTAACCCGGGTATCTTGTATAAAAACAGTAAGAATATTTTAATTTTTATATTTTTTTTCAATTTGACCCTTACCTTTGCTTGTGTTCAATACTAAAAACATTCACTTTTTTTGGCTCGGTATACGGTCGTTTGGTAATTCCATTGGATTCATCATTCGACACGGATATTTCATGTATTTTTTAATTCCCTTTACCTTATTGGGTGGGATTTATTATTATGGGTACAAACTACAAACGAACGTTTTTGAGGCCAAATTAGATTCAATTAATAGCCTTGTTTGGTACCTCATCTACGCGTTAGTTGAAGTATCTGTTGGCTTGTTGTTGATGCGTTTTGCCAAATATTTGGTTGTCGCACTATTATCACCGTTATTGGCGCATATATCCGAAAAAACAGAACGAATATTAACGGGAGTAAAACAACCGTATAGTTGGAATCAATTTAAAGAAGACATCATTCGAGCAATAAAGCTCATTATTCGAAATTTTATTTGGTATTATTTGTATTTCCTACTCATTCAAATAATCGCTTTCATTTTCTGGGAAAATCCAAGTGAGAGCCCTTTACAATGGCTTAATGTTTTGATTTGTGCCTATTACTACGGATTTAGTTTTATGGATTATGTTAACGAAAGAAGAAGAAGAAGCGTGAATGAAAGTATTGCATTTATCCGAAATCATAGCGGATTAGCCATATCAATCGGACTATTATATTACTTCATGATTTTTGTGCCGGTTGACCTCAAGATTTTCTTTAATTACACCTTAACCCTTTCCAACACAGTGGAATTATTCATTCAATTATTTTGGTGGATTCTCGCCTCCTCAGCTCCAATTGTTGGAATTGTAGCGGCAACTATTGCCATGAATGAAATAGATCCTGCCAAAGAAAGCAGTGAGCCAGAACAAGATTAAAAAAAGGGAGAATCTTAGTGACGAATAATTACTTTACGACTAATTGATTTAGAACCTGGGGCATCAATCGTTACAAAATAAACACCTGTTTTAAAATTGGATGTGGCGATTGATTTTGAGTTTATGATAGCGTCTTTATAAACGATGTTACCCAAAATATCTACCATTTTCAATGTTCCATTTTCCATTCCATTAACCGTAATATTAATGTAATCTGAAGCTGGATTTGGTACGATTGAAACTGTAACATCTTCTTTAATTGGTTTCACTGCCGCAACAAAATCAATTATTAAATCTACTGAATCAGAATATCCTGAACCTAGATCAGAAACATAATATCGGTAATGTGCTTGACCACTTGTAAAATCGTCCGGATTGATTTGTGGCTTCATTTTACCATATTCACCATCAGCGATATTGAAAAGTACAGATTGAGAACCTGGAGTTGACCATGGATTACCATTCATTTGAGTTGAAGAATAACAAGTACCTCCAAATTGATCCGTACCATGACCCCAACATAAACCATCTGCCCAACCAGTTGGAACGTTCACTTTTAAGCGGGTTACAATCCATTGGTGGGTTTGACCTGTATTGTTCACCACATCAAAAGGCACATCAAAAACTGCATTACTTGGAGCTGTCATTTGGTGTGTTCCACCAGAAATATCATTTGTTTGACCATCTAAGGTGATAACAATTCCATCTTGTGCCAAAGCGGCCAAAGAAACTAAAAATGAAAATGCGAATAGTATTTTTTTCATAATGCTGATATTGTATTTAACAAATTTAATAAAATCAATTCAGTTTTCCAAACAAAAACCTTACCGAAGTAATGAAACGAATCCGCGTTTCGAAATTTGTACGCCATTGGCATCATTCACTTGAACTTGATAAAAATACGTATCATTGGTTGCATCAAGACCCGAAATCTGAATTTTTCCATTCCAACCGATGAGCGCATCGGCCGTTTCGAAAATGACTTGCCCCCATCGATTGAATATACTTAGATTGTATTCAATTGGATCAATATTCGTTAGCACAGGTAAAAACGAATCGTTCAAATTATCCCCATCTGGAGTAAAAGCATTGGGAATATAAATGAGCGGTTTGTATACAAAACAAAAATCATTCGAATGGCTTCGCTCAGCGAAATTGTAAAAATTCAGTGCCTCCACTGCTTCAATGCGATAGCAAATTTCCCCTTTAAAATCTACTTGTTTCACATCGTCTTCAAAAGTGAGCTGACCACTTGGAACTACCGCGATGGGGGTTGGATCAAAAATTCCGTTGGGTCCACGATAAATTCGGTATTCGACTATTGATCCATTGAAACCCTCATAGGGTGACCATTGTATAAAATTCACTAATTCAACCTCATCGGCTACACCAGTCAAAAAGATTGTTTTCACCACGTTTGCTGGATTTCCGGTGGTGCCACAGCTATCCACATACCGAGCTCTATATTGCCAAGCCTTTTCACGCACATCAGCAACAGTGTCTAGAAAAAATACATTGTCTGAATTGGCCGGAACACGAGCAATTTCTTCATACGCATTATCATAATTTAATCGTTGAAAAATGACTTCTTGTACCCCAACCGACTCATCGATGTAATCGTGCAATTCAATGTTTCCTTGTTCAACCGTGGCTAACTTAAAATAATGGTAGGACGGCTGTTGTGGTATGGGCACTTGAAAACAAGAAACATCTGAAAAAGCTTTGTTGCCATTCATAAATACGGCCTGAATAACAAAACAATACGCTCCTCCACCAATCACTGGAATTCGAATAATTGTATCAGAAGTAGCGCTAACCTGAGACCAAGCACCATTATTTTTTGCAAAAATCCGATATTCCATTACCGGTTGCCCACCATATTTTGTCCACGACAGCTCCACTTCTTGTTCACACATAAACACTTTTGAACCTACTTTCATTGTTGTATGTATTGGGCTTTTTGCTGAAGTTTGGTAGGTTACAGGTACGGCAGATGTATAACAAGAATCAAATGCTGCTACTGAATAAGAGAATGGCCCTAGAGACAAGTCTGTTGAATAACTGTAGGTAGTGCTAGAAATACCCCAAACAGTATCAAGCTCCACTAAAAAACCGGCATCATCAAAGGTATACAGCACATATCCATACGTGTCTGGTTGTTGGTTTTGATTCCAAATTAATATGATTTCTGCTGTGGCTGTATCTATTCCTGCTGACAAAATGGTAGGAATATCTGGTGTTAACATATCTTCAAAATCATCGCCTGCACTATTTGAAGAAAAATCACATAACGTTGTTGGCAGTACAATTTTGTATGAAATATACGCTTGGCAAATATCAATGGTATCTTTATACGTGGTGGTTGAATACAACGTGCTATCAATCAAAGAAAAAACACCTGCAGGATATTCTCTGTAGATGTGATAATAATTATTGTAGGTTGGTAAAGGTGTAGTTTTGGGTTTATTCCACTGCAAAATAGCCGTTCCATTATTTGGGTTCACCACGTTTAAATGTATATTGGCAATTGTATCTGAATTTTTAGTAATATTTCCATTACACCCACTCCGTACTCCAATAAAAAAATGATTCGCAGCTGTTACTGCAGGAACAAGGGCTGAAGTAGTTGAAATATCCGTGAAGGTTTGCAGAAGTCCATTTTCTACTGAATGCAACTGATATTCGACGAAAGTACCCATGGGATTGGCAACAGGATTCCAATTTACGATTAAATCACCCAAATCATTGGTTTCAATACATGAAATTTGGGTGGCTGGAATTATACCAGGATTGACAACAAAAATAGTTACGGTCACATAGCTTATCTTCGGCACAGGACAATAATCATCCTGAACTTTAAATACAAAATTGTATGGTATCACATCGGCTGCAATGCCATATTGATTGACTAGATGATCACATGTTGTTTGCCAAGTAAAAGTGGTTGAAACTTGTTGTGTTCCAATTATCGGTGCAGAAGCATTAAGCATAGCACATGGTTCAATATCACATCCCGTTGAGGAAGTCAAGCCCGCGCCAAACATGGGACCCGATGCGGTTAAATACACCTGCTGGGGCGTTGTGCCATCTTGCAAAAACTCAGGATCTGACGCATTTAAATTAAAAGTTATCAAATCTCCCGCGTTTACTGTGGTTGAAAAGGAACCTGCAAATGGAGGAGTTATTACTGGAGCATTATTGGCTGAATTGCAAGGCATTACTACCAATTGCATCTCACGTTCTACTTCAGAAATCAACACCCCTTGTCGAAAGGACCGAACCCGGATTTTGACTAAATAATTGCCTGAATTGAAACAGGTAAAAGTCAATTCACCCGTAAGTGGGTCAACCGCCGCCGGGATATTAGAAGAATTAAAAGTAGCATCTGGAGTTGGATTTGAAAAAGAAAATCCCGGTTCAAACGCAATCGGATTGGGCGTAATGGGCGGATTATAATTAGATCCAGGGAAATAATTAAATGGTACACCAAAATCAAAATTAATGGAATCCAAATCGGGATCCACTGCGTTCATATTATATTGATAGGGACTTCCTGCGCAACTTACGAAATAGGGTTCTTGCAAAAATTGAGGTGAAGAATCTGAACAACCGGTACCTGAAGCGGATGGAATTGCAAATATCTTAGCCGTTAACGTGATCCCGTAGGTTGATGGATTTGAAATATTGGTCAATGCGCCACTTCTGGAGTAATTTTCATAGGTAAAAATCCAACCTGCAACAGGCGGAATACCCGTTAGAACGATCGGAAGGCTACGATACAACACACGTTCAATAGCACCTACTCCATTTCCACCAGCACTTCCAGATCCACATTGCAATTGAGCGGCAAATCCCGGTAATGCATTGCACAGCGGAGAAACATCTTGACGGGAAACAAAAGGTAAACTAATTGAGGTAACACTGGAATGATTCCAAACCCTCAAATTTTCTGAAACAATATTTACCTCAGCTCCGTTGCAATCGCGGTAAAAAGCTAATTCAAAAACATAAGCATTTCCACCAACACATTTATAGGTCAATTCTCCTCCCATTGCATGAGAAGCATTCAATTTTGAATAGAATCCAAAAAGAAGAATGAGGCCTAAAATATATTTCATCAATTCAAGAACGATTAGAAACGCTTTCTATTTTAACGAAAAGCAAGCAATAAAGTTGCTATCCAGCACTAACGATGGTCATTTGATTCCAATCTAAATAAGTCTTAGCTAATAACTGAAGTCGTTCTGGGGTAATTTCATGTATTTTTTTGATATACCGATCATAAAATGAAATATCTAACCCAAAAGCCTGAACCCCCACATACAAATCCGTCATAGCATATGGTCCGTCAGCACTTTTCAATAATTGACCTAATAAATAATTGCGTACCAATTCTAACTCTTCCTCAGCAATCAGATCTCGATGAAGGCGTTCAATTTCGTTTTTAATCTCTTGAATCGCAGCATCTTTATGTTCTTTACCCACCTCAGTTGCAATTAAAAAATACCCAGTTTCATGAAATTCAGAAAGCATTGATCCAACCCCATAAGTAAATCCTTTGTCTTCTCGTAAGTTACTCATCAGTCTACTTCCAAAATAGTCACCTAAAATCGTATTCAGAATGGTGACATCTACAAAATCATCGTTTTTACGATTAAATAAAATTCTTCCTACTCGAATAGCAGTTTGCAAAGCGCCCTCTTTTTCAGTATGAAACAATCCGGGAGTATTTTGCAGGGATGTGGAATATTCCAACGGGAGATTATTGACAAAAGGGGCCAATAAATCTTCCATAGAAACAATGGTTTCTTCTTGGAAATCGCCAATAATTACCGCCTTAAATAGACCGGAAAGATAAAATGCTTTATGAAATTCAATGATTTCCTGTCGGGTTATCGAATCATAATTCTCTTCATTGATTACCCTACCATAATCACTATTGGCAAATAAATTTTGTGAAAATGACCGTTGAGCTAGAAAACTCACTTTTTGCAAGTTGATTCGAAGTTTTTGCTTTCGATCTTCCTTTAATTCTTGGATTTCAGAATCACTAAAATTAACAGCCCCAAGGCTTTGACAAAAGAGGGATAAAATTTCGGGTAGCTTATCATTCAACCCATATAAACTAATAACCACCGACTCATGTCCTAATGAAATATCATGGAATCCACCTAAATTATCTAATTCTGTATGTATTTCAGTTGAATTCATTTTATCTGTACCAGATAATAATAAACCACTAACAAGTGATGCCAAACCTGTTTTGCCATTTATACTTCCTGCATTAAAATACAATTCAATGCGCGATGTGGCATTCGGAACTTGGCGCATCACAAAAAGAGGAATTGCAAATTCGGTTCTGATTTCAGGAGCTACAAATGAAATGGAATCAATTTGATTCAATTCTGGAGCGAGTATTCTATTTACCATTATTTTGAGCTTTTGATTCGTAAAACAGAACAATTTTTCTTTTTCAATAGAACCTTTGCAATCATATTGATGTGCTTGGGACTAATGGATTCATACACTTTTGCATCTTCGTTTATACCTTCAGCATCTCCTAACAACTCAAAGTAACACAAATTCATCGCACGATTTAACAAGCCTTGATCTTGAAATTCACGTGCTGTGCGAATTTTAATATTCAATCTTTCAAGTTCTACCAAAGACATTTCTTCAGAAACAAACTCATCAATCATTTTCCATATTTCAGTATCCACTTGTTCAAACGTAACACCGTCATTGAGTTTTCCTGAAATCACTAATAATCCATCGTCCAATGAACCTGTAATATATGCCCCAATTTCAGAAACCAAATTGAGTTCTTTTTTCAAACGGATATACAGGCGAGAAGATTTTTCGCGACCCAAGGCATCAGAAATCACGTCTGCAACGTAATATTCCATTGTTTTCCGTTGAGCCATTTTAAATGCATAATAGAAAGCATTTGCCGGAACATCACGCTCCAATTCTAATTGGCGATATTCATTTTGAACCGGTTCTGAAGGCAAAATACGCGCAGGTTTTAGTTTTCCGGGAATGGATCCAAACCAATATTCAACGCGTTCCTTGATGTATGAAAATTCGAAATTACCTGCTACACACAAAATGGCATTACCGGGATGATAATATTTCTGGAAAAATGCTTTCACATCATCCATCGTAGCGTCTTGAATGTGTTTTATGTCTTTACCAATTGTAGCCCATTTATAAGGATGTGTTGTGTATGCTAAAGGACGTAACTCAAGCCAGACATCTCCATAAGGTTGATTCAAATAACGTTGTTTAAATTCCTCAATTACTACCTGACGTTGAACCTCCAAGCTTTTGTCGGTAAATGCCAATGATAACATTCGATCGCTTTCTAGCCATAATGCGGTATCCAAATTTTGAGCTGGCAACACGTCGTAATAATTGGTGATGTCATTGCTCGTAAAGGCATTACTTTCTCCACCAGCTCGTTGCAGCGGCGCATCAAAATCAGGAATATTTATTGATCCACCAAACATGAGGTGTTCAAACAAATGGGCAAAACCAGTTTTCGCTTCCGATTCGTCTCGGGCACCCACATCATACAAGGTATTGACCACAGCCATGGGAGTGGTTGTATCTTTATGGAAAAGTACTTTTAGTCCATTTTCCAATTCAAAGCGTTCAAATTCAATCATTAAATGAAAATTTTGGGGAATTTTGTTCCAATTTGGCTTGGTTGAATTCAGTTATTATTTCTTTTACAACCTCCGCTGCTGGAAGAATAGTATCAATTATTCCGGCTATTTGACCAATTTCTAATTCACCTTCAATTAAATCTCCTTCAAACATTCCTTTCTTGGCCCGACCCCTTCCTAAAAGATGTTGTAATTGATCCACATTTGATCCCATGCTGTAAGCCTGTTCCAATTTGTGGTAAAAATCATTTTTGAGCAGACGAACCGGAGTTAGTTCTTTGAGCGTTAACATTGTATCTCCTTCCGATGAATTGATAATGGAGTTTTTAAAATTCTGGTGTGCACTTGATTCTGTGGTTGCCACAAAACGACTTCCAATCTGTACCCCATCCGCTCCTAAATTTAAAGCAGCCAGCATTCCACGACCTGTTCCAATTCCACCCGCTGCAATTAAAGGAATCGTTATTTTATTTGCCACCATTGGGATTAGACACATGGTTGTTGTTTCATCGCGACCATTGTGTCCCCCTGCTTCAAACCCCTCCGCCACAACGGCATCTACGCCTGCTTCTTGAGCTTTCAATGCAAATTTCACACTAGAAACCACGTGAACAACGATGATTCCATGAGATTTGAGGTGATTTGTCCACGTTTTAGGATTTCCGGCTGAAGTAAAAACAATGGGGACTTTGTACTTAATTATTGTTTCAATATGCTTGTCAATATCCGGATAAAGCATAGGTAAATTAACTGCAAAGGGTTGATTTGTTGCTTGTTGGCATTTTCTGATTTGGTCCTCTAATATTTCAGGGTACATCGATCCAGAACCAATAATACCTAAACCACCCGCATTTGAAACTGCCGAAGCTAATTCCCAACCTGAACACCAAATCATTCCGGCTTGAATGAGAGGATAACGTATTCCAAAAAGTTCGGTGATACGGTTTTTGTTTTGTGACATAAAAAAAATTAGGAACTACGAATTTACTCAAAAAAAGACGCAAAGCCGGTGCAAATTATATTTCTGTAAAAATTACCCCCGTTTATTTTTTAATGCATCCTACACATTACCTTTGCACCATGAAAAAAATTATAGCACTCGGGATCGTCATGCTTGTTTGTATTCCGGTTGCTTACTTTTTACTTCAGGACAAAACAAGCAAAAAAGCGCCCAAGGTTTTGAACCCCATAGATTTAAATCCTGAAACGGTTGATCAAGACCTACTTCAAGTGGGGCAAGGACACACCATTGGTGCATTTGCTTTTCAAAACCAATTTGGTAACTGGATCAGTTTGAATAATGTGAAAGGAAAAGTGTTTGTGGCAGAATATTTCTTTACCACATGCCAAACAATTTGCCCAAAAATGAACGATCAAATGCAACGCGTTCAAGAAGCATTTAAAAATGAACCACTCTTTTCTATTTTGAGCTTTACCGTAAACCCTGAGGTGGATACAATTGCACAACTAAAAAGATATGCTGATGAACATGGTGCTATAGCCGGAAAATGGCATTTTTTAACCGGAGATAAATCATCATTGTATGCCACCGCAAGAAAGTCTTTTTTCCTTCTTAAAAAATCGGAAGTGGAGAATCAAGGAGATGTTGGTACTGATTTTATTCATACCAATAATTTTGTGTTAATAGATAAACAACTTCGAATTCGAGGGTATTATGATGGAACAAATCCCAAGGAGGTTGATAAGCTTATAGAAGATGCTCATCTAATTTTAGCGGAGAAATAGTGTAACGAAATAGTAGGATTGGACTTATCTTAGAAACCCTACTTCCTATGAAACCAATTACACTTTTGCTGGGCTTAGCCCTCTTAAACTTTAATTTTGCACGCACAGATACGCTTTTTTTTTCAGAAGAATCAATAAGCTATTTCAAGAAAATTGCACTTAGAAAATCTCAACATACAGAAATTTCTACTTGGAAAAAAGACATTAAAGTCTTCATACATCCCGGAAACAAGGAGCCTATTTTTTTTAAAACTGACCCCGCTTTGCAGCATGAATATAAGGAGTTAGAAAAAGAACTAGATCTTGTTCTAAATGAATTAAACGACCTCATCTCGACCATACAATTGACTCGAGTAACTAAGTTAGAAGAAGCAAACTTAGAAGTATACATGGGATCAGTTGACGGATGTAAATTAATGGATGCAAGTACGCGCAGTGCATTAGCTAAAAACTGGGCCATTCAACATTGTCAATTAAGTACTGATAATAAAGAGATAGTTCACGGATTTGTCTTCTTAGATTTTTATAGAACTCCTAATATCCGTGTAAAAAAAAGGTTGTTACGGAAAAAAATCACTCAATCATTAGGCTTATTTAATGACGCTGATGAAATCAAAGAAAGCATCTTTTTTTATGGATATTCCGAACAAATGAATTTTTTACCCATTGACAAAGAATTAATTAATATACTTTACAACCATCCGGATGTATATGCCCAATTTCCGTGCAAATCCAATTTAATTGATTGGATGAGCAATCCAGAAACAGTGATCGAAGTAAAAACAAACCCTATTCAGGATGAATTGATAGTACATGTTTCCGAACATTACCTGAATGAAACAATCAAATTGTATAATCAACAAGGTCAAGTCGTATACTTTCAACAAATAGAAACTCCTGATATTATTATCCCTTCAACTGAATTGAGCAGTGGGTTTTATTTTCTTCAAGTAAAAAATCAGAAAAGCATTAAAGTACTGAAAAACTAGTAATGAGCATTTTTCCAAAGTAATATCCTGACTTCCATGTAAAGTTGATTGTCATAGGCGGTAATGAACTGCCCCCCATTTAAATTACTCAAAACCCCACCTCCAATGGAAACATAACATAAATCGTAAGCTATTCCCATCCGCAAATACGAATTCTTGAAATCCGTAGAGTATGTAAATATCCCGTTAATTGCTGTTGGCAATAGAGAGGCAAAAAAACCACCTGCACCAGCAGTAACACCAACATTAATCATCATCGAGTTACTACCTAAAGATTGTTTTATTCTGAATTTGGCATCAAGAGAAACAACAGGTGCAAAATACCTCCAACCTAAAGTAGGTCTCCATAGAAAACTAGAAACACCTTTAGTACCAGTGATATAAGCGGCCCCCACTTCCAGCATGTAAATGCTTCCACCAATACTATTTTCATCAAAGATTCCGCGATAACCAATCATTGGGGCAATATTCTGCTTCCAATTTTGACTATAAACTTTAGACAAAATACAATGTAACGAAATGAAAAGAATTAAAAACTTAAAATTCCGCATTTTGAGGCGTTCGTGGAAAAGGAATAACATCACGAATATTGGACATACCCGTAACGAACATCACCATGCGCTCAAAACCTAAGCCAAAGCCTGCGTGTGGTACCGTACCAAATTTTCGCGTATCCATATACCAAGATAATTCCTCAGGATGAATTCCAAACTCTTCGCATTTTTTGTGAAGTACATCATAGCGCTCTTCGCGTTGCGAACCACCCACAATTTCTCCAATACCAGGAAATAATACATCCATGGCAGCAACTGTTTTATTGTCATCATTCAAACGCATATAAAATGCCTTGATTTGAGCAGGATAATCCGTTAAAATCACTGGGCATTTAAATTCTTTTTCTACCAAATACCGTTCGTGTTCACTTTGCAAATCGATGCCCCATGAAACATCATATTTAAATTTCTTCTTTTTGTAATGATTCGAGTTTAACAATACATCAATTGCTTCTGTATAAGTTAACCGTTTGAAAGGATTGTTTATAACGAATTCTAAGCGCTCAACAAGGGAAAGTTCGTTTCGCTCGTTTTGAGGTTTTTGGGCTTGTTCTTGGCTTTCACGATCATTCAGGAATTTCAAATCTTCCGAACACGTTTCAAGTATATACGAACAAATGTGTTTCAAAAAATCTTCAGTAAGATCCATATTATCTTTCAAATCATTGAAAGCCACTTCCGGTTCGATCATCCAAAACTCAGCTAAATGTCGAGAAGTATTAGAATTTTCAGCGCGAAATGTAGGCCCAAACGTATATACTTGACCTAATGCCAATGCAGCCAATTCAGCTTCCAACTGACCTGAAACGGTTAGGTTCACAGGTTTTCCGAAGAAATCTTCTTTAAAATTAACTGACCCATCCTCGTTCAATGGAGGGTTTTTAGCATCTAAGTTGGTAACACGAAACATCTCTCCTGCGCCCTCCGCATCCGATCCGGTAATGATGGGGGTGTGCAAATAGAAAAAACCTCTGTCATTAAAAAATGAATGGATGGCATACGAAACGTGGTGACGTATTCTAAAAACCGCACCAAATGTATTGGTTCTAAAACGTAAATGTGCTTGTTCACGAAGAAATTCCAAACTATGTCGTTTTGGTTGCATGACTGTTTTTTGAACATCATCTGGATTAGCATCTCCTAAAATTTCAATGGATTCAACTTGTAATTCTACAGATTGACCCGATCCAATTGATTCTATTAACGTTCCAGTAATAGAAAGGGCAGATGCAGTGGTAATACGTTTTAAAAGTGTTTCATCGAATTTTTCAAAATCAACAACAGCTTGCAATGTTGCCATGCATGAACCATCATTTAATTGAATAAATCGATTGCTTCTAAAGGCACGTACCCACCCTTTTACGGTAATGGAAGAATTAACTAATTGTTGACCTTCTTTCCCTAAAATTTCTGCTATTTTCCATCTTTTCATACTGCAAAAATAATGGATTAGATTAGAATGCGTTGAAAAGAAAATATGAATTTTATTTATTTTTCCCTGATTGCTTATCAGCAACCCCCTTTGTTACTTGATTATAATGCCCAAAGATTGTAATTCATCTCTACTCACCGTTGGTGGAAATTGATTTTGAAGTAACTTAGTCACTACCAATTCACCCACTTTTATTGCTTCGGATTCTGACGCAAAGGATTGATTTCCTTGGACGGCAGGAATATTCTTTTGATTAATCAGAAGTTTAGTTCCCTTAAAAATTTGATATCCCCAACCATTTTCAGTTTGAATCGATTTTACAGAATAGTTTGTTTTTTTATTCAATGCAGTGGTAGAATCAACTGTGGAACTATTGGATTCAATGTTTCTACTCGCTGGGGGCTCTGTTTCATTGGGAGTGGCCGGAGTTTGATTCTCCGTTTTTTGTTCTGTACATGACAACAAAAACAAGATAAATAAAGGAAATAACCGAATCATAATTTTGAAAAAGTAGTGTGGAAACTTTTAGAAGATTGAAATTCAACCGAAATGTAGTAGGTTCCACTTGGAAATTGCTGCATATTCAACACTTGTTTTTCTACTTGATTCCCTTTAATTTCTTGGATTACATCGCCCAACGAATTTATAATTAAAATGGATTGAATTACTTCATTTGGCGAATGCACACAAACAAAATCTTGGGTCGGATTTGGGTAAATACTTACTTCATTTCCTTGGATTTCATTCACGCCAGCCAATTGGTAATAGGCATAAAAATCATCCAAGAATTGATCATTGTAGCCTGTTCCCACGTATCCTACTCCATTCAAACAAAAGGCAATTGCATTTTTTCGAGCAGCACCGGGCAGATTGGCTCGTTGGGACCAGCTATTCGTATAAAAATTATATTCATAAAGATCTTTTAAATAGGAATAATCTGCTCCTTCTCCGGTTCCAACAAAAGCGGTAGGATAATTTGACCAAGCACAAGCACCAGAACGAGCTATACCTGGAAATTGTGCTTTTAAAATCCATTGATCTGTTTGAGGATCATACATCCAAAAATCATTTCTTTTTGTGCCATCATCTCCTGTACCAACAAACCCATTACCTGCTAACGAAAATGCAATGGCTTGCCTTCTTGCTGTGCCAGCAAAATCAGCAATTTGATCCCAAGTATTGGTTTGATTGTCGTAAACATAAAAATCATTTAATAGGCCTGCTATGCCCTCTCCCGTGCCCACATATGCTTTACCACTCACTACAAATGAAACGGCTTGTCGGCGGGGTTGGCCAATAAAATCTGCCTTTTGAGACCATGACTCCGTAACTGGATCAAACTCCCATAAATCATTTAAGTAGGGTACCGTTTGTGCTTGTCCTAAGGCAACATATCCTTTGATAACGCCATTATTTTCAACGGAAAAACCACATGCAGAGGCACGTTGTAAGCCATCACCAAAATCACCCCCTAACGAAGTTGTTTCATCCCAATCATTTTGAAAAGGACTATATACATAGCTTTTTCTTTTAAATTCCACCTCATCTAACCCGCCTACTACCATTCCTATTGATCCCAACGAAAATGCTGAGGCAGAAGCCTTTGGTGGTCCATTCACTGAATCTTTTTGCTCCCAATAATCTTGTCCAATAATTGATTTTGAACCTAGAAACAAGATAAATACAAATATTATATGTTTCATTTTTCTATTCTAATAGTAGTTTTTGAACTTGACTTGAATCACCAAGACGCACAAAATAAATTCCTTTGGGTAAACTTCCTAGATTCACCCGTTGTTGATTACTAACAGGTTGTACCAGAACAACTACACCTTTCATATCCAGTACCGTTAGCTGAGAATCAACAAACCCATCGATTTCTATAAAAATTTCACCTTTACTCGGATTCGGATACATTTGAAAATCAGCTTGTGTTAATTGATTTATTGCTGATAAGGATAAGTCGCTGTATTCATACATACTGGATTTTTTTCCTGAATCTCCTTTGCCTAATCCTACATAAGCCTTGTTGTTTATAACAAAACTAACTGCATTTTTTCGTTCACTGCCTCCATAACTTTGCCTTAGAAACCAAGTATCTAAAACCGGATTGTATTCCAACAAATCCCCCTGCAATCCTCCGTTTGTACCAAGGCAGACATATCCTTTTTCATTCAACACAAAGGTAGAAGCACCCCCTCGCTCCATGGCCGGAAATGGTCCAATTTCCGTCCATTCATTGGATCCTGGATTATATTTATAAAAATCCTTTTTGTATACATCTTGATTCAATCCCATACCCACGTATCCCAAGTCGTTAATTGAAAAAGAACAGAGCTGGTAACGCACGCCTCCTGGAAAATCCGCGCGCTGAATCCATTGATTATTATTCGGTTTATATTCCCAAAGTTGTTTGGAATAAATACCCGGTCCTATTTTTCCACCACACACAAATCCTTTGTTATCTGCTGAAAACGCGGTTGCTGAATAAACGCCATTTCCTCCACTGCCCGGATATGGCGCGATGGAATCCCATTGGTTTAGAGTTGGGTCATATTTCCAAAAATCACTTTTTTTATTCCCCATCACGGAAACCTCATTGTCCACTCCCAACCCAACATAACCAAACCCATTAATGGAAAAACTAACCGCATCTCTGCGAGCGGAACCGGGCAAATCAGCTAATTGGGTCCAAGAATCATCAGATGGATTATATTGCCATAAATCTTTATGAACTACCTCTGCGGTATCTACTCCTGTAGCCACATACCCATATTCTCCGATAGAAAAAGCAACAGCTCGTTCTCTTTTTCCGGCTAAAAAATTGTTCTTTTTGGTCCAACCGAATGTAGATTGAGCAACCAATGAATTTGAAAGAAAAACCAAAAAGAGGAAAAATAATAGTGTTTTCATCATTGAATGCTCATTTTTTTGGATCCAACATATTTATCGTCTTGGTAAAACAATACTTGGTAAATTCCTGCTGGAAGGTCAGAAACAGATAGCTGCTCTAACTCTTTTGATAGTGCTATTTGACGGATATGTTGACCCAGATTATTAGTTATAAAAACTCTATTCACGGAAGATCCCGTCAATTTTTGAAAAGTTATATCTTCCGTTGCTGGATTTGGGTAAAAACTAATGAGTTCAAGAGGAGATTCCTCCAATGAATTGATGGATGGGTTGTACTGCCAAAAGTCATTGAAATTTGCCCCATTTGTTCCGGTGCCGAAATATCCTTTGTTATCAATTGCAAATGCTACGGGAAAACGACGACTTGTTCCTTTAAATTCTTCCACCGCAATCCATTGATTAACTCCAGGGTTATAAGCCCAAACTTGATCGGTCACAACAGACAATCCGCCTACATAACCACAAGTAACATACCCCATATTATTGATAGAAAAAGCACTGCCTCCACCTGTTGAGAGACCAGGAAAATCAGCACGTTGCAGCCATGTTTGTTGGGAAGGTTTGAATTCGTATAATTTATTTCCGGATTTTATAAATCCACTTGATCCAACAGAAAATGAGCAACTCCAAGTACCGAAATTAATAGGCGATGTTGGCATTAATGACCACTGATTTGACGCAGGATCATACTCAGCTAATTGATTGCTTAGATACACATATCCCTTATTATTGACTGAAAATCCTTGTGTATCACCTGGATTGAAAAAAGGACATGGTGCAATTGGGCTCCAACTATTCAATTGAGGATTGTATTTATAAAATTCACCGGCCAGAGCTGAACCGCCACCGACACATGGCATGTTATTAACTACAAAAGATACGGCTCCATGATTATTTACCGGATAGTTCGCCTTTTGGGTCCAACTATCCGAGGCTGGGTCATATTCCCACCAATCTTTATAGGAGATATCAATGCCAGACCCATTCACGTGTCCCAATCCCATATATCCTCTGAAATCGGTACCACACCCCACTGCTCTGTGCCTACCCACACCGCCAAAGGTTGATTTTTGAATCCAATCTCCTGCAATAGAAGAAAATCCAAGACAAAGGAGCAATACTATTAATCCAATTTTTTTGATCATGATTAATCGTTTTTGGAAATGATTATTTTATCCAATACCTTACCTAATTCATCACAAAGAAAATAAGTTCCTGAAGTTAAGTCGTTCAAATTTAATTCCATTTCTTTACTGCAAAAAGATTCCTTTAGAACTTGTCCTAAGGTATTTTTAACCAATACTTTACCAGAAAAATTAGAAATACGAACCAGCCCATTGGATGGATTTGGATAAATTAATACCCCGTCACTTTGCTCGGATAATCCAAGATAATTAGCTTCTACATGCAAGTCATATTCACCCAAAGCTGATCCCCAGCCTTCTACAATGATGTATAAGGTTCCGAGTCCGGCGGTTAACAAGTTCAATTCAGAACTGCCATCACATGTATTTGAATCGTCATTAAATACAATCACATTCCCGAATGCATCTATAACACTTAAAAATGTATCAAAAGAACTACCGCACAAAGAAATGTGCAAGCTTTCCATACTTGGATTTGGGTCAATTTTATAGAACATATCTGGGGATGGATAAACTGCATTTTGATTGGAATAACAAATAGATGTATTGGCCGTTGTATCATAAGGTAAAGAGGAAATAATAATTGCCTCTGCTTGATTATCTCCTGAAAACCCGGAACAATCAATCCCATTTTGAATATAAACACCAAAATCTGTTACTGAACCCCAAGTATAAGTGCCACATGGATCTAAAGGCAATGTTCCTTGTTCACGTTGCATCACGCGCATGCGAGTCAATCCATTTTGAGCGCCAGCAGGTACAGAAAAATTGAAAATAGATAGACTCACGGGCGGTGTACCGCTCCACGTTCCTACTGATTCGGATGCATCAAAATTACCACTTTGATCAAAATCAATCCATACTTGTCCAGCACCAGCATAATTCCCACCACAAGTACCAAACTGAACATCCAGTTGATAATTTCCTCCAGCATTCAAATACACAATCTGGCTCGTAAGGTCCTGCAAACCAATCACTCCTGGACAACCGGTGTAGGATATGCTACTGGATTCGCCCGTAATATCAACCGATTCAACATTGGAATCAATCGTAGCAGATGGCCCCACTTGGGTACAATATTGGGCTTTTGAAATGGAAAATAATCCCAAAACAAATACCAAGGTTGGTAAGTAATGCATAGATAATATTCAATTAACGTTATGCTAAAGTAGAAAAAATTAATTGAATAGAAATTGACCTACAATTTGAGAAGCAGTCTGAGCATGAAGTTCCTTCCTGCCTGTGGATAATAAAAGTTCTCAGTCGTCATTTGCCCGGCGTAAATGTATGAGAAAGTATATCCATTGTTTTCATACATCGTATTGAATATATTGTTAATTTGAAGTCCAACAGTTATTTCCTTTAGTGCTTTTACGTTTAATGTATAAGAAGCCAACAAATTTGAAAAAGTGAACGGATTGATGCTTCGTTTCACATCTGATGTGTTATCCAAAAATTGTCGCCCAACATACTTGGTTGTCCAACCTAGATTGAGCCCTTTGTAAGAATAATTCAAACCCGCAAAAGCATTCACATTGGGTGAAAAGGCCAAATCCGTGTTTTTATGCACAATTACTTGCTGCGTATAATAAGGATCAACATCCAAATATTCATCTATATATTCATCGAATTGCTTGATTTTATTATGACTGAAGGTAATTCCGGCATCTACATTAAAAGAATTCAAGATGTAATATTTTCCCGTCAATTCAATTCCTGCTCGGTAACTGTCCTTAACATTTGTTCGCGTATAACTTCCCACATCATTTATTTGACCAGTCAAAATCAACTGATTGGTGTAATCCATGAAATAGATATTGGAAACGAAGTTCCATTTTTTGGTGGAAATTAAGTAACCTACTTCCAAATCGCGCATCACTTCTGCTTTAGGACGACTGCTAGGAGTACTTTCTCTAAAATCTTTTCGAACAGGCTCTCTGTGTCCAACACCATAAGAAAGGTGAAGGTTTTGATTGTATTGACCTTGGGTTAGGGCATATGAAATCTGACCTTTGGGATTGAAGAAGTCAAATTTCACGGTTTGTTGAACGTCTTTTAACTCGCCACTCACCTGGTCAATTCCCAAGAAAGAATAGTCAATATGCCTGTATTGCAGATCTCCTAAAAAGTTAAATTTTTTCCATTTATAGGATCCTTTTAAGTAATTACTAAATTCTGATTTTTGACCGGATTCATTGTAGTAACGATCGCCTAATTCACTGTTGGATGCATATCTTGCCCAAATCACCTCACCATAATGTCTTCCTAAATAAGTATTGGCTGAACCGCCGAAAATAACTTGTAGATTTTTATCTGAAAACGTTAACGAGTATACGCTACCCACAAAATCATTATTCAACCAACGACGACGAATTAAATCCGTTTGTGTGATGGTATCATTGCCCGTAAAAACGGTATCCATTCCATATGCGCTTAGATCATCTCCTTTTCTGTACTCTTCGTAATATCCCTGTCCGTGGGTGTAATGGCCTGCTACATTTAGTACTAATTTTGGATTAAATCGATGCGTAACATGCAATTGATAATTGTCTTGCTTGTAATTATCCTCCTGATTTTTGTACGTGTAATAATTGTAGGTTCTTCCTGAATTTAATAAATTTTGTCGTTCTTCCTCCGATAAATAATTGCGATCAGCATAAGCATTCATTTCATCTTCATTTCCGTTGATTCTACTCTCAGGTGTTCCATACCACGATTGATACGTAATTTCTTTTCCGGAAAAAGCAACTGCTTTCACCACCGATTTTTTCCCAACATAGGCTCCAGAGAGAAAATAAGATTTCAAATTGGATGATGCTCGATCGATGTAACCATCAGACAAGATTTGCGACAACCGTACATCCATTGAGAACTTACCATTTATTAGTCCTGTTCCAGCTTTAATAGTGTTTTTAAACGTATTAAATGATCCATACGAATTATCCAAGACCCCGTATGAATTTGCAGAAATATCATCTGTTTTGATATTCAAATTTGCTCCAAAAGCGGCAGCACCATTGGTAGACGTTCCGATTCCGCGTTGAATTTCCATGTTGCTAATAGAAGAAGTCAAGTCAGGCATATTTACCCAATAGACATCGTGCGATTCAGGGTCATTGACCGGAATTCCGTTAATGGTAACATTGATACGAGAAGCATCCACTCCCCGAATGCGAATTCCCGTGTAACCCACTCCGGTACCGGCATCAGATGTTGTTACCACGGATGGGGTTGATTCTAGGAGAAAGGGCAAATCTTTTCCAAAGTTATTTTTCTCTAATAAATTGCTTTTCTTGATTTTTAAGGTGCTGGTTGACAATTCATCGGTACGTGTTCCCATAACCTGAAATTCTTCCAGTAGTTTGGTGTCGCGTTTGAGTTTTACATCTTGTTGGATAGCTGCATCTGTTTTAGATAAGCGCATTGAATAAGGTTCAAAACCAATCTTTTCGAAAGTTACCTGAATGAATTCGGAGACCTTCAATTCATAAAAATACCAATTATATTTTCCTTTTCTATCTGTAAATGTGTAGTATTCTGATAAGCCATAATTTGGTCGATCAATACTCACCTTCACACCAGAAAGAGGAAGTCCCGACTCATCGGTGACGGTGCCAAAAATGTTGGATTGACTAAAAAAGTGGAACGAAAGAGCGCATAAAAAAGCGGTTAAAAAAATAGATCTTGTTTTCATTTTATACAAAATTAAACAAGAACAAGGGGCTAATTCTTGGTGATTAAACAATACATTAGCACAGTCATCTTCCCTTCGTAGGCATTATCCTAATCAGGTTCAATGGGTATAATCTCAGCCGTTTGACGGGCACCCCTTAGAGACGGTACAAAGGTACGAAGGATTTTGGTTTTGATTTGTAATTTGGAAAATAAAACTTTCTCGTTTGAATTTCATGCTTTTGGGCAGACATGAAAATTTAGCATGCCGAATTAATGCTTATCAGAAAAAAATTCTTGCACAGAAATACCGAGTAATTTACATAGTATATTTGTGTAACAGAATTGATTTTATTTGCAACGCTTTTTTTTCTATTTTGAAGATTCCAATAAAAGCCAAATTAAAACGGATATATTTACGATTTTCAGAATAATAACAAAATAATGAGTTCGTATATTATAATGAAAATAGACACAATGCGTAATTATCGAATTTAGGTGCAAGCGCGCGACGAGAGCAGTACCATCAATAATAGTTATAAATTGAACCATAACCGCTACTTTTTGACTAAGTTTTATAAGAAAAAAATAAAGAAAATTTGCTATCTTGCGAGTTGAAAATTAATGTGAGATTAAGAATTGAAAAAAATGAATTTAAAAGAAAAAATTGCTTTAGAAACGTTTGGAAACAAGCAGTTTAGATCAAAACTAACTGAAGCCGATAATAACCAAGAAGCAGTTCTTACTCACTATTTACATAATTCCAAAAACGGTGTTTCTCAATTTTACAAGAAAGATGCTGTCGAATTTACCAAAGAGATTTTAGAATATAAATATCCAGAAGAAGGAATCACTAATAAAGTTGCAGAAGAAGCTTTGCAATATGGGATATTTGATACATTTCTAGTACCATTTCCTCCATTGGATAATCCTAAATTTAAGTTTATTGATTTGTTTGCAGGAATTGGAGGATTTAGACTTGCTTTACAAAATTTAGGTGGAAAGTGCGTATTCACAAGTGAATGGGATAAAGAAGCGAAAAGGACATACAAAGCTAACTTTGGAGAAACTCCGTTCGGTGATATTACAAAAGAGAAAACAAAATCCTATATACCTGACGGTTTTGATGTATTATGTGCTGGCTTTCCATGCCAAGCGTTTTCAATTGCAGGTAAGCGTGGAGGATTTGAAGACACAAGAGGCACTTTATTTTTTGATGTTGCTGAAATCATCAAAAGAAAGCAACCAAAAGCTGTATTTCTTGAAAACGTTAAAGGTTTAAGAAGCCATAACGGAGGAAAAACCTTAGCGACAATTTTAAATGTTTTAAGAAATGATTTAGGATATTTCGTTCCAGAACCTGAAATAATAAATGCAAAAGATTTTGGCATTCCGCAAAATAGAGAAAGAATCTACATAATAGGTTTCCATCCAAGTACTGGTGTTAATGAATTTTCATATCCAAAACCATTAAACAAAAAAGTAACTTTTGCGGACATCAAAGAAAAAGAAGTTCCAGCAACGAAGTACTTTTTATCGACTCAATATGTTCAAACTTTAGAAAATCATAAAGCAAGGCACGAAAGTAAAGGGAACGGATTTGGTTTTCAGATAATTAAAGACGATGAAATATCCAATGCTGTTGTATGTGGCGGAATGGGGAGAGAAAGAAATTTAGTGTTAGATCACCGAATTACGGATTTTACCCCAACAACACATATAAAAGGGACAGTAAACCGAGAAGGAATTAGAAAAATGACCCCAAGAGAATGGGCTAGATTACAGGGTTTTCCTGATAATTATTTAATTCCAGTTGCTGATGCTTCAGCTTACAAGCAGTTCGGCAACTCCGTTGCCGTACCAGCGATACAGGCAACTGCAAAAGAAATTTTAAAGCTAATCGGGACTAAAAACAAATGATAACAGGAAATAAAGGAGAATGGAGCGAGATTTATACGCTTCTAAAAATAATTGCAGATAAGCAACTTTTTGCTGGAGATAGCGATTTAAATAAAATTGAAACTTTGATTTTTCCAATCGTTAAAATTTTGCGAGACGAAACAGACGGAAATTTTGAATTTAGTTACGATAAAGATTTAGTTATCGTGAAAAATGATAGTAAAGAATTTAGAATTTCGGTTGAAGAATTTCAAAAACAAGCACATTTTCTACTTACAAAACTTAAAGAAAAAACGAACGCAACTTTTTCAATTTCCGAAGTTGAAACGTTTATCAATTCGTTTAATAGCAAAACAATTAAAGCGAAATCAACCGTAAAAAGCGACATTAGAATTATAATTCACGATCAAAGAACAGGAACAAATCCAGAACTTGGCTTTAGTATAAAATCTCAACTTGGTGGAGCTTCAACTTTGTTGAACGCAGGAAAAACAACGAACTTTATTTACAAAGTAAATAAGTTGAATTTAACAGCGAAACAAATCAAAGAAGTCAACGCCATTGACACAAGAAGTAAAATAAAAGATAGACTTGAAAAACTTAAAGAACTCAAAGGAAAATTTCAATTTGAAAATCCAGAAAGCTCAGTTTTTGAAAACAATCTCGTTCTAATTGATAGTGCTTTGCCAAAAATCATTTCTGAAATTTTGCTTTTGTTTTTCACTTCAAACCATTCTAAAACTTCGGATTTGGTAACTGAAATTTCAAAAACAAATCCGCTAGGTTACAACTTGGAAAATAATCACCCATTTTATTCTTACAAAATTAAACGTTTTCTAACTGACATAGCTTTAGGAATGATGCCATCAAAAGTTTGGACAGGCGAACTTGATGCAACAGGTGGTTATTTAGTAGTGAAAGATGATGGAGAGATTTTGTGTTATCACATATACAACAGAAACGAATTTGAAGACTATCTGTTTACAAACACAAAGATGGAAACAGCAAGTAGCACACGACACGAATTTGGAGTAGTTTACGAACAAAACGAACAATTATACTTTAAACTAAACTTACAAATAAGATTTTTATAGGCAGACAAACAGAACGCCAGCATGTAACACCACCTTGGGCATCAAGCGGAAACGTACTGTGTTTGTTACCTCCCGATCCCCGAGCTGCCAACCGTTAATTCTCACCTCCAACAATAAATTATCCCGCTTAGACATATACTAGATCTGAGTCAATGGACATTAAATATTTTTCTTTTATTCCATTTTTTGAAACTAAATCTACTTTAAAGCCAAGGATAGTCTCTAACTCTTCGGCCAAGTCGATAAAGCGAACACCAATTTTTTCACTAAACTCTACAAGTAAATCTAAATCACTAGAGTCATTTTGCTCTTTTCTAACAAATGAACCGAAAATAGCCAAAGACTTGATTGGGTATTCGCTAAACAATCTTCTTTTATGACTTTCTAACGTTTGCTTTATTTCCTGTAATGAACTCATATTCCAAAAATACCAATTTTTTATCAAGAATAAAAATCAACTTATTGGTAACTTAAAACCTCATTCCCCAACCAATCCAAATTGCTGCAAATGGTGTGTGAAATGCTTGGCATGCAGACGGTTCCACTCGTCAAAATTCAAATTTCCGTAATATGGATGTAAGGTGCTCCGTTGCTCGTCTTCT
>JACCEA010784188.1_pt1 | contig 25457 bp, 22 predicted proteins | sample 7449851 | NCBI WGS metagenome assembly JACCEA01 (sample SAMN15323453, study PRJNA562643) | freshwater metagenome | isolation source: river surface water | place: USA:Blue River Watershed | collected 2017-08-18 | reverse complement strand
CCCGCCCACAAGCCCTTGCAAGGCCCCACGACCCTGGTTTGGGTCTGGGTTTTGCTGGCTTGCTGGCTGGTTTACACCTTCACCACCTTGGGCTGGTATTTGCTGAATGACCCCGCTTTCTTGGGCGGCATTTGCAGCGAAAGATGACATGAAAAAGAACAACCGTTTGTCCGCTGCCAAGCATGCCGACATGATTCTCCAGCCGCAACGCGCAGCGGCTGATCGCATCATGCTCAGCATGATGGTTTTTTTGCTGGCCGTGACCTTCGGCATCGGGTGGTTCACCGACACCACCTCGCTGTCACTGCTGGTGGGCTTGCCCGCCTGGCTGGTGCCATGGGCGATTTACAAAATGGCCCCGGGCTCCTTGGCCTCGCGACTGGCGATTGCCTGTGCGCTGATGGTTTTTTCGGCCCTGAGCATTCAACAAACACAGGGCATGGTCGAGACCCACTTTGGCATCTTCACCCTGCTGGCCTTCTTGTTGTACTACCGCGATTGGCGCCCGATCGTGGCCGCTGCGGGTTTGATCGCGGTTCACCACCTGGGTTTCGGCTACTTGCAAACGCTCAACACTGGGATCACTCTGTTGCCAGGGCAGGCGCACCTCAAGGTCATCCTTGTCCACGCCGCTTATGTGGTGTTTGAGGCGGCCGTGTTGATCTTCATGGCCACCATCCTCAAGCGGGAAGCGCTGGAATCGGCCCTGGTGGCCGAGTTGTCGGGTCAAATCAGCGAAGGCGATTTCTCTGCCCGCGGCCCCGCTGTTGATGCCTTGGAACTGCCCCTGCTGTTCAAAGTGTCGCAAATGCAAAAGTCTCTGCAGTCCACCTTGCAAGACATCATTGGTGTGATGACCGCTGTGGCGCAAGGGCACTTGGATCGCCGGGTGACCGTCGAAGCCAAAGGCGATTTGGGCGCACTCAAAGAAAACATCAACCAGAGCATTCATGTGCAGCAGTCGGTGTTTCAGGACATCACGCAGGTCATGCAAGGGGTGGCACAGGGCAATTTCGCCATGCGCGTCACCGCCCAGGCCCATGGCGAATTGAACTCGCTCAAGCAAAACATCAACCAAAGCATGGCGGCACAACAAACCGTGTTCCAGGACATCCGCCAAGTCATGCAGGCCCTCGCCCAAGGCAATCTGCAACACCGCGTGAGCGCGCAAGCTTTGGGCGATTTGAACGAACTCAAGGACAACATCAACCAGTCCCTGGACGCGCTGCGCGAGGCCATGACCACCATCCACCTGAACGCACGCCAAGTGGCTGCGGCATCCGGCGAGGCCTCGAATGCGATTGGTCAGATTTCTGACGGCGCCCGTCACCAGACCGATGCCATCAGCCAGGTGGCCAATGCCGTTCGCCAAACCGTCACCTCGGTCGCTGAGGTTTCAGAAAATACCGAAATCGCCAGCCAGAAGTCACGCCAGTCGTTCACTCTGGTGCGTGGCAGCATGGTGAAGATGGAAGAGATGGTCAAAGTGGTCAGCAATATCGCGACCAACTCGGAAAAGATCAACAAAATCACCGAGGTGATCGAAAAGATCGCCAACAAGACCAACTTGCTGTCGCTCAATGCCGCCATCGAAGCCGCCCGTGCTGGTGAGCATGGCAAAGGCTTTGCCGTCGTCGCCGATGAAGTGGGCAAACTGGCCCTCAACAGTGCTGAAAGCTCTCAGGAGATTGCCGCACTGGTCAAACAAGCGGTCGAGGAGGCCCGAAGTGCGGTGACCGCCGTGATGGAAGTCAGTGAAGACATGTCGGGGATCGAGCGGGAAACCCAGGCAACCGACCAAATGTTGCAACGCATTGCCACGGCCTTGGTTGAGCAAAGTTCAGCGGTCGAACAAATCAATGTGAACTTGAACAACCTCGATCAAATTGCGCGCAGCAACGCAGCCGCTTCGGAAGAAATTGCCGCCACGGTGATCGAGTTGTCCAAGATTGCCGACGCGACGCGTCATGAAGTTCAGCGCTTCGAAACCTGATCAAGCACCCGGGCCTCGGCCCGGGTCCCCCACCCCAGACATGGCTGGGGTCACCAGAACCTCAAAGCCGTGCAGCCAGTAACTGCCGAACCTGTTCAATCAAATCCACGCTCTTGAACGGTTTGGGCAAACTCGCATTGGCGCCCGGCACCTGGATGCTGTCGATGCCATAGCGCTGCATGATGTTGCGTGTGCTGCCCGACACCACAATCACCGGAAGATCGGGTTTGATGGTGCGCAGTTGCTTCACAAAATCAACCCCATCCATTTTGGGCATCACCAAGTCGGTGATGATCAGGTCAATGGTCTGTGCGGCCAAACAAGCCAAAGCCTGCTCGCCGTCGGGGGCCGTGATCACTTGGTAGCCTTGGATTTCAAGCACCTCCTGCACCCCGGCCCGAAGCAACTCCTCGTCCTCAACAAGCAAAATGGTGGCTTTGGTATGTGGCATGTTGTTTCTCTCTGGATCTGAGTGAATCAGGCTTGCCCGCAGGGCAAGGAAATGGTGAATGTGGTGCCCTGACCTGGCTCAGACTGACATTCGATCGTGCCCCCCATCTGGGTGATGATGCTGCGCACCATGGCCAAACCCAGACCGGTGCCTTTGCCCACCTCTTTGGTGGTGAAGAAGGGCTCAAAAATGCGCGACATGATTTCTGGCGGAATGCCACTGCCGTTGTCGGACACCGCGATCGACACATGCGACGCGTCCGGACGGTCCAACTTGATTTTGATCAGGCCATCGCGCCGGTCGCCAATGGCGTGACTGCCATTGACACACAAATTGACAATGACCTGCTGCAATGTACCGCTTTGCCCGCGCAAGATGACGCCTGAATCCAAGGCCGTGGCATCGACCAAAATGTCAATGCCTTTGAGTGTGGCCTGCAACAGGCCTTGGGTTTCTTCAATCACGGGCAAGAGTTCAAAGGGCACCAGAACTTCTTGCTCATCGTGAACGCTGCCGTCCTCTTCCAGCCGCTTGCGCTCCCGGCCCAAGGCATTGAGCTTGAGCACGATGTCCCGCGCACGCGTGGTGGCTTGCAAAATCGCCGACAGGTTCTTGGCCGCTTTGGTCTCGCTGCCCAGCTTCATCTCCACCAACTCTGCGTGGTTTTGAATCACCCCCAGCAAGTTGTTGAAGTCATGCGCCACACCTGCAGCCAGCTGCCCCAGCGCATCGAGCCGCTGAGACTGCTCGACCTTGTGCACCATGCGCAGGTTCTCGGCCTCTTTTTCCTTGATTTCGCGCATGTCCTTGATGGTCACCACCGCCCCGGTCAGTCGGTTGTAGGGATCGACCAAGGGAGAGGCCGTCAGCACCACCGGGAGCAAAGTTTCCAATTCGCTGTGCAGCACCATCCACTCGATGTTGTGCATGCGGCGGATCATGAACGCACTCAAAGCGTCCAGATCGGGAATCAGCCACACCATCATGTCTTCATTGGCGGACGAGGGCTGAGGCACCAGCAAGGTGGGCAAACGCATCACGGGGGCATTGCCGGCACGCCAAGCCACCTCGATCACCAAAGGCTCCTGATCGACCGTGTCGACGTCGGTCTGGTCCCGCAGGGCCAGCAGTTCACGGCTGGTTTGTTCAGCCAACAGCTGCGGCTCAGGGGTGGATTGGGGGGCCACCGTCAGGCCCAACAAGGCGCAAGCCGTGGGCGTTGCCCATTTGAGACGCCCCATGCGGTTCGCGTACAAAAGAGGAATGGGCAAGGACTGCACCAAGGACGGATCCTGCGCCAGGTCCGCGACCAAACGTCTCAAGAGCCAAGCGGTTTGTAAGGGCAGCCAATAGGCCAGGTCGTGTCCTTTTTGCTGACCGGGCAAAAGCTTGTGCACCGGCTGCAAAGAGGTGCTGGCCTTGTCACTGCCCAACAAATCGAGCGCCATGGGGTTGGCACTGATCACGCGCCCATGGCGATCCAAACGCAACACGCCGTCCTGCATCGCATCCATGCTCATTTCGAGCAACTGGTGCTGGGCGCGGATTTCCTCGCTCTTGTTGACCAGATTCGACACATCGTGCAAATTGATCACGGTTTGCTGCGGCATGCCCGTGGCATCTGCCAAAAACGAAGAACTCACCCGCACAGGAATGTGTGTCCCCGAGCGGTTGCGAAGTTTGGCAATCATGGCCTCTTCGTCCCCTGGGATCAGCTTTTGCAAGGTGGTTGAATTGGCCACGCCCCATGGCAAGTCGCGGTCACCACGCAGCAAGACCAAGGTCACACGCTCCCCCACCAAGCGGTGGTTGATCAGACTGATTTCTACCGAACTGGGCGCTTGACCGGCGTGAAAACGGATGGCCATGGGCTGGCCCGAACCCGATCGGTAATAACTGTCATCGCTGGACAGCTGCGTCTGCAAATCCTGCAGATCATCCTCAGGCACATCTTGCAGCAGCGCCCAAAAAGAACTGCCTTTGAGCTGGTCGACACCACAACCGAGCAACTGGGCCATGCGCGGGTTGGCTTGGATCACTTGGCCATCCGCATCGATCAAACAAGCGCCCAACAGGTTCTCGGTCAAGACTTGCCAGTAAGAGGGAGGATTTTGAACACCCAGACGGGTCAGCATGTGGCCATAGCCCTTGAAGATGGACAACATGCGGGTCTCGTCTTCTTCAAACAGCAAACTGCTCGGCTGCCCCACCAACAAATCCCTGTCAAAGCCTGTGAGCTTGAGCAAGGCCGGGTTGCAATCCTGGATGCGTCCGGCCCGGTCCACCACAACCAAGCCACTGTGCATGGTGCCCAAAATGTCATTGACATACGTCATTTGCTTCTTGAGAGCCACTTCACTGGCCTGCAGCTTCTCTTGTTGATGCTGCAATTCGCCGGTCAGTTCATTGGCCCGTGCCAAGGAAGCCTGCAGTGTCTCGCGTGCAGCCGCCGACTGCATCGCCACGGCAATGGCCGCAGACACAGGCTCCATCAAGGCTTCCAGCTCGGCTGGCAATGTTTTTGCAGAGGTCATCAGCAACACGCCCCGCACCTGCGCCTCAATCACCAAAGGCACCAGCACCGTATCGCCTTGGTTGCTGTTGGGCATGTTCTTGAGCATGCTCAATGGAATTTCGTCATTGCGCAAAATCGTCTGGCTCGCTGCCAAAGCCTGCAAGCTGGCATAACTGCAGCCGATCAACTCGGGCAAAAACTGTGTCTGAGATGGATCGTCGGTTTGACGCTGGAGCTTGCATTCGGCATGCAAGCGCTTGGCACTGGGGTCGAAGTCCAGCACGTAAACAGCACAAGCACTCAGGCCCATGAAACGGGTCAAGGTCTCTGACACCAAATTGGAAAGGGCTGTGGGTGTGTGGTCGTGGCGAACCGTTTGGTGAATCAAGGCCAGCCCTTCATCACGCCAGGCCCGCTGCTCTTGGTCCAATTGACCTTCCTGCAAGTTGGCCACCACCGTGGCCAAATCGCCCCAAACGCCTTGGCCGCCAGAGTTCAGCAAAGTTTTCGCCTGGGACAGCTCCCTGGCCGCCAGCAAATGCGTCACATGGGCAAGCTGAGCCGGATCGGCACCTAAATTTTCCCGATCAAACCGCCACCAAGCCCCTGCCCCCAAAAGCACCAACAAACTGGCCACCCACAAAAGCCAAACGTTTTCTGCCGCGCTTGGGTTACCAGAAAGGACACCCAAAACCATCAGGGCAACACCTGATAAAACCAAAAAAAATCCAATTTTTGAAGACTTAATGCGGAGAAGGTTCATAAATTTAACTTTTGGCACAAGTTTTTCGAAAAAAATACCCAAAACAATCAAAAAAACCACGCATTGATGAATGCAAGAAGTTATTATTTTGAATTACAGTTCATCATTATTGGCGATTTTTTTGATAGAATTACGAGAGTTCCGGAGAATATTTGAATGACCACGATTTTGCTTGTAGATGACGAAGATCTTTTGCGCGAGGGTGTGCGTGAAATTCTGGAATTTTCTGACTATTCGGTCATTGAAGCCCGTGATGGCATGGAAGCACTCGAGCTTTTCGCTGTGAACAACGTGGATCTCGTGATCTCGGACATCGTGATGCCCAATATGGACGGCGTGGACTTTGTTTCACGTTTGCGCGAGTCTTTCCCTGCCGTGCCGATTCTCACCATCTCCGGCGGCAGCCGGGTGGTCAGCGCCCGTTTTGGCCTGGATTCTGCCCTGCTCTCCGGCGCCAACGACAGCTTGACCAAGCCATTCACCGCGGTGCAATTGCTTGAAAAAGTCAAAGCCCTGCTCGAAGTGAGCTGATCCAAGCCATGCAGACGAACGTCGGCATTTCTGCCCCCAACTCAGACAGCCGGAGCAATCCTGCGGAGTTGGACATCGGCGCCAAAGTTTCTTCCGATTTTCAAAAAGCCAAGGTTTTGCTGGTCGACGACAGCCGCTTGATCCGCATGGGCCTCAGAAAATCGTTGATTGAAATCGGCTTGTCCGACATCACCGAAGCGGGTGATGGACGAGAAGCAATTGAGACCTTGGTCCGCGAACCCTTTGACTTGATGCTGCTGGACATGGAAATGCCCGAAATGAACGGCATGGAAGTCTTGGCTGTCTTGCGCGACACGCCCCACCAACCCTGGCCACCGGTCATTGTGATTTCAGGCAACACCAGCCAAGAAGACGCCGTGCGTTGCATCGAACTGGGCGCGGAAGATTACCTGACCAAACCGTTCAATCCGGTCTTGCTGCGCGCCCGCGTGAAAACCTCGGTGGAGCGCAAACGCTTGCGTGACCAAGAAACTTTGCGCATGCGGCAACTCAAAAGGCAGCACGAAGCCCTGGCTTCTGAGCAGGCCAAAACCGAGCAGCTGCTGCTCAACATCTTGCCTCGCAAAATCGCACAACGCTTGAGGGCAGGCGAAGAGCACATCGCCGACGCATTCCCGAATGTGAGCGTGCTGTTTGCCGACATGGTGGGTTTCACCGCCATGTCTCGCACCATGACGGCGAGTGCTCTGGTGGAAGTGTTGGGTGATTTGTTCTCTCGCTTTGACCTGATCACCGAAAAACACGGCCTCGAAAAAATCAAAACCATCGGCGACTGTTACATGTTGGCCGGCGGCGTACCGGACCCCATGGACGAACACGCCCATGCGGTGATCGATGCGGCCATTGAGTTTTGCACCGCCCTGGAAGACATGCGCGAACGCACAGGCGGCGCGCTTCGCATGCGTATTGGCGTGCACAGCGGCCCGATTGTGGCGGGCGTGATTGGCCTGCGCAAATTCACCTACGACCTTTGGGGCGACACCGTCAACGTGGCCAGCCGCATGGAATCCACCGGTGAGCCCGGTCGCATCCACGTCTCTGTCAACACGGCCGAGCTCGTCCGAAACGATTTTCACCTTGAATCACGCGGCTCCATTGAAGTCAAAAGTTTGGGCCAAGTTGAAACCTTTTTTGTCAACGGACGCAAATAACCAAATTCGCGGTGCTCCCAGTCGAAAGACCAGGATCCACGGGCCGCAACAAACAAGAGGAAGTCATGGCAAGACAACACATTCAAGCGAACCAACAAGAGAGGGTCATGCGTGACGATGATTTCATCGTTTCCAAGGCCGACCTCAAAGGGCGGATCACTTACAGCAACAAAGTGTTTGCCGAGTACTCGGGCTTCACTGAAAGCGAGTTCATGGGCAAGCAGCACAACATCGTGCGCCACCCCGACATGCCCCGATGCGTGTTCAAGCTGCTGTGGCAACACATCGAAAGCGGTCAGGAAATCTTTGCTTACGTGAAAAACCTCTGCAAAGACGGCTCGTTTTATTGGGTGCTGGCGAACGTCACCCCCTCGCGCGACGACCAAGGCCGCGTCGTAGGTTATTACTCGGTGCGCCGCAAACCCAACCCCAACGCCATGTCGGTGGTGGTGCCTTTGTACAAGCAGCTGCTGCAAATCGAGCAAAACGCGGGTTCACGCGAGGCCATTCCAGCGTCCCTGACCTATCTCCAAAACCTCCTCAAAGAAAAGGGCGTCAGTTATGAGCGCTTCATCCTCGACCTCCAAGCCCTTTGAGCTCAGCCCCATGCTGCTGCTGGGTCTGGCTGGCTTGCTGGGATTGATTGCCGGTGCCGTGGCACTGTGGCAGGCCCCTGACAACTACCCGCTGCTGATTTTGTTGGTCAGCATGGCCTTGTTGTGGATTGCAGGTGTGCGTTCTTACTTGAACGAGAAAGAACTGCTGCAAAACATCAACCGCGTTTTGGCAGAAGCCTCTCGCGGCCAGCTCGAAGCCCGCATTACGGGCATCCCTGCCCAGGGCCGCTTGGTGGATGCCGCTTGGGGCGTGAACGATGTGCTCGATCAGATCGAAGCCGTCTTCCGCGAATCGATGACCGTGGTCACCCGCATGGGCGAAGGCGATTTTTCACGCCAACCCCAAGCAGCAGGTTTGCGTGGGCTTTACCCGCAAGTGCTCACTCAAATTGAACAAGTTCAGCAAAACATGGCCACCACCGTGCAAATGCTGAGCCAAAGCATGCGTGCCATGGCCAATGGCGCTTTTGATCTGCGCCTGTCCACCGAAGGCCAGTCGGGTGAGTTTTTGAGCATCCTCAACGATGCCAGCAAAACCATCCAGGTCTTGGACACCCTCATCAGCGACGTGGTGCGTGTGATGGATGCCGTCTCGCGTGGTGACCTGAGCCACCGCGTCAATGCCGATGGCAACGGCGCCTTGGGCAAGCTCAAGGACGACATCAACCAATCTTTGCAGTCTTTGGCCACATCGATGCGCCAAATCGGCGAAAACGCCCAACAAGTGGCAGGTGCGGCCAACGACACCAGCACGGCCATTGGTCAGCTGGCCGATGGCGCCCAAAGCCAAACCCAATTCATTGGGCACATGGTCAGCGCGATTCGCCAAACCGCTGCTGCGGTGAACGACATCTCTTCGAACACCGAATACGCCAGCCGACAGGCCCAGGAGTCCACCTCCATCGTGCGCGATGGCCAGCACAAAATGGTGCAGATGGTGGACGTGGTCAATGGCATTGCTTTGAGCTCTGAAAAAATCAACAAGATCACAGACGTCATCGAGAAGATTGCCAACAAAACCAACCTGCTGTCCTTGAACGCGGCCATCGAAGCCGCGCGTGCAGGCGAACACGGCAAAGGCTTCGCGGTGGTGGCGGACGAGGTGGGCAAGCTCGCGGCCAGCAGCGCCGAAAGCACCAAAGAAATCACACAGCTGATCCAGCAAGCCAGCCAGCAAGCCAAAGAGGCTGTGGTGGCCGTCAAGGAAGTCAGCTCCGACATGGAACGCATCGTGAAAGCGTCCACACAAACCGACGGCATGCTTCAGCGCATTTCCGCATCGGTTGAAGAGCAAACCCGGATGATCCAGGAAATCAACAGCAGTGTTGAAAACCTGGAACACATCGCACGCAGCAACTCCTCGGCCTCCGAAGAGTTGGCTGCCGCCATGATTGAGCTGTCCAAGGTGGCCGACTCCACCCGCCGCGAAATCACCAAGTTCAGCACCTAAGGCACCGAGACACCACACCATGGAACTGGTCCTTTTTGATATTCAAGACAACCGCTTTGCGCTTCGCGCCTCGGCGGTCAGCCAGGTGCTCGAGTCCTTGGCCATCACCCCTTTGCCTTACGCGCCACCCGAAGTCGAGGGTTTGGTCAACGTGGCTGGAACCGTGCTGCTCAAAATTGACCTGGCGCTTCGCTTGGGGATGGCCGCACGCACGGCCGACACCAACGGCAATTTGCTGGTGGTGATGACGGGCCACGAAAACATCGCAGTGCAGGTTGACCGCGTCCACAACAAAATCAACCTGGACGAATCGCAGCTCACACCCTATGTCGATCCGGCCCAACGCAATCTGGTGTGTGGTGAGTTCACGCTCAACGAGCGCATGGTGCTGTTGCTGGACCACGAGTCACTCGACATGCGCGACATGGACCCCACCGGCGTGCCAGAGGGCGGCGGCGGGCTGATTGGTTTTGATCTGAACGACGACCAGCGCGCAGAAAAAACAACCCAAGCCAGCCTGGACATGGCCACCGTGACGGTGGAAGACAGCGAAGAGACTTATGCCTTGCACATGGCCCATGTGCAAGAAATCGTCGAAATTGGTCCTCTGACCCAGCTGCCCGGCGCAACGCCCGAGGTGCAGGGCCTGATGCAATTGCGTGGACAAGCCCTGCTGGTGGTGTCACTGGGTGGCTTGTTGGGCCGCCCCCAAATCACGACCCCACGGTTTGTGTTGGTGGTGAAAGTACAAGGTTTACAGCTCGGTGTCAGTGTGTCCACCATTTTGGGCATCGAGCGCTACGCACGCGATGCGGTGCAGTCTGTTGCAGGCGCCCACGATGCCCAGCTCGAGGGTTACCTCAATGGCGTCGCCACACGCGAAGGCCACATGACCGGTCTGCTGTCCATGACGGGCTTGCTTTCGCCCCAAGCCATTTCGCATTACCAGCGTTTTCTGACCCAGCAAACCACATTCATGCTCCACAACAACCACTTGGTCCCCAGCGCTGTGCGGCGCATGCTGTCCTTTCGCCTGGGCAGTGAACGCTGCGCCCTGCCCCTGGCCTTGGTGGACCGTGTTGAAGAATACAGCCCGAGTGTGGACTTGCCGGAAGGCGATAAAAGCCTCAGCGGTGTGATTCAGATCAAGGGCGAGATTGCCCCGGTGATCGATCTGCGCAACATGCTGGGCGTTCAACCCATCGAAACATCTTCCTACGTGGTTGTCCGCGTGGACAATGAACCTTGGGCTTTGATTGTGGACCGCATTGAACGTGTGATCGACATCGAAGAGCGCAACATCACGCCAGTCCGCAATCAGCAAAATGACTACCTCAACGAGGTCGGCAAGCTCGATGGCGGTCTGATTTCACTCATTACATTGGCACCACTGACGCTGGCCGCCAAACGCCAATTGAAATGACCACCCTGTGACACAAGATAAAAAAGTAAACGACTTGATCAGCCAGATGCGCACGGCTGTCGATTCGGCACGCGCCGCCACATCGGCCGCGCCTGCGCCGACCTTCAGCAAGCAGCCCACACCGGCGATGCCCGCACTGGCCAAGACGACCGAGGCCAACCAGTCGCGCGCCCTGTTGTTGTTGATCAATGAGTTGATGTCCGGCGTGGAAACCCGCTTTGGCATCAAACCGGGCACCCTGGTCGAGCGCAAGCTGGTGCGGATTTTCAAAGACATGCCCATGGAGACCTTGCGTGATTGGGTGGAGAGCATGAACAACTGCTCACCCGACCACTCCGAATGGCAATCGCTGGTCGAGAACTTGACTGTTCATGAGACCTATTTCTGTCGCGACCCCGACCTGATGAGCATGTTGGGTGAGGACATCCTGCCGCACCTGCTGAATTTGCGCAAAACCCAAAAGCAGCTGCAAATTTGGTCTGCCGCCAGCTCGACGGGCGAAGAAGTCTATGACCTCACGTTCTCGGCATTGCGCGCCATGCAAAAAGCGGGCTATGCCCGACTGTTTGACGGCAAGCTGGTGCCCGAATCGGGCTGGGGTTTGTTTGTGTTTGGCACCGACATTTCCAACCAAGCCCTTCGCACGGCCAAAGGCGCCATGTACGGCGATTTGGGCATGGGTTCCTTTCGCAACTTGCCCGACGAATGGAAAAGCATGTTCGAGGACGTGAAGATCGCCCCGGCCAACGCCATGCCTGGCGTGAAATATTTCAAAATCCGGGAATGGATTCGCCAGTGCACCCGTTTTGAACGCTTCAACCTGATGAACAATCGCCCGCCCGTGATGGGCATGGATCTGGTGTTCTGCCGCAATGTGTTGATCTACTTTGAAGATTCGGTCAAAAAAGCCGTCCAGACCATGTTGGCGCGTTCCATGTCACCGGGTGGCGTGCTGGTGCTGGGCGCATCGGTACAGATGCTGACGCCGGAATATTTTGAATCACGGCTGGGCAAAGGTGGTCCTTGGTACGTGCGAAACGACACCCGCGTATGATCCGACTCCTCATTTCAGACGACTCGGCATTCATGCGTATTGCGATACGCAAAATGGTCGAAAGCCAACCCGACATCGAGGTCGTGGGTGAAGCCAAAACCGGCCAGATGTGTGTCGAGATGGCCAAAGAGTTGCGGCCTGACGTGATCACGATGGACGTGGAAATGCCCGTCATGGACGGACTGGAAGCGACACGCCAAATCATGGCCGCTACGCCCTGCCCCATCATCATGCTCAGCAGCCTGACCGAGCGCAATTCGGTCACCACCATCCGTGCTCTTGAACTCGGGGCTGTGGACTTCATTGCCAAAAAGTCTTCTTTCGTCCAACTCGACATCGTTCAAATCGGTGCCGATCTGGTCGAGAAATTGCGCTATTGGGCCAAAAAGAAAACCCGCCTGAGCACCATGCGAGGGCTGGGCACGGCCTCCGTCCTGCCGGCTTCGGCCTCGGCTCCGAGTCGCCCACAACTGCGCACGGTGCCCAACCAACAAGCTGCAGGACTCGTGGTTCTGGGCATCTCCACCGGTGGCCCGGCCACGCTGCCGCATGTGCTCAAGTCCATGGGACGCCTGGGTTGCCCCATGGTGGTGGCTCAACACATGCCGCCCATGTTCACCAGCGGATTCGCCTCTCACTTGCGCAGCGAAACAGGTCTTGACGTGGTGGAAAGCACCGAACAAATGGAGCTCAAGCCCGGCATGATCGTGATTGCCAAAGGCGGTACCGATGTGGTCATTCGCGAGCCCTTTCCGGGCAAGCTGATGCTGTACCAAAAAACCGATCCGAACGCCAACATCCATCCCAATGCGGATGTGCTGTTTCGTTCTGCCGCAGCCACCTCTTGCCCTGTTGTGGCGGTGGTGATGACCGGCATGGGCAGTGACGGCATGCTGGGCGCCAAAGATTTGGTGGCCCGCAAAAATGCCCACGTCCTGGCCCAGGACCCTGACAGCTGTATCGTTGACGGGATGCCTGCTTCCACCATCAACGCAGGTTTGGCAACTGCCGTACTGTCTCCCAAAGATATTGGCTTGCGCCTGTCCCGTTTGTGCGCCAACCGCACAATTCCTTCTTTCAAAACCTCTGTTTAATAGAGAATGCCCCATGACCAAGAAACGCATACTCATTGTTGATGACTCCTTTGTGATGCGCGCGCTCCTGCGTGGCATCGTCACCTCCGATCCCGATCTGGAAGTGGCCGGTGAAGCCACCAACGGCCTTGAAGCCCTACAGCAAGTCAAGGAAATGGCGCCCGACCTGGTGTTGCTGGACATCGAAATGCCCCACATGGACGGCATTGAGTGCCTCAAGCGCTTGCGCCTGATGAGCAAAGTGCCCGTGATCATCGTCTCGTCGGTGGCTCAAGCGGGTTCGCCCCAAGCCATCGAGGCCCGTAAGTTTGGCGCCGCCGAAGTGATCGCCAAACCCTCCGGTGCCATGAGCCTGGACCTCAACGCCAAAAAAGGTCACGAGATCGTGACTGCCTCACGCCGCGTCCTCGGCTTGTCGTAAACCGGCCTTGCCTGTTATTCGACACTAAGCTCGAAAGGAGTGTGGGACCGTGTCTGACGATTTTTTGGAAACCATCTGGGCGCAGTACGCAGTAGAGACCGAAGAGCACATCGAAAGCATTGAGTCCTTGCTCGTCAAGGCGGACAGTGAGTCCCTCAATGCCGAAGAAGTCTCGGGTCTGTTCCGGGCGTTTCACTCGCTCAAAGGGCTCAGCCGTGTGATGGAGCTGGGCGCACTCGAAGCCATTGCCCACCGCAGCGAGGATTTGCTGGGCATGGTGCGCGAGGGCACAGCCGCGCTCGATAAAAACACGGTCGATTTGTTGCTGCGATCGCTCGACGCCATCAAGGTGCTGTGCGAAAAAGCCGTGGCTGAACGCGCCGACGGCGAAAAGCCTGTGGCCTTGCTGCAAGAGCTGGAACGCGCATTCAAAATGGTTAGCCAGGGCCAGGCCCTGACCGTGGCGCCCGCCAGTGAGGTGGCACCAGCACCCACGGCTGCCCCCGCCCCGGCCCCTGAAGCCGCCGCATCCGCAGAAAGTTCCGCTGTTGCCAGCAGCCCGGCCCCGCAAGCTTCAGCAGCCCCGGCCGACGCCCCCGAAACACCCCACGCGGTGCGTGCAGCCCCCACTAAGGCAGCCGACGGCACCACCGACAACCGCCAGGTGGTCTTCTTGCGCTTGATCAGCAACGGTCTGCCAATTCTTGAGCGCCTGGCCAACTCGATTGCGACCAAAGAGGGCGCACCGCAGGTCCTGGCCGTGGCCAATGACATCCGAAAGCCCCTGAGCTGGATGCTCAAAGGCTCCAACAGCCTGGGTTATGCCGGTCTTGACACCCGCATCGAAGAGATCCTCGAAGCCTTGCCGGTTTCAGAAGAAATCACCCAGGCCGATGGCGAACGCATGGTCGACGTGATCGTCGCCTTTTTGGACGACCTGAAAACACTGGGCGAGACCACCGGTGTTGACTTGGGTGGCGAGTCGCTGGCCAAAGTGCTGGCGCGGACCCTCAAAGACAATATGCTGCTGCATCTGGGGCAAGTGGAAGAGCTGCTTCAGAAACTCGAAAAGCCCGGTGAAACCCCGGACGAAGAGATTGCCAACCTGCTGTCGCAACGGTTTTCGCGCATTCACGGTTACCTGTCTTCTTTGTACCCACAATCGCGCACCGATGTGCCTTTGCTCTTGGTTGACGCCTTTGCCCGTGCGGGTCGCAACCAGATGGGCATTTACGGTGAAGTCATCACCTTGTGCCGCGAGGCGCTGCAGTTCATCCGTGACTTGCTGGGCACCTCCGGCCGTACACCGCTCAAGCAGGGCAACTTGAAAGCAGCCGACGAGCGCTTGCACCAAAGTATCCGAGACTACCTGTGGGCCCACGACGACGCTGGCGACACCCCGGTGGACACCGTGCGCCAGTTTGTGGCCTCCATGAACATTCCGAACGAGTTGTCGGAACTGCTGTCTTCAGACAACACGCGCGAGCTGATGGAATTGATCCAAGACGGCCATTTGGCCTACCTGATCAAGGCCCACCTGGAATCGTCAGAAACCGTGGCCACCGCGTTTTTGGAGTGGATCCACGACAAGGGCCGTGTCATCACCAACCGCACCCTGATCGAAGACAACCTCAGCTGGTACGAGATGTTGTTCATCTCGAAGTCGCCTCGCAGCGCCATCGAGCAGGACATCCAGACCATCGACCAAGGCTCGGGCCACGTTTTGCTGTTGGGCGAACTGGGCAAAGACCACAACAAACCGCAAGCCGCCAAAGCGGCCACCCCCGCTGCGGCCGCACCCGCAGCGCCGAAAGCCAGTGCACCGGCTGCATCACCTGCGCCCGCCGCAGCGCCTGCGCCCGCGGCTTCACCAGCACCTGCGCAGGCTGCTGCACCGGTTGCCGTTGCACCCGCTGCCAGCCAAGCCAGCCCCGCGGCAGCACCCCCTGCCCCGGCGGCCGAGGTGGCGGTGGCCAAAGCAGCAGCCCCTGCGGCCAAGGCAGCAACGCCGTCCGCCGCCAATGCCACCTCCAACATCATCCGTGTGCCGGGTGAAATGCTCGATCAGTTCATGAACCAGATCGGCGAGATGGTGCTGGTGCGTGGCCAACTGGCCCACATCATTGGTGACCAACGTGTGCGTGAAAGCCTGCACCGCCTGCGTCACGAGGGTCAAGCCAATGACGCCCAAACCCAATTGGGTGACCTGCAGAAACTGGCAGAGAACCTCGATGACCAGCTGCGCCGCTTGCAGGAAACCGAAGCCCTGATTCAAGGCGCACTCTCGCGCCTGCAAGACAGCGTCATGGGCCTGCGCGTGGTGCCTGTTGAGCTGGTGTTCAAGCGCTTTCCGCGCATGGTGCGTGACCTGGCCTTGGCCCAAGGCAAACAAATCCGCCTCGAGCTCATCGGGCAAGAAGTCAAGATTGACAAGGCCATGGTGGAATCGCTGGCCGACCCCTTGCTCCACATGGTGCGCAACAGCGCCGACCATGGCGTAGAAAAACCCGAAGAGCGCCGCCAAGCTGGCAAGCCCGAAGAGGCGGTCATCCGCATTCAGGCCGAGCAGCAAGGCAGCCGCATCATCATCCGCGTGATCGATGACGGCAAAGGCATCGACCCCGAGCGCGTGCGCCGCAAGGCCGTCGAAAGGGGTTTGGCCAAAGAAGAAGACAGCCTGCAAATGAGCAAGGAAGACATCCTGGGCTTCATTTTCCGGCCGGCCTTCAGCACGGCCGACGTAGTCACCGAAACATCAGGCCGTGGCGTCGGCATGGACGTGGTGCGAACCAGCGTCATGCGCTTGGGCGGCACCATCCACCTGGACTCGGAAGTCGGTCGCGGCACCACCTTCACCATGCAGATGCCTTTGTCTGCGGCTGTGCAAGAGGTGCTCTTGGTCAACACCGCCAACCAGACCATGGCCATTCCCGGCCGCTATGTGGCCGAGTTGGTCGAGGTCAGCGCCGACGAATACCAAACGGTCAAGGGTCGCACCGCCATTTTGTTGCGCGGCAGCTTCTTGCCCATCGTGCGGTTGGAAGAAGTCCTGGGCTATCCGCCCGCCGAGACGCAATCCCACCGCTATGTGGTGGTCTTGAGCGACGGGCAACGCACCTTGGGGGTGTCGGTACAAGAGTTTGTGGGTCGCCAAGAGCTCTTTACCAAAGACATCCATCCGCGTCTGGCTGCCTTGCCCGGTGTGGGTGGGGCCAGCATTTTGGGCGATGGTCGTGTGGTCTTGATCCTGGACGCTGCTGCGCTGTACCGCCTGGCAGAAAACCTGCAGACCCCGCACCACCTGCCGGTTGCGGCCTGAACCGTCAAGCGCCATGGCCCAGTACCTTCACATTCGGGTAGAAGACGTGGATCTGCTGCTGCCTGCGCTGCAGGTGCATGAGGTCATTGGCTTGACGCCGGAAGATCGCCAGACCGAGGGCCATGCCATGTGGCGTGATCATGTGATTGCAGCGCGCGACTTGGGTCAAGTGCTGCATCGCTGCAGCTCCCCCGTAGCTCGGGAGTTTGGCGTGGTTTACAGCCCCGACGACTCAGACGCCCTGCCCGTGCTCATGGCCATCGACAGCGTACTGGGGTTGCGCAACCCCAAGCGCGAACAATTGCACCGACTGCCCGGCCTGAAAACCAGTGCCAACGACATGTTTGATGCGATCTGGATCGACCCCCAGTTGGGCCTGAAAGCCTATTGCGTGAAAACCCAGCTCCCGGGTGATTGGCTGAGTTAAGCCCGCCCAGGAGTCAGGCCCTCCCCCCTCATTCAGAGGGCATGCCGCTCAAATCCTCTTGCACATCGGCGTTTCGCTCCACGGCGCTGAGTTCGTGGCGCAGAAATTTGAGCACATCGATCTCATAACTCAGACCAATCTCTGAGCGGCAAATGGTGTCGGCCAACTGCTGCATGGAAGCAATGGCCTGTTCGGAATTGAGCTCGGTGCGTTGGTACTTGGCACCAAACAAAAAAGCCCGCTCGGCATATTCTGTGGGCAAGTAAACCCAGATGTCCGACTTGCCCGAACGAACTTTCTGGTAGCAGTCGGCCTTGGGGAAAGGGGGCGCTTCGGCATCCTTGGCGACGGCAAAAGCCGCCATTTGCTGCCAGTCGGCCGTGCGCTCGGCACCAGCAATAAAAGTTTTGTCCAGATGGGCGCAACTGAGCAAGGCCAAGCCGCGGCGCAAGCTGTTGGCCTCAAACGTGTCTGCGGTCAAAGCCGTGACCTTGTCAAAGGTCTGCTTGGCCTTCTTTTTAAGAGCCTCAGGCGACTCGACACCCTTGAACAACGAAAACATGGATACCTGTTAAAAAAAGCAGGCGCTTTGAGCGCGAAGCATGATTGAACTCATGGCCAGCCGCGACAAGCCGCAACAAAACCGTGTCGTAAAACCGTCTTTTAGTATAAGCGTTCTTGTTGATATTGTGAATTTTTTGAGACAAAAATGGTTTTTTGCATTTTTATCTACCCCATACTGTCCGCATCACTGATGTAAAAACCACAAAAAATAGTCCTCAAGTAAAAGCAACCGGTGCCGATACAGAGAACGACAACCTATATCAGGTCCTTAAGCCGGGAAAAGTGCTCGCGCACACGCAACAGGAAAAGGCACACCATGAACAACGACATTTCAGCCATCAACACCGCCAAGGCCGCTGTCCCCACAGCCGCCCATGTACCAGCGCCCGCACCTGCAGCAGCCGCCACTGCTGCTGCATTGCCTGCCAATGCAGCAGCCGCTGAAGAAAAGCAGCCAGCGCCCGAACCAAAATTCGAACCCCTGGTTTCTAAAGAAGAGCAACGTGAAAACCTGCGCTCGGCCATTCAACGCCTGAACGACATGATGAAAGAAAGCAGCCGGGACTTGAACTTCAGCATGGATGAAACCACCGACCGTGTGGTCATCACCGTGAAGAACGCCAACACCGGGGAAGTGGTTCGACAAATCCCGGATGCCACTTTCCTGCGCGTGTCTCACAACCTGGAAAACCTCAAGGGTGTGCTGCTCAACAAATCCACCTGATCTCGGTTTTTTTATTCATCGCACTCAAGTTCTTTTCATAGACACCGAATCACTAGGTAACAGAGATCAAATTCAAATTTCTGTACCACGGCAGGTCCTACTCCCTTTTGGTTCCTGCCAGACCGTTGAATCAGCCCATCAAGGAGTAAGACTATGTCAGTTATCAACACCAACGTGAAGTCACTGGTCGCACAGAATGCCCTCACCGTGAACAACCGCAACCTCTCCAAAACCATGGAGCAGTTGTCCACCGGCAAGCGCATCAACTCTGCGGCCGACGATGCTGCAGGCTTGGCCATCACCAACAAGATGACCTCGCAAGTCAAAGGTTTGAACCAAGCCGTGCGCAACGCCAACGACGGCATCTCTATGCTGCAAACCGCTGAAGGCGCTACGCAGGAAATCACCAACATGCTGCAACGGGTGCGTGAGTTGGCTGTGCAGGCCGCTAACGACACCTACGATGAAGGTGATCGTGCTGCCATGGAAGAGGAAGTGGGTCAACTTGAAGATGAAATCACACGGATTGCCACCAACACCAAGTGGAACGGCATGGCTATCTTGTCAAGCGAGCAGACCAAAAACCTGCAAGTCGGCATTGAAAACGATACAGATTCCACAATTGAAATTCAGCTGCAAGATATGACAGCCTCTGGACTTGATGTTTCCGGTTTGAGCCTGGCCAATCACACGTCTGCACAAGCCGTTCTCGACAAAGTTGACACTGCTATCGCTGACGTAGATGCTTTCCGCTCTGACCTGGGCGCCAAGATGAACCGTCTGAACTACGCTGCTGACAACATGAGCAACGTGTCCTTGAACACCGCCGCTTCACGCAGCCGCATTCAGGACACCGATTACGCTCAAGCGACGACCGAGCTGGCACGCAGCCAGATCATCCAGCAAGCAGCGACTGCCATGTTGGCCCAAGCCAACCAGCAGCCATCCGCTGTGCTGTCCTTGCTGCAGTAATCGGCTCCACGCCCCTCATGGCGCTGACTCGTCAGCCTGATTGAGGGGCGTTGTCTTTTTCGGCCTACCTACCCCTTGGGCGGGCAGGCCGATCAGCTTTTTTGTTTCAAGCACCTGCATTCGAGGAGGGGCGAACATGTCCAGCATCGCCACCAACATCAACGCCTCGCGGGCGGAACACGCCATGAACAATGCCACTCAAGAGGTGGGGAAATCCACCAAAGAATTGGCCACAGGTCGACGCATCAACTCGGCCGCCGATGACACCGCAGGCATGGCCATTGGCAGCAAACTCACCGCTGAGTCCATCAGCTTGCAGCGCGCCATGCGCAATGCCAACGAAGGTGTGTCCATGTTGCAAACCGCAGACCATGCGGCCGGCAGCATGTCACAAGCCCTGGTGCGCATGCGAGAAATCGCAGTGCAAGCAGCCAACGACACCAACAATGATTCAGACCGAGAGGCTCTGGACAATGAATTCACGCAACTGCGCGAACACCTGAACACGGCCATCGACAGCACCCAGTGGAATGGCAAAAAAATGTTGGACGGCAGCATGTCCAATGTGAACTTGCAAATTGGCGCTTCATCTGGCGACGGTCACTCGGTGGACCTGGCCGACTTCAGAAGCTTGTCGGCATTGAACGCTGCGGGCATCGGCAGCCGCAGCGATGCCCTGTCGGCCCTGGACGCCATTGACAGCAGTCTGGCAAGCATTGATGAAACACGCGTGAAATGGGGCGCCAATATGAACCGACTTGTACACGCAGGCGATGTGTCGAGCAGCGTTTCGCTGAACTTGGATGCTTCACGCAGCCAAATCATCGACACGGATTACGCCAAGGCCACAGCCGATTTGGCCAAGGCTCAAATTCTGCAGATGGCGGGTAAGGCGATGTTGTCGCAGGCGAATCAGGCGCCTATTTCTGTATTGAGGTTGTTGCGGTAAGGCTTTTGTCCGAGGGTCAGGCCAAAACATCCACCTCGTTTCCCAGACCCAACAGTGAAAGGCGCTTTGAAGAGCGCCTTTTTGTTTTGGTTGAGGATTTTTTTGCCGGCACTTGGCTTGGCGCAGACACGGCATTGCCGCGACTCACACCCTTCACAGCACTCACTTGAGTCGGAACGGGGGCTGCGGGGTGCGCTGTCAGGGCCCTGTTGATAGCCTGGCTGACCGGCGTGGAGGTGATGCGTAGGCTCATGGATAAGAGGCAATGATTTCCAAAGTGATCGTGACCAGCTGATCTTTATCTGGGGTAAAGACCACCCAATCGATTGAGTGTCGTTTGGCTGCCAACTGTGCCGCAGACTTCAGGACTGAGTGCGATCGGGCGTACGATAGTCGAAGTGTCAGTCATTGCGCGGGCCTCCAGCAACCATGATCCGAAGCCGCCATCCAGCAAATGATCTTCGATTGTCAGAACCTCCTCGTGGGCACTCAGCTGCTCACCCTGTGCCATCTTGTCTGCCATCGACCACAAGGGCATCGAGTAAACCGTTCGGGCTGAATGTTCACTGGTTTGTATCCAGTCCATGGCAATTTGAAGGCCAGCTCCGGTACTGAGCAGGGCCCGCTTGTCGTCACCTGTTTTCACCTTCAACCACTTGCCTGGTACCACCTGAGGCGGGGATGAATGAAAGTTGGGCTCGCCCGCTTTCCCCAGTCGCAGGTATGACGGCCCGGGATTCTCCACCAGATAACGCATGCATGCTCTCACCTCCATTGGATCGCCTGGGGCAGCGATCAGCATATTGGGAAGTATCCTGAGCAGCGCGTAATCCTGCACTGCATGATGGGAGTAGCCCAGTGCGCCATATGCAAGGCCCCCACCCACCGACACCACCGTCACCGGCAGTTTGTGATAAGCCACGTCGTTACGGATTTGCTCAGCGCAGCGAAAAGTCGGGAAATTGGCGATGGAATAAGTAAAGACGTGATAGCCCTCGGACGCCATACCAGCAGCCAGGCCGGTCATGTTTTGCTCGGCCACGCCGGCATTGATGAACCGGTCGGGGAACTCATCGGCAAATGGCTCGATGACCGAATAACCCAAGTCACCAACGATCAGGGCGATTTGCGGATGCAGTCGGGCCAGTGTCACCAGTTCCTGAATGAAGGCATTACGCATGGTTCAGTTCTCCCAGTGCTTGAGCCAATTGATCCGAGGATGGGGATTTGTAATGCCAGTCGACACTGTTTTCCATGAAGCTGACCCCTTTGCCCTTGGTTGTATGCGCAATCACGAATGAGGGCTTGGCGGTTTCAAAAGGGAGCTGCGCAAGCAGGCTTTCCAGTGCAGCATGGTCATGTCCATCCACTTCATGTACAGCCCAGCCAAATGCACGCGCCTTGTCGGCAAGCGGTTCAATTCGAAGTGTCTTGTCGACTGTGGTCAGACTTTGCAACTTGTTGTAGTCAATGATCGCAATCAGGTTGTCCAATTGGTGATGGGCTGCAAACATCATGGCTTCCCAATTTGAACCCTCACCCAGTTCGCCATCGCTCAGCAGCACAAAGGTACGCCATTGCTGTTGTGATCGTTTGGCAGCCATAGCCTTACCGACGCCAAAAGGGAGGCCATGGCCGAGTGAGCCAGTTGAAAACTCAACCCCAGCGACCTTGTGACTGATGTGGTTCATCAGAACCGAATGATCCTGTCCGTACTGCAGCAGGTCTTCGCGCGGGAAAAAGCCCGTTTCGGCCAGAGCAGCGTAGACGGCAACACAGGCGTGTCCCTTACTCAATATGAAGCGATCTCGCCAAGCCGTTGTTGGATCGCATGGTGCTAAACGGAGTGTCTTTGCATACAGGACAGCCACAATATCGCAGATGGAGAGCGCTGAGCCGATATGGGATGCTTTGGCCCGGTGCACCATCGCTAGTGCTTGGTTGCGCATTCGCCGGGCAAGGTCGATGCTGTCAATCTGTAGAGTATTCATGTCAATCTCAAGCTTGGTGATCGGCCCAACGTGCCGTGCGAAGGATGGCATCATCCAGTCCGATCGTGGGGACAAGTCCTAATTCGGTGGCAATACGACTCACGGAAGGTACGTAGGCCTGAGGCGGGGCATCCGGATTCGGTGTCTGAGCGATCCGAACTGCACCTGTTCCCTTAAGCGCCCGATTGACCCGCTCCGCCAAGTCGCCAATGGAGATGGCTTGGGTGCCCCCGACGTTGTAGGCTCGACCACTTGGGGCATCAAACAGCATCACCCATAGCCAATGGGCCAGATCAGACGAGTAAAGGTAACTGCGCAACGGTGTGCCGTCACCCTGAATGCAGATGTCTTCGCCACGCATCGCAGCCCCGATGAAGTTGCCGATAGCAAAATGTTTGTCAAATGGGAGATGTGGTCCAACAAACGCAAAACAGCGTGCAATGGAGACGTCCAAACCCGGTCGTTGAGCCGATACGATTGAGCAGAGCATCTCGCTGACACGCTTACCTTCTCCGTAAGCGGAGGACGGTGCAAGTGGATCGGGCGCACCCGTCCACTCTTCAGGGATGCGTTGAATATCTGGGGGCATACGTCCATAGACGGCCCCGGAACTCAAAAGCAGCACTCGGCGTGCGGCCGAACCTTGGGACATCGCATTCAGAACACGTTGCGTTCCAGCAATACATGAATCCAGGGTGTCGGCAGGTGAACTGGCAGCAACCACATCCGTTGCCGCATGAATTGCGAAATTGCAGTCACCGGCGGCAGTGGGCGCGAGGTCTCTTACATCGCCCTTCAACCACGTCACGTCATCTGCACCGAGCAATTCAGGAAATTCATTGAGAAAAGTCTCGGGTTGGCGGCTGAGCACCACCACATGAGCCGACAAACCTAGTTTTCTGTTGGCATGCAAAAAGGTACCCAGCAGCCATTTGCCGATGAAACCTGTTCCGCCAGTGAGCAGTAGGCGCTGGTTGCGCAGTCTTTCCCACCGTGAACCGACCAAGTCGAGAACGCGCTCAAGGTCATGAGCCGGTAAATCGCACCATGAAAGTTCCTCGCTCATGATTCAAAAGTTCAGGCCGAAGAACTCTTCAAGTTTGTGGGCGATGTAATCAAGCTGCTCTTCGCCTAGCGCCGGGAACGTACCCAACCAGAAGGTCTGATTCATCACGATGTCGGTGTTAGTCAACTCACCACTGATGCGGAAGTTACGCCCAACCATATAAGGTTGTTTGGTCAGATTCCCAGCGAACAGAAGACGTGTACCGATCTTATTTTGCTCCAAAAAGTTGATCAGGTCGGTCCGCTTGACGCCCGCAGTTTCCTTTAGAACCAAAGGAAATCCGAACCAAGATGGCTCGCTATTGGGCGTAGCTTCCGGCAGATGAAAAAACTGTTCGAGTGTCACCAGCTTGGCCTTCAGGTAGGCGAAGTTGGCACGGCGCTTGGCAATGAATTCTTCTAAACGATCCATCTGCGCCAGCGCGCATGCGGCCTGCATGTCGGTGATTTTCAGGTTGTAGCCCAAATGGCTATACGTGTACTTGTGGTCGTAGCCATCTGGCAGTTCGCCACCCAGTTCTTTCTTGGTCCAGCAAAAACGCTTGTCGCAGGTGTTGTCTTTGCCGGGAGGGCAATAGCAATCGCGACCCCAGTCACGAAAGGACTCCGCGATCATTTTGAGCTCAGCGTTGTTGGTGAACACTGCACCGCCCTCACCCATGGTGATGTGGTGAGCCGGATAGAAGCTCAAGGTAGCAATGTCGCCAAAAGTACCCACCAGTTGGCCGTTATAGGTCGCCCCTAGAGCATCGCAGGTGTCTTCGACCAGCCACAGCTTGTGTTTTTTGCAAAGCGCAGTGACCACGTCCAGGTTGAAAGGGTTGCCCAAGCTGTGGGCCAGCATGATTGCCTTGGTCTTGGGCGTGATGGCGGCCTCAATTTTTGACACATCGATGTTATGGGTGACCAAATCCACGTCGACAAAAACCGGCACGGCGCCGAACTGTAGGATCGGGTTAACCGTTGTGGGGAAGCCCGCTGCAACACCGATCACCTCGTCGCCCGGCTTGATCGCGCGATCACCTAACTTGGGGCTGGTCAATGTGGAAAAGGCAACCAAGTTCGCAGAGGAGCCAGAGTTCACAGTGATCAAATACTTGACACCCAAAAACTGAGCCAAGCGTTGTTCGAACATCGCGTTGAAGCGGCCTGTCGTCAGCCATCCGTCTAGAGATGCATCGACCATTAACTGCAACTCTTTTGCGCCGATGACTTTGCCGGATACTGGCACAGCACTCTCTCCAGGCACAAAAGCCTTGGGTGCGTAAGCGATGTCTGCGTATTGATGGACCAGTTCGCTGATCTGGCTGCGCAACTTATCGAGCTGCGGTTGAAAATTCACTGTTTTCGTGTTCATTGTTCAAATCCGTATTGGTTAATCTGGTTCATACAAACAGTGCGCATATCTAGCCCTTGCAGCCAGGCTTGATGCCACTCAGTGATGTTCTTAAGTGCTGTTTCCAAGGTCCAGCTCGGCGTCCATTGCAACCGCTGCCGTGCTTTGGAAATATCCAGCTTTAAAAAGCTGGCTTCATGAGGATGGTCGCCGGGCTGTAAGGTCCATGAAGCACCACGGCCCCATTGCTCGCAAAGGTGTTCGACAATCCATTGCACAGGGCGCGCGTCTTCATCACGCGGGCCAAAATTCCACCCTTCCGCATCGAGTTGGCCGTGAATGTACAGGCGTTCTGCTAACAGCAGATAGCCCGAAAGTGGCTCCAGCACGTGCTGCCACGGACGGATAGCGTGAGGATTTCGAATAAGAACCGGTTCATGTTGTTCCAGGGCTCGCATAACGTCAGGAACAAGTCGATCAAGTGCCCAATCACCACCACCGATCACATTGCCAGCACGCGCGGTTGCCATGGCGATGCCAGCTTCTTTCAAGAATGACTTGCGATAGGCTGAGCTGACCAACTCCGCGCAACCCTTACTGTTGGAATAGGGGTCATGGCCACCCAT
>JACCEA010141321.1_pt1 | contig 25461 bp, 31 predicted proteins | sample 7449851 | NCBI WGS metagenome assembly JACCEA01 (sample SAMN15323453, study PRJNA562643) | freshwater metagenome | isolation source: river surface water | place: USA:Blue River Watershed | collected 2017-08-18 | reverse complement strand
CCCTTGTTTTTCAAACTTTGCAAGTAGGGCCTGCGCCTTATTTAGGAGCGGAATTTGAATCCTTTTGTCTGTTTTACCCCTTACATAATCTATCCATAAATTACCATCAACACCGTTCACCAGGTTGGAAGTAGTTAATGACATAGCATCAGCGTAATGGAGTCCTGTATAGATACTAAACAAGAACAGCTCCTTAACTCTATTGAGTCTTTCCTGTGAGAGGATGGTAGTCTCTAGCTTTGTTATTTGCTCTTGTGTTAAGAACAGGATTTCAGTTTGAACAGATTTTGATTTGTGACCTAAGAATGGGTCTCTGTCAATCCACCCTCTTTCTAGAGAGTATCTCACGATTGATTTAAGCATCTGTACTATCTTATTAATACTGACAGTCTTCATTGACCTTTGTGCCCTTAGATAGAGCTCTAAATCATCAATAAATACCCTATTTAGCTTCTTTAATGGAATGTCATTTATTTTAAATTCAGCTTTTAGGAAGTCTTGAACGGAGTTAGCTAAGTAGTTAAACTTGATAAGAGTAGTTTTCTGGTAATCTTTCCCCAAAAGCTTCTTCATCTTCTCAAAGCGTATCTTATAAACAGACATTAGTGAAGTAGGTTTACTATCATGATTCCCAGTCATATGATTTTTAATATCTATAGGGGTAATCTCTTCATTCCGTTTTATAGCTTCATAAACTATGTTCTTTATTTGTTCTCTTATCTTGTCAAGGTTGCTGTTGATTATAACAGCCTCCATTGAGTTACCCCTAACTCTCTGTCTTTTCTTATCCCACCCCTCTAGTTTAGTGCTAATATTGGTAGCAAAGCGACTTTTCTCAGTGCTATTGAAAATGTCACAATAGATTGGGATTTCTCCATTCAATTTCCTTCTTGATGTAATAGCTAAAAAGCTTGTTTTTACGTTCATTTCACTTCATTTTAATTGGTTAATGATGTGCTTTTCTAAGTTTAAACCAATGGCACTAATTTTTTTCACGATAGCACTAAAAAAAGCACCTGGAATAAGGGCTTTAATGAGTGTTTAATCCTCCAACTAATTGACGTGTAAAATGATTCAAATTTGTCTCAAACTCAATGGCAATAAGCCCAAACAAAAAGGGTCTATGCTTTGACAGCATAAACCCTTTAAAATGTTGCCTTTCGGCTGTGGGCCCACCAGGGCATGATCCTGGGACCCCCTGATTATGAGTCAAAAAAAAGCTACTTTTCCGTTGTTATCATTTGTTTTCTTTTGTTAATACTTGTTATCAAAAACCTTGATATCATTGACTTTCATTCAAATTTAATTTATCATATATTTTCTTAATGTCAGATTTGTTATCTAAATTTGTATGCAAATTGTATGCAAATAGCGATATTTATGGCCCCAAAGACTTCAATCATATTAGACACAAGGAGAGCACTGCTTGATGGCAACTTTCCAATCAAGTTAAGAATTACCTATAATAGGACTCAAAAGTATTATCCAACTCAGTTTAATGCCTCCAAGGCTGATTTTGATAAGTATATGGCCAGAGTACCAAAAGGGAGGGAAAAGCAAATTCGAATGGCCCTAGACTCGATTGAGCAAAAAGCCAATTCTGTTATAGCCGAGCTTGAATTATTTGATTTTGACCAGTTCCAAAGGAAGTTCTATAAAAACGAGCAGTTAAGGGTTGATGTTTATGCATATTTTGATCTGGCTATAAACGAATACAAGGAAAACGGACAAATAGGTACTGCTTCGAATTATCAATCCAGTAAGAATTCATTAAAAGCGTTTAAAGACAAGCTGGCTTTTTGGGAAATTACTCCAGAGTTTTTAAGAGCATATGAAAGAAAATTGATTGCTGATGCAAAATCAATTAGTACAGTAGGTATTTACCTAAGACCATTAAAGGCTATTATAAATAGGGCATTAGAAGATGGGACTTTGCCAAAGGATTTTAATTATCCATTTGGAAGTAAAACTGCACAGAAATTCCAGATCCCAACTAGTAAAAACACAAAAAAGGCATTAGAGATGAGTGAAGTTAAAGCCTTGTTTGATTATAAGGCTGAAAGTAATAGTTGGGAAGAAAGGGCATTGGACTTTTGGAAATTTAGCTATATGGCTAACGGAATGAATATGAAAGACATTTCATTGCTTAGGCGCGGGGATATCAAAGAAGGATTTATTGAATTTGTAAGAGCTAAAACAGTAAATACCAATAGAACTATAATACCAATTAAAGTATTCCTTACAGATGAGCTTAAAGCAATTATTAGAAAACACGGAAAAAAGAACAGAGGTCCTAATACACTCATTTTTCCAATAATTAGACAAGCTGATAGTCTTGAGAACCAACAAGCCGACTTAAAGCAGTTTATTAAAATGGTTAATAAATATACCAGAAGGGTTGCTACTAAGATTGGCATTGAGAAGGATTGTACTACTTATACGGCTAGGCATAGTACAGCAACTATATTAAAAAGATCTGGAGCTGATATCCAGCAAATATCAGAAGCTTTGGGACACGCTTCAATTTCTACAACAAAAGCATATCTTGGAAGCTTTGAAGACGATAGTAAAAAAGAAATGGCTAAATTGCTTACTGCATTCAAAGCTTAATGAAAAGTATTATAGTAACAAATATTAGCAGTTCCACTGTAACAAGTCCATTAAAATTTTTTGAAAAGTTTTATACTAAACAAGCTTTACAGCATGCATTTGAAAGTTTTTTGAATCAAATGCCAAATTTGAATGATCCAGATAGCGAATGGCACAAATTTCCATTATCAATAGATGTTGAAAATAAAAAATGGTCAGTTGAGTATGAAGTCGAAACAAATTACGACGAATATAGTGGACCAACGTATGAGTATCTAATAAGAGAGTATACTTTTGAAAACGAATTATTGAATTTGATTAGAGAAGAGTTTTTTATTTCTAAGGAAATTTTCAAGAACAAGATTATTGATAGTACTGGTGATAAAAGAAAAAAAGATTTGGCCAGAACATTCATTTATAAATGTTTGGAAATTCTAGGTTCTTTAAACCTAGTTGATTTCAATAAGTATAGAGCATTGCTGAGTCGGCCAATTAGATCTTTAATACGTTTTGTATATGTAAATTTTAACAACATCGCGCCAGATCAGAAAATAGATAATAGAATAGGAGAAATATTAAAGGAAAGGGAATCAAGCAAAGATATTTATGAATCTATAGGGTTGCACCCTAATCTAGCAATTGAGATATTAAAAATAAAAGATAATAAAGGAAATTCAGTTATAACTTATTATGATGAAACGGACTTGGTAAAATTAAAGAGTTTTTTAGCAAAAGATTTTTCTACTATTAAAGAAAGTCCTATCCGATTAAATGGAGAAGTAGGGATTTTAAGCTATTTTTTAGCAAGGATTATTTTAATTTCTGGAATACAATTAAAGGAAGTACAAAGGCAAAAATTATTTAAAATAAATGGAAGTGATTTTTATTCAAACTACGCCTCAACAGAAAAATACAGAATTTCATTTAGAAACGAATGCATAATGTTTCAAATTGATAGTGTTATATCAGCACACGCTATCTAAAAATTTTCACTCACATATCCAAACATATATCATGCCTTGTAAATACTAGGCACTAGGAATTTGTACGATTAATTTTACACAAAAAATTTTCGTCAACAAAAACTAAACAATATGTGTTACTTAACACTCGACGAGCTCAAAGATTATATAAAGATGAGCAAGTCCACCATTTATAAGTGGTGTAGCAACGGCCAGATCCCGTACATAAAGACTGGTAAGCTCCTTTTATTTAATAAGGATGCGATTGATTCATGGTTGGATCAATATAATGTTCCCTATAGAGAACAAATAGTAAACAACGTTTCTAAACTTTTAAAGCAAAAAATCTAATGAAACAAAACTTCAATGAATTAACCTTCTCTATAGCAGAAGTTGCGAAAATGACAAACTTCCCAGGAGGCGAACATCAGTTTTTTGGTTGGTTGCGTAAATATGGATATTTATTAGAGAACAACCAGCCGTCTCAGGTACAAATAAATAGGGGATGGTTTGTTTTGGTATCAAAAGTGCAAGAAAGCAATGTGATACGGAGAACTGTCCCAGTTGCGAGGGTGACATTAAAAGGGATAGCTGGGCTGGAAAGAGTCATGAAAAAAGTATTTCCAGTTTGTCCTCCTTGCGAGAAAAAAAATAATTCAAATTAATAATCACAGCGCCTCATAATAAAACATATGGGGCGCACAAAACCAACAAAATTTTATGGATCAAAGAATATTAGCTTCTTATACAGACGAAGCACACAAATTATATGCAACAATTAAAAATAGTTCTTCTGAAGCAATCGCAGAGAAATACGACATTCCTGTTGCATTATTAAAAAAGCCGAATGCCATACCACATATTAGTGTGTTAAATGCACTATTAAATGAACTAGCTGAAATTGATTTCAGAGAAAAAGGGCAATTGGAAAGTAGTGAAACAATATCAAGAAAGCATTACATAATTCTTGCTAACGAAGAAATACTAGAGGTAGCTCGTGTTAACTGTTGGTCATTATGTATGAGTGACGGTAGTGTTTATGTATTTAATACTGCATATTGGAAACAACTTAGTAAGGAGACGCTCTTGAACTTTTTAGGTAAAGGAGCTTTGAAATTAGGTGTTGATGAATTTGAAGCAAAGCATTATAAGTTTCGAGTGGAGCTATATAACCAATTTCTGTCAACTGCATATTTACCAAGACCTGAAAAGAGTGGAAATGAAGTGCTAATTAATCTATTGAACGGCACTTTTGTCATTACGCCAGAGCGACAATATTTAAAAGAGTTTGATCGAAATGATTTTATGACTCACCAACTGAACTTTTCCTACAATCCTGAAGCAAATGCGGTTAAATTTCAAAAGTATTTAGATGAAGTACTGCCAGATAAAAATTTGCAACTCGTATTAGCTGAATTTATTGGCTACGTATTTGTTAAACCAAAGACATTAAAGTTGGAGAAAGCTTTAATTTTGTTTGGCAATGGAGCTAACGGTAAATCTGTTTTTTTTGAAATTATAATAGCAATGCTTGGACCAGAAAACGTCTGCAATTATTCCTTGCACTCATTAACAAATGAAACTGGCTATTTTAGAGCAAGATTGGCTGACAAGTTACTCAACTATGCTTCTGAGATTAGCCCAAAGATGGATTCAACTTTCTTTAAGCAGTTAGTTAGTTGTGAGCCAATTGAAGCCAGACTTCCATATAAGGAACCAACTTTGATTTCTGACTATGCAAAACTTATGTTTAACACAAATTTACTTCCAAAGGAAATAGAAAATAATGAGGCTTTTTTTAGAAGATTTATTTTAATCCCTTTTGCTATTACAATTCCAGAAGAAAGACGAGACCCTACATTAGCACAAACAATTATTCTAGAAGAGCTTGACGGTGTATTCAATTGGGTTTTAGAAGGCTTAAAGCGTATCCTCGTAAATAAAGGATTTACTCATTCAGACATAATAGATAAGTCAATTGAGGAGTACCGACAGCAGTCAGATACAGTATTTTTGTTCTTGGAAGAAGAAAATTTTACTCGTGATACTAAAAAAGAGAAACCATTGGCAGATATGTATAATTTATATAAGGAATATTGTACTGCTTGTGGATTCAAGGGGTGTTCAAGAAAGACATTCGCTGATCGTTTACGCGGATTGAATTACTCTGTAATTAGAAGATCGCAGGGTAATATGGTAGGTGTTTCGAAAAAAAGTTAATCATTTTACCTACATATGCTGCACCTGCTACACAAAATGCAATATTTTTAAGTTAATGTAGTAAGTGTAGCATATGCAGGATTTACAAAAACATTTTTACTAAGCTTGCCCCTAGCAGTTTTGATAGGGGCATTTTATTAGAATGGAGGAGTTATAGTGTCTACCCAAACTTGTTTTTCTGGGTCTAAGTAGAACGGGATGTTGCATTTTGACTCACGACATTCAATAAAATCATTAACTGCACCATTTTCCACTTTTAATATTAAATGCATATAGCTTTCATCATAATCACCTATGAAATAATACTGCTTTTGATTGCATCGATTACAGCTAACCGCTTCTGTTCTTAGTGATCTGTTACCTCTATGAGCGTATAGTTCTTGTATTGCACAACTTATTTTGTAGTTAAAATCCCTAAATCCCATCCCCATATACTCCTTTTCTGGTAAGTATTGATGTATCATAATTGCATCCATACGCTCAATAAAATACACTAAAACTTCTAAATGGGACATGTGGTCCAAGAGATTGTATTCATATTCTGTTTTTTTATATAAACTGTGAAACTTAGCAATGTGCTCGTATCTGACTCCATCGTAATTGCAATTAGCAATAGCTGGAAGGCCTTTAGGTTCTATATTAATTTTATCATAAAGTGGTTTGTGTAAATCAAGCCATGCGTGCATTTCTTCAAATTCGGGAAAAGCATTAAACTCATTCAATAATTTTGAACAAGTAATGTCAGATATTTGGTAGTCAATCTTCTCCATTAAGGCTAAAATTTTAATTTTAAAATTTGAATCTTATTGTATAAGCTTGCCATCGGGCTCATCCCTAGTTCATTTTTTGATAAGGTTTTTATATACAAACCATTTGGAGTTAAAAAACAAAATACTAATGAGTTTGAACCCCAAGAATTTTTTTGTTCTGCATATTGTAAATATCTGCTCGAATCAATTACAAGTTTAATAGAACTATTATATTGACTTAAATTGGATCTATTTCCAATAAGGTGTTTTTCGTCACATAGTTTTAATAAATCTTTAGTTGCGTTATCATTATTAGCGCCGTATGCTTTCCCATTTATATTTCCTCCAATCCCTTTTCTATAATAACCTGAAAATCCTGTTATATAAGTTGCAAATATTTCTTTGTGATTCTCGCTTGAGCTTTCAAAAAGAACTAATCCGAAAACTTTAGCATTATTATTATTAATATTCACAGATAGCACCATCTTTTCAAGATTGCAATAATTAAAGTCGGGGAAATCATATACAACTTTATCAATAAATTCAGGTTTCCCACCAAAATAACGCACTAGTAAACCAACAATTTTATAAATTACTTTTGGTTTTTTCCAATAATAAAATACCAGTATTGAGATGCTAAATACAATTATATACATATAATTTATTCTTTTATTAGTTTGTCTAAGCTTTTAATAAGGTAGTCTCTTGCTTCTTGCTTTACTAGAATATTAAAAGAAGGTTCTATCCCTTTTTGGATAGATGCGACATGTTCGTTTAACAATTTTATATAGGCGGCATTTATTATATCTGCAGTAAGTTCTTTTTCAAATAAGCTTATATTTAACTCGTAATGAGACTCTATGAACATATTTTTTGTTCCATATGCATAAGCTCGATTTAATTCATAATTGGTTTGAGGCTGAGCTGTAATTAAATCAAATTGTTTTTCCTCGATTATTATATTTTGTTGCTTAGTATTTTGGTTCCTGGATTTTCTTATTTTCAAAAAGATAATAATACCTAATATAGTGAATATGGATTTTGATATATAATAGTAAGTGGTCATTGGCTTTTTTAATTATTTATGCCAAATAATGTCAAGTCAACATAATCCTTCAATTTTTTTGGCTCTAAGTAATTCGCTAGGTCAGAGTCTATTTGGTCTATTTTATTTTGACATTTATGTCTGTCGATAAAACCCCAATATTTTTCACTAAATAGTTGACTAAACTTGATTTCGTTGGAAAATTCATTTTTGTAAATCTTGAAACCAGTACGATTATTGAATGTTGCAGTTCTACTTAGATTGTGTTCAAAAACATCATTACTCATTAAATAGTCAAATGAATTCATGTCCAGACCCAAGTCTTCGAATTGCAATAGCCAATTCAATAATTCTTTATCACTAATCATTGCTTGTTCGTCATAACAATCTAGTGCTTCCCTAATTTCAATTTCTTTGCCAATAAATTTTCTAATTTCTCTAAATGCTTCAAATGCGTTTTCGAATTTCTTAAATCTTGAATATAATGGGCTAAATAGATCAAGATAAAGCGTTTCGTATTTTTCTACCAAATACACAATATCTTCTTTTGTAAAACATTGATCAATATAATTGTCAATTTCTTCAATTGCTTTGTCTGCTAGTTGCCCTTGATAATAGTATTCGGTTGTAGGTTTAAAATATGCTTTCTCATCAGTGCTTATAGATATAAAAACTCGTTTCCCATAAGGGATTGGACCAAGGTCTGTTTTTAAATCATAGCATTGAAGAATGTCCTGCACCGAACTGTTTTGTTCCTTTATTATCAGATCAATAGACATATTTGAGTTATTCCCAACAAAGCTATAGCCTTTACACCCCTTATTATCACACTCTTTTGACATACAAAAACCTGGGTGAGGGGTTAAGGTTGTATCGTTTTCTTTTTTAAATCTATCAAAGGCCTCATTTAGTTTTTCAATAAAAACATCTTTAAGGGCACCTTGATAAATTATATCATCACTTAACGCTTCTGAAAGTATTCCTGAATCCATTGAAGATATCCCCTTGATTATATTATTAATTGGATTCATACCTGTTTTAAGTTAAAATATTGTTTTTGGAATAATATATTGAGTTGTTTCGTCAATTTTGAAGCCTTTGTAAATAATTTTGTTATTCTTTCCAAGAGACATAGTCATTTGAAATGTGTTTCCATAATTTGTTGTTTCTTCTATCATGGTAACTAGTGCACTTCCCTTCTTTTTATTATAAGAATTAGAATAATTCCAGGTATACTGCGCTTTTGTTTTTATTAACTTCTTATATGAAGAAAATGTAGAGTCAATTTTTATATTTAGTAATTCTCCTGTTGAAAATGAAGCGTCTTTAAGACTTATATTTGAAAGATGTAATACATTTTCTTTGTTGTAGTGAATATATATCACTCCCTTTCTCTCTTGATCAAAATCAGATAAGATTCTCTTATTATGCATTGACTCTACAATACGAAATTTTGAAACAATCTTTGACGTATCTTGTCCTAAAAGACAAGTATTGGCTAAAAGAAAAATTACAATGATATTTAGTTTCATTAAAACAACTCGGATGATTTAACCTTTTTTGTAAATGAAAGTAAATGGTTCATTGCCTTGTTAAATCTAATTGCAAAGTTTTCTTCCCCATATTCATCAATTCTAATTCCGAAATAACTTGTTTTATTCTCTGAACCTTTACTTGTATATTCGGAAAATGAATTATAGTTTGATCGAAATACCAAATAGCCTTGTGTAATAAACTCTTTATTAGTAATCTTGTCAAGAGGTATGGTGTATGTTTTTGAATAAGTATCTGTTTTCGAATAGAGCTCATCTTGAACATATTTATTTGATGTATGCCTGCTAAAATCACTGGTAACTATAATATCGTTACCGTCTATTCTAAATCTTATATTATTCTCCTCTGAAGTCCACCTATAATTAGAACTAAGAGATCCGACACCAGTTCTTTCTAGTGTTTTTTCAACATTTTCCGAAGTACTATAGACACCTTTAGTAACGTATTTATTTAATTTCTCTAGAATCCAACTTTCAGTTTGTTGACGTGTTGCTTTGTTTGCTGAACTTTGTGAAAAACCTAATGAAAATGTGATTGTGAATAAGACAGTGGTTAAAAATTTTCTCATAAATTTATTTTGTTAATATACTATATCGAACACTGGAGTTAAATACAATCCTATCTTTACCAAAAGTGATGGCATTATTTGCCCTCATAAAGCTTATCGTATTATTATCTATATTTATTCCCCAGGTTCCATTAATGTTTTTCATAGGATATGGCAAATTTGCTTGAATTAAATCAATAATTGAATTTGGGACACCCGTGTCATTAGGAAGCGGAACTAGGTTATATATTGTAGATGCAATATGCCCATCTTTAACACCTATAATGATATCACCAATTTCTCTTTCAAACATCTTGTCATAAATTGGCTTTGTATATCTATAATTTGCTACACCAGTTTTCGATGATATGCCCAATAATTTGAACTCAGACAAGCTAATTGTTATAGCTTCTCCAAGATAAAACTTTTGAGAAAAAGCACAACTGCTTAAAATTATTAAAAAACAGCATATTAATAATCTCTTGTTCATAACTAACTTGTTTCTAATTAACTGTTAAGTTCATTTCACCATATAAAATGCCAATAGATCTGAAAATGCGATTTATCTAAATATTATTTCCCCGTTAGTATAATCAATTTCGATCTTGCCAAAATTTTCTAATACTGATTGTCCAAGTAGTAGTGGAGCATTAGGATTATTTACTACAGTTGCTTGAATATTTTGTAATATTCTATTGCCAACCTTTACAGTCCTTAGATTTATTTTCGTACCTACAGAAATTCTTCCTGTTGCATCTTGAAAATACTCTTTATCTAGTATATCGTCTTTTGTTAGTGTTCCTTGTTTATATAAAATACTAGCTTCAATTGGAGAAATACTTATGTCACTAGCACCAGTATCAAATATAAATTTTAGTCTTATGCCATTAATTTCGATCCACACATATTTAACTCCATTATTGTTCTCCATTTTTAGCACATTTTGAGAATAGTCTTCTAAATTGCTGTCTGAAGAATTACGTGGCTTTTCATCAACCAGGTCGTTTATATTTTCAACAACTTTTTGATTACGTTCATAAAGTTTGTTCTCTGGGTGTTCGCAGGAGCAAAAAAATAAAATAGATATATAAGCTACAAATGACTTCATTAAGGTTTCTTAAAAAATGGTACATGTGTTAAGCTATCTTTACTAAAAATTGTTTTATCCTCATTAGTAATAAAACAATCCTTATTTAAATCTAAAATCAATCTACCATAAGCTTCTTTTTGTTCGCCATATATAGCTTTAATAGTATTTGGAGAGCTATCAAAGATGATATCAACTATCTCATTTAATGTCATGCCATGTTTTAATTTTTTTGCTATGGCCTTATATTCTTTAGGACTTAATTCAGAATTATTTATAGGGTCAATATTTTTGACTTCTTCTTTTACATTAGATGAGAGTTTTTCAGGTTCGATTTGAGTTTCTTGTTGAGTCATTTCTGAAGAGATTATTATCTCAGGCGGCTTAAACCATAAAAAATAAATTAATGTTCCAGCCCAAAGAAAAAATAATATTATACTTGACGCAATAAATATGTATGAGTTGTCTTTCTCACTTTCTTTTTGTCTAAAGCTGGAGGATTCTTCATGACTTCTGCCATAAACTTGTTGTGGCGTGTTTTTGTTTCTATTTGTATCGACTGTATTTATTGTCGCATTAGAATTATTTTGATTAATACTATCTATAAATCTTCGTCTGTTTTCACTGTGTTGTATTCTGATCTCAGTATAACTCTGCCCAAGTTTTAGTTTATTTATTAGTTCATCGATCTTATTATAAAACCCATTATATCTATTGTTAATTTGGTTTAATTCATGTCTTGATTCATCTATTCTTTTTTTATTATCTTGATGAATTCTCTCACTTTGTTCGATTAACTTTTTTAAATTCTCAATATTCCTTAACTTTTCATTTTCAAAAAATATTTTGTCATTTTGTAATTCGATGATTGAAGACTCTATCTTTTTGACTCTTTCTTCTTCAATTTTTTGAATTTCGTTTTCAAACTTACTAGCATCCAAAATATTGAAAATCCTTTTTTTCATTACATAGTTTGCAATATCCAAGCTTTCTGTAAAGTAAACCGTATCATAAACGTTTAAAAGACTAATAGACTTTTCTAATAGAACTTGCATTGTTTCTGCATCAGTATTATTGTAAACGACAGCGATTTTATTTGTAAATTGTTGAAAATTAACGTCTGTTATTTCTTTTAAGCTGTAGTTTAATTGATTAAAGTCTCTTGGTAGCTGAGTTATTACAAATTCTTCTGAATGATTGACTTGAATTGTGTCGTTTAGAACATTATTAGCCAACAATGTATTTTGCAAGTCATTCAAGCAATTTATTATCAGTTTGGACGATGAAATAGAATTTAAAAAAATCATACTTGATCCAATAAATGTCCCTCCACGGTCTGAATTTTTCTCTTTTGCATATGAATATATGCTATAAGAAAACGCTTTATTTCCATTAACTACTTCTTTCCGAATTGCGTATATATTACTATTTGGAAATAGCGTAATTGCATCCGTTTTTAAATCAAACGTTTTTACATCTAATTTTATATTTTCGTTTGATACCCTGATTAAATTTTGTCTAAATCCATTTGGATTTCCAAAGGTCCCAAAGACCATTAAGTATATATTCTGGCTCATTGATTACTAAGACTAAATTTTATTCTTTCCCAAAATGTACCTTCATAATTTAAATCATACCCTACAATACTACTATAAAGCCAATTTGATAATACTTCTGCAGTTGAAAGGTTTAGTAAGCTTATTTTTTCACCACCACTTCCGCTTTGTAAACTTCCGATAGTATAATATGTTTTATTTAAACCATAAGTGTCAATCCTTTGGCTTGTCATTCGAAGTCTTTCATATATAAAATTATCTAATTCGTCTGCACTAGCAACATTCATTCTGCCTGACTTGTCCCATTTGGATATTACCAACATCAAGTTTGCATTATTTAAGTTATATCCCTTTCTTTCTAATTCATTTAGAAATTCGTTTATCAATGTATCATCTTTGTGAGCTGAATCATAACTAGTAACAATTATAAAAGTCAAGGGTATGTTTGCATCTAGATATGATTCAATGCTACTATGATAACTTCCTCCTCTTCTAATTTCATTATGATTTTCTCCCGATGTCTCTAGGAATGTTAAATTAATTGGTCCTACTTTACTTGATCTATTATTTGGTTCAAATACCAAATCTAGTCTAGTAACCTGATCTCTGGTAGTTCTGTTGGGTAATATGCCTTGTCTTATGTTTTCAAAAAAATCATATAACAGCACTTCTGCTTCTTTAGTATTTGGAGTTCCTCGTCTTGGCTTTAGAACACCTGCTTGTGAACTTAAGTAATACAACATTGAGGAAAGTATTACGGATTTTCCAGATTCAGCAGTTCCGAAGAAAAAAACAAAATTACTGTCTTTATTTTTTATATCGCTTGAAGTTGGTTTAGCAATTGGAACAAACTCATCGTCTAAATGTGGCGTTGTCTCAAAATTTAATGGTAATAAAGTATTATCATTGTCAAGGGATAATGGCTTTAATTCTTTTTTTTCGTTACTCATTGTATTAATTAATTATTAGGAATCCAAGTTTTTCCGTTTCTTTTACCTCCATATCTAACTGCAGTTTGTCCACCTGCCTGCTCATTATTACTTACAAGTAAGATTATAATGACAATTACAAAATCCAATAAAATACATCCCATTAAAACCACAAATTGATACATGCCGAAATTTTTGATTGCATGATCAAAAGCAAATCCAATTTTACCAACTTCTTGTGTCTTTGATTGAACGGGTTCAAATTTGAATTTACTATTACCTAAAATTGTATTTGCCTTATTCCCGAGTTTATTGTACTCGGTTAGTGACTCATCAATTAACCCTTGCGAAATATCGTCTTTTTGTTTTTTTGACAGTAGTAATAAATCTTGTATTCTTTTGTTCCATTTTAATACTGCATTGTTAATCTCATTTTTTAATCCTCTTTCTTCTGGGGACAAGTCTGAAATCATATTGTCTATTTGGTTCCCCATTCTTTCAGCAAGGTCAACATAATCATTACCTACTGGAGTTAATAAGTCTACTTTTTGCCCTGTTAACTTTTCAATATCATTTATTAATGATTGTGCTCTTGTCCCAATACCCTTATTACCTGGATCTTTAATTTGCTCAATTAATTGTTTTTTCTTAATCTCAATATTCTGAGTCGTTTCTTTATTATATTTATAGCTCAACTTTGATTGAACATCTGCTTCAAGTTTGTTAAAATTCTCATTGATATCTCTGAGCTCATTTGTGTAAATATCTGTTCGCATAAAACGAGTATACAATGCATTAAAGTTTGCAATAAAACAAAACGATGCAATAAATATATATATGCCAACCAAACTTGAGGTTGGTCTTCCTTCATTTTTTGCAGCTCTTAGCATCCATGCTAAGAAAAGTAATAATAGAGACAATACCAATGCAATAACAAATGACGCAGGACCAAATATTTGTTCAAGTCCTAACCATGTCTGATAAAAACTTACACTAACTAATAGAAATGCTAAGATTGCAAGGAACAAATCCGTCACCGTGATTTTACTTTTATTCATATTTTTTATTTTATTTATACTACTCTATTTCAATGACTTCCAAATGACGTCGAGTAGTCTACAAATTATTCATTAAAATTACTTCATATTTAACAATTTAGGCATATATGCCTATAGATTATTTTCCCATTTGTGCCACTTTGGTACTAATGAATAATTTAAGAGATAAGGATATATTGACTGGATTTGGTAATAAGTTGAAAGAGCTTCGTACTTTAAAGGGCCTTACTCTTCAGGAACTAGCTTTTGAAGCTGAAATGGAAATAAGTCAAGTTCATAGGGTGGAAAAGGGGAAGATAAATCCCACCTTAACCACCCTTGTAGCCTTGTCTAAGGGACTTGGCATTACTTTGGCTGAACTTGTTGGAGAATAACTTAGAAATTTATCGAAATTCTAAAATTTGAATAAGGATAAAGGTTGCCCCCAATCATATAAGAGAGTAAGTCATCTGGGTCTTTAAACACTTGATCTACATATACACTAGAATTTTCTTGAATTTCATCGATTGTAGCTATACATTTTACCAAAAATGGAGTGTATAGTCGCCTCATTTTCCCACTTGGGTTAATTACTGCAATACTGAAGCTGTCATAATAGACAATTCTGCTGTTTCTCATTGGTTATAGTTTTAATGAATTACAAACCTTCGTCAGAGAAGCTTAAATATTGTCCTTCTTGACCAACAATTATGTGGTCCATTAGTTTAATGTCTAGCATTACACCAGCATCTCGAATTTTCTTAGTTACATCACTATCACGATCTGATACTTTAAGGTTGCCGCTGGGATGGTTGTGAGAGATTATAATACTAGAAGCAGCAGCTTTTAATGCAGTCCCAAAGATTAGTCTTATGTCAGCAACTGTTCCTGTGATACCCCCCGATGAAAGGTGTAAAACGCCCAATACTCTGTTGAATCTATTTAAATATGCTACTAAGAAATGCTCCTGTAGATGTAATGTGTCCTTTGGATAGAAATCTATAAATATATTATATGCGTCTAAAGGAGAGGTAATAATAGGTTTGTTTGAAATACTTGGCTTGTATACAAGCTCTATTTCACTAATTGTGTCTGTTTGTGTCATGATGTTTAAAATTAATGCCAGCTATCTTAGCTATGCATGGTTGATTAATTCAGTATTTATACTGAATATGTAAATAGTTTATAATATTATTTTTGTCTGTATGAGTAATACAATAAGCATAATTATTGCAGAGGACCATCCTGTTTATAGGGACGCCTTACAATTTATACTTTCGAAAAAATCAAATTATGAAGTCATTGCAATTGCAACAAATGGGATTGAATTAGTCGAACTAGCAACAAAACATAATGTGGACTTGATTTTAACGGACATTGAAATGCCAATGTTAACTGGTATTGAAGCTGTCAGAATTCTAAAGGAGCATAGTGTAAAATCTAAAATTATTGTACTTACTATGTTTGCAGATAATATAATTGCTGAAGAAATGAAAATGGCTGGAGCAGATTTTGTTTTTGATAAATCAATCGATGGTAGTACACTGTTTGATTGTATCGATTCACTTTCATCTTTGAGTAGTTAGGTGTTGCAGGAAAAAACTAAACTGATTCATTTTGTATTAGGATTTCTCGCTTACGATTCTCATACTCTTTTTTAAGCACTACTTTAAATTGCGGATATTGATTGTATAGCTCCAACAGTTCGTCAATTGAATTACATTTTTGTATAGTGCCTGATAAGTCTGTTGGCGTAATATCAGCGCCTGCATTACACCAATTATGAATAGAAATTCCTGTTTTTATTGTAAGTTTCTGTTCTGGTTGACCAAAGAATATCCCTGTTCTGTCTTTAGAAGCAATAGCACTGTTCTTCATATTAAGATCAAACACAAGTGTAAACTCATAATCTAGCCCTTCTCTTTGGACAGCTTTTAATCCAACCTTTTCAGGGACCATTTTACCATTGAGGTTATTTAAAACATAGTCTTGCTTGGTCCTAGTAGTGGCAATTATATGTGATTTAGAACCAAGTATAGCTTGAATGAAGGCTTTGTGTTTAAGCCCAATCTTCTGCCAGTTGGTGAAGCTATTACCAGGTAATGAGGCATGCGCCTCAAGGATGTATTCCCACTCGTGAGAAATGCTGTCTATGATGATAACTTGCATACCTGCCTGCCCACACGCCTCAATAGCTTGGATGTATTTCTCAGGTGTGTATGGTGCTGATAGCTGAAGTACATTGTAGCTCCCTAAATGCGAGTATAGCTCAGAGCTATGGTTTTCACTGTCTATTACCGCTATATTGGACCAATCATTGCATAGTCCATAAGCTATAAGTAACGATGAATAAGTTTTGCCAGATCCACTTGGACCTTGGAGAGACATCTTAATAGATGCCTTTTTTCGTGATGCTTTTTGTAGTTGCATGTAAATATGTTTTGTGGTTAAATAATCTTGTTTGATAAAAACTAAATGTTGAATAGGTCCTAAATTTGTAACATGGCAAAAAATGTTACCTACTACTTTGGAGCTGGCGCAAGTGCAAATGCAATTCCAGCAATTGATGGAATAAGAGAAAGGCTTAATTTACTGCCCATTTATTTAGAACAAAAAAAGATCAATGTTGATTCAGCTAAAGAAAATAAAGAGAGAGATTTAAAATATAATTCTACTTTAAGTTATATAATATCAGATTTAAATTGGTTGTATGAAGAAAGCAGAAATCATCAAACAATTGACACTTTAGCAAAAAAATTATATGTTCAAAAAAACGAGTATGATTTGAATAAGTTAAAAAGAGGACTGCTTAGCTATTTCTTTTTTGAACAACACATTCAATTTGATAATACGAAAGGCAATTATAATGAATTAATTGACAAGAGATATGATAGTTTAATTGCATCAATTTGCGAAAAGGACGAAAATGATAAAATTGTATTAAATAAAAACGTAAAAGTGATCACTTGGAATTACGACTTACAACTTGACCTTTGTTTAATGGATTATTCTAAACTTTCATTGAACAAAACTAAGATCAGCTACAACATTTTTCCTAACGAATTAACTTACAATACAATTAATTCAATTTTATTAGATAAAGATAATTTTGGGGTGCTAAAATTGAATGGAAATGCATATTTTGAAGCTAATCAGCCTTTTGCTAATCATTTTAATTTTAATCTCTATGACAAATCAATAATGCACGATACTGAAGACCAAATAATCGAAAAATATTTATTGTGTTTTGAATCTAAATTTCCAAAAGGCGAGATGAAGTATGATGACAGTTTTAAATATTTAAATTTTGCTTGGGAGGAACCTGGTCCAGAAAAGTATCATGGCTTTAAGTCAGTTTTAAATACAGCAATTGAAATAGCAAAAAAGACAGAAATATTAATTGTAGTTGGGTATTCTTTCCCATTCTTTAATTCAGATATCGATAGAGCAATTTTAGAAAAAATGAATCCGAATGAGATAATAATTCAAGATTTAGATTGCCAGTTGATAGAGCAAAGGATTATTAGTTTAGTTCCAAAATTTGCACATAAAGTGCGTCCATTTCAAGGTTTTGTTCATCAAAAAGTTAGTAAATACTTTCCTATACCAAATGAGATTAAGTAAAAGGACCAGGCAGATTGCTCCGCCCAGTCCCTCATTTACTAACCACTAAAGACATTGCTCCAACTAGATACTTTCGTAGCGATTAGTTGTTATTTGCTCTACTATTGGTTCTGTCAGAACAATGTACTTTGTGTTTCCATCCTAAGCCATTTGTAAGCTTTCAACTCTGCTTGATCCAATCAATTCATTTGATCCTTCAGGAGAGTATGCGTAACTATGTTGTAGCTGTATTACCTCTCCAGTTTTAGGGTTTGTGAAAGCATAAGCATCAACTTGCACTTTCACAACTTCCCCCTTCATTTGAGTTCCTACAAGCCCTTTAGCTATGTTCTCATCAAATGTGCAAGGAATTGTTGTTTTACGAACTGTTGCATAGAATTTCCCTGTCTCTTGTGACTGTACTAGTTCAACACCGCCTGTTAATTCTAATAAATGAAATGTTGTTCCATCTTTCCTTTGTCTACTTGTGTAGTTTGTTACTGTTACCATTGTTTTAATTTTTTAATTGTGGTTAAATGAAATTACACTTCGTGATATCCGAACCTAGGAGGATACCCCTTTGTGCCCAGTTGTAGGAGGGGTTGTGATGGGGAGTGGTCCCCTCTCTTACATATGATTAACTATTTCAGTTATTGTATAAAATCAATTAATAAAGTTGATTACAACATAGGGGGGGCTTGTAATTAAGTTAATTAGGGGAGGGGTATGTTAAACAGTGCAGTGTATTTGAAAAAAAATTAGTTTTGTGTTATGCAGACACTCTTCCTAATATCATTAGCATTCTTTGCAGGTAGATATGTAAATAAGTTATTTAGGGATGATGCTTTGGAGCAGCCTGGTGCAATTGAGCAGAAATACAAAAATGTTAAATATTATTCCAATGGTCTAGAACTTCCTTTCCCATTTCACATGGAGTATAGAATTATTGTAAATGCCATGGAGGGTTCCTGGATGTTTCAACCTCAGCATCAAGAATTAGTTAATGAAAATCATGAAGCTCCAATATTAGAAAGAACCATTTTAAAGCCAATTAAGAAGGAATATACTTACACCTTTAACCACGTATTCCTAGCTGATGCTTTTCTAAAGGAACAACAGGACTACCTTGAAAACTTAAATTAATGCTATATTATATATATTGAAAGCCAAGTTTTGTAGCTTAAGAATTCAAATTAAAAATGACCGTTATATGGGTAGTCTCACAATTCACGTATGACAAGTATAGTTTAATTACATATATTTGATATATGAAGAAAATCGCCAAAATATTCTATATAGTTGCACTTGTAATTGCAGTAATAACACAAAATCAGAATAGTGCATTTGCCCAAAGAAAGTCTAGTTATGTTAAACCTTATGTAACTAGAAAAGGTAAAATTGTTAGTGGTCACTATAGAAAATCGTATAGCACAAGCCCTAATGTTTTTAAAAACAGAGCTAGAAGTAGATACTATTATCATACAAAAGGGAAATACACAAGGAGGAAGAGATAATGACAGAGCAAACAAAAAATAATGAAAATGTGTTTGGCGGGCTAAGTCTAATTATTTTAATACTATCATTTTATGTATTAATATCATTAGTTGCAACATCCTTTTTTTCATTAACTCCAGAAGTGCATAAAATATTATCACAAATTGATAATTTTATTTGCATAATATTTTTAATAGATTTTTTTTATAGGTTTTACCAGGCGCCAAACAAATTGAAGTTTTTAAAATGGGGGTGGATTGATTTTATATCAAGTATACCATTTATCGATTTTTTAAGAGTAGGGAGATTGTTAAGACTTTTACGATTGTTAAGAATTTTAAGGGCATTTAAGTCTGTAAAACATATTGCTGAACATGTTTATAAAGACAAAACAAAGGGGCTGTTATCTACTGTAGCCGTAATAGCCTTTTTAATGGTACTTTTCTCATCAGTCACAATACTTCAGGTTGAAACTTCACCAAATAGTAATATTAAAACAGCCGAAGATGCCTTATGGTGGTCTTATACCACACTTACCACGGTTGGTTATGGAGACAAATTTCCAGTTACTACAGAAGGGAGGTTAATTGCAGCGGTGCTAATGACTACTGGAGTTGCCTTGTGTGGTACGTTTGCTGGATATATCGCATCTCTATTAATGTCAAGAAAAGAAGATTAAATCTTTATCTGCTCAGACTTAATAGTGATTAGGTCTATTTCCGATGGATTTGATATTTTAGATATATGGTTGGCGTGTTCTTGAATTACTTTTTCAAAAAGATTCCTTACATATCTGCCGTTTCCAAAATCTGCAGTTTTATTTTTAGCTATTAAATCGAAGTGCTGAACAAGTTTTTCTTTTGCTTGAACATCGATTTTGTATTCATTTTTGATAGCCAAAGATTCAAATATTTGCGATAATTCTCCAGGATTGTAGTCTTCAAACTCAATATACCTATTGAATCTACTTTGTAAGCCTGGGTTGGAGTCAATAAATTTATGCATCTCATTGGTATATCCAGCAACAATTACAACTAGCCTTTCTCTGTCATCTTCCATTCGTTTAAGTAACACATTTATAGCCTCTTCTCCATAAGAGTCGGATGACGAAGATGTCAAACTGTATGCCTCATCAATAAAAAGAACTCCATCTAATGCTTTATTGATAATTTCTTCAGTTTTGATTGCAGTTTGTCCAAGGTAACCAGCAACAAGTTCACTTCGATCTACTTCAACAAGATGCCCTTTTTTAAGAACTCCTAGTTGTTTTAAAATACCTGCATATAAACGAGCAACAGTAGTTTTTCCTGTTCCTGGTGAACCACTGAAAACGGAATGTAGACTAACGTTAACTACCTTTAAATTATTTTTCTTTCTTAATTCTTGTGCTTTGATTAGGTTTACTAGTGAAATAATTTGTTCTTTAACATTTGACAATCCAATAAGACCTTCCAGTTCATTAAGAAAATCCGTAGAATCTGTTTTGGGGCTTTCTTTTATCGCCTCTTCTTTTTCAGAAGTATAAGTGTCTTCAGTTGATTTTGTTTCTGCTTCTTGGCTATATGTTATTGAACCTTTGTCTATTGTTGAGTTGAACTTTTTGATGTACTCACACTCTTCTTCACTGTTGAAGTTTGCAATAATGTGACTATTTCGTTCTCCTTTCTTTTTATACCAAAAATAGTTTTCATTTGTGTTATTAAATGTCCCTTCCCCATGCTCTTTGATTTCATCGAAGCTTAGTACTGTTGATTCTCCAGTGAATGAACCTGAAATTTCATAGGTTTTTGCTAGAAAATATGCTGTGCCAAAATTATACAATTTACCAAAAGAGAGTTCAACACTACTAGATCCGCCAGATTTTTTTATTTTGCCAAATTTTACATTAAAGACATTGAATAAATCAAAATTAGCAAGAGATCCAATCCCTATGTCAATATTAATTCCTCTAAGCTTCTTATTATTTTTTATGCAATAAAAATTATAAGCATTAATAAATTTAAACGCTTGGTCTAAATCATATTTCTGCTTTAATTTATTTGTTATTTGATAGTATTTTCTAACTAATTCTATTTTTAATTCAGTATCAACAAATAATCCATTGATAATATCGTTTTGAATTAGTCTAATCTTTGATCCTAAAACACTTGTAAATTCAGTCACGTCTATAGAAAATGTTGAGCATAATTTTTTGGCATCTTCTATTTCGCTATCATCAATAATCAGATCGCTTAATAGTGAGTCAGTAAATAAATTAATGATTTGAAGGTTTAATGAAACGTCTTCAACTAAATTATAATCTGAGAAACATGACTTAATTTCAAACAGAATTTTTAAATTTTCAACAGAGTAATTGTCAACCAAATGTTTTTTATAGTTATTATAAATTGTTAAAATATTATTCAGTACAATTTTATAATCATAATAACTATGAATCTTATCAGCTTCTTCTTTCTTAAGGCTAGTTTTAAAATTAGCACTTAAATATTCCAGCAATTGAATAAGGTGCTCATTAGGTTTTTTAGAGAAGAATTTTCTTATGTATGCGATTTCTTCAGGCAAATCTGAAGGGTCAAAAGGATTTTCTTTATTTCCGAATTGTATCATGTAATGAAGTTATAGCAATTATATTTAATATATGTAATTTGAATTTTAATCTTTATTAAAATCAATTGGATATTTTAAAAGTGTTTTTAATTCACTTATAGTAGTCCTTCTTACGGCTCCAATATTATCATTACTGAAAATCAATGCGTGTAATATTAATCCAGTTTTTTGATTGTAAACGACTTTCCAACAGAAGTCTGGTACTCCAACCTTATTTTTAATTTTTCTATTACCGTACAACCCACCTGTATATATTTTTAATGGCCATCTTTTACTTTCATTCCTTATTGTATTTTCCCAACTTTTCCATGGGCCACGATTTAAGTGTCTGGTTTGAGGGAAACAATTATAGTAGCTAAATGTCAGTGATTGTTTGCTATAGTCAAATGCAAAATCTTCCGCACTTACTAAGTGGCCTCGATCGTATCCACTTTTAGCATAATCTGAATTTCTTGCAGAGTTCTTTTCTTCTATAAATCTGAGTTTTGACCTTGAGAAATCACCACCCCCATTAGATAAGTAATGCACTACATACAATGGAACCTTCAAGTCAGTAGAATAGTATGAAGTGTATACTCCTTTATTAATAACGAGATCAACCTTTTGAGAAAATGATCTAAGGCTTATCAAGGAGGCTAAAAAGTAGATTATAAGTACTGAAACATTCTTTTTTCTCATCGTGTTATAGTTGTTGGTATTATAAATATATCTATTTGACGGAATATGATTGGGCATGTCTTGAAGGGCAACTTTACTGAATGTATGCAAATTGTATGCAAATCATAAAAAAAGGTCCCAGTGAATAAACACTGGAACCCTTGATTTTATTGGGGTGGGCCCACCAGGGCATGATCCTGGGACCCCCTGATTATGAGTCAGGTGCTCTAACCAACTGAGCTATAGGCCCTCATATTGCTATGATGGCTGCAAAAATAGGAAAATTGAGTATGTTTCCCTCCATATTCACCTAATATTTTAACCTTTTTTAAAGTGTTCTACCCTTTTTTTCGATTATTTTTGCCGAATGAAGAAAGTAATATTATCGCTCCTTACTATTTTGTTATTCAGTGGTTTAGCCAAAGCGCAAACTTCTGGTACCGAAAAGAAAATGGCTGATTTATCTAGCCGTCCTGCCGACCATTTAATGATTCAGTTTGGATCAGATAGCTGGGTAGGTGGACCAGATAGCGTAAAGACAGCTGGTATGGGCCGTCATTTCAACATCTATTTTATGTTGGACAAGCCTTTTAGAACAAACAATAAGTATAGCCTTGCTTATGGTCTAGGCTTTGGTACAAACAATCAATACATTGACAAAGGTACTTATGTAGATTTAGCACAAGTTGCGAATACCATTCGTTTCAAGCAAGTAGATTCTTTAGCCAATCGTTATGACAAGCAAAAAGTAGCTACTGTTTATTTACAACTACCTGCAGAAGTAAGGTATTATTCAAATCCTGCGAACCCAGCAAAGTCTTGGAAATTTGCTGCGGGTGTAAAAGTAGGCTTGTTGTTTAAAGGATATACTAAAATGAAAGATTACCAAACATCAACTGGTCAATCTTTATATGGTAAAACATACGTTCAAAAAATTAGCAATAAAAGGTTCTTTACAAGTAACGATGTAACATTGACTGCAAGAGCAGGATACGGCATCCTATCAGTAAATGTAGGTTACTCAGTAACACCAGTGATTCGTGATGGATACGGACCTTCATTCAATAGATTATCTGTTGGTTTAAGCATCAGCGGATTATAGTCTACCCCAAAACTATTTACAACCCTCCTTTATATTAAGGGAGGGTTTTTTTATTCTAGAAGGGTATTGAGTTATCTTTGTAAAAATTAAGATTCATTTTGATAGAGAAGAAGCAAATAATTAAGGAAGAGGAGAAGGCGGTATTAGTGGGCGTGATTCAGCAAGAACATACTGAGGAACAGGTGAATGAATACTTGGCTGAGTTGGCATTTTTAGCAGAGACTGCTGGAGCGATAGCAGTTAAAATTTTCAAGCAAAGATTATCCCATCCCGATAGCAAAACATTTGTAGGTAAGGGTAAGCTAGAGGAGATCAAACAATATGTGGCTGCAAAGGATATCGATGTGGTGATTTTTGATGATGAACTAACAGGTTCTCAAATACAGAATATCGAAAAGGAAGCAAAGTGCAGGGTGATTGACCGAAGCGATTTGATCTTAGATATTTTTGCCCGTCGTGCAAGAACAGCACAAGCAAAAGTACAAGTAGAGTTAGCACAATACCAATACATTTTACCAAGACTTAAAGGGATGTGGTCGCATTTGGAAAGACAAGGTGCGGGTATTGGATCTAGAGGTCCCGGTGAAACAGAAATTGAAACAGACCGTCGTATTGTTAAAGATAAAATTGCTTTACTACGTAAGCGTCTACAAGAGATAGACAAACAAGCTTTCACACAACGTAAGGATAGAGGTGAGTTTATACGTGTGGCACTAGTGGGTTACACGAATGTGGGCAAGAGCACCATCATGAACTTATTAAGTAAGAGTGAAGTATTTGCAGAGAATAAATTATTCGCCACATTAGATACGACGACAAGAAAAGTAGTTTTTGAAAACACACCATTTTTATTAAGTGATACAGTAGGATTTATTCGTAAGCTTCCACATCATTTGGTGGAGAGTTTTAAAAGTACCTTAGATGAAGTGCGCGAGGCAGATGTATTATTGCATGTAGTAGATATCTCCCACGAAAAATACGAAGATCAAATAGATGTGGTCAATAAAACTTTACAAGAACTTAAAGCATTTGATAAACCGGTAGTCACCATTTTTAATAAGATGGATTTATACCGTGTAAAATATTTTGATGAATGGATATCGGACGAAGTAAAACAAGATATCGAAAGAGACTTAAAAGAAAGATGGATCAATGTCACAAATAACAATTGTGTTTTTGTGTCTGCCATCGAAAAACAAAACATCGAAGAATTAAGAACCATCATCTTACATAAAGTAAGAGACATGTACCAGATTAAATATCCTTACAAGACTGTATTCTTTTAACCATGTCAGAGAACAAGATTAATTGGGTTTTAATCACAGAAGCGCCTTTGAGTTTAGATTTTCAAGAGAACAATTTATTAGACCTTGAGGTAGACGGCACAAAGATCACCCTTGCTAAATGGAAGGAGGGCTATTTCGCCTTTGCGCAAAAATGCCCACATGCCAGTGGCAGGATGTCTGCCGGTTATATCAACCCCCTTGGTCAGGTTGTTTGCCCTTTACATAGGTATGCTTTTGACATGAAAAATGGCCGAAACACAAGCGGAGAGGGCTATTTTCTGAAAACCTACCCCGTAGAACAGCGTCCCGAGGGAATTTTTATTGGTTTTAAGCCGAATTCTTTCTTTTAAACTTTTGTTCTTTGGTAAATTTCATTATTTTTGCGTCCCGTAAAAGGGAACACTCCTCCTTAGCTCAGTTGGTTAGAGCATCTGACT
>JACCEA012407573.1_pt1 | contig 25462 bp, 26 predicted proteins | sample 7449851 | NCBI WGS metagenome assembly JACCEA01 (sample SAMN15323453, study PRJNA562643) | freshwater metagenome | isolation source: river surface water | place: USA:Blue River Watershed | collected 2017-08-18 | reverse complement strand
TGTTTGGCTACACCTCGATGGTCTATGCGACGGCGAGCATTGCCTTCCTGTCGTTCATTGTCTGGGCGCACCACATGTTTACCGTGGGCATCCCGCTGACCGGCCAGCTGTTCTTCATGTACGCCACCATGCTGATCGCCGTGCCCACCGGGGTGAAGGTGTTCAACTGGGCCAGCACCATGTGGCAGGGCTCGATGACGTTCGAGACGCCGATGCTGTTCTCCGTGGCTTTCGTCATTCTGTTCACCATTGGCGGTTTCTCCGGGCTGATGCTGGCCATCGCTCCGGCGGACTTCCAGTACCACGATACCTACTTCGTGGTGGCGCACTTCCACTATGTGCTGGTGCCTGGGGCAATTTTCGGCATCTTTGCTTCGGCTTACTTCTGGCTGCCCAAGTGGACCGGTCACATGTATGACGAAACCCTGGGCAAGCTGCATTTCTGGATGAGTTTTGTTGGCATGAACCTGGCGTTCTTCCCGATGCACTTTGTCGGTCTGGCCGGCATGCCTCGGCGGATTCCGGACTACAACCTGCAGTTCGCCGACTTCAACATGATCTCGTCGATCGGCGCCTTCATGTTCGGTGCCACCCAGTTGCTGTTCCTGTTCATCGTCATCAAGTGCATTCGCGGCGGCAAGCCTGCTGGCGACAAGCCATGGGATGGTGCCGAGGGGCTGGAATGGACTTTGCCGTCGCCGGCGCCCTATCACACCTTCAGCACCCCGCCGGAAGTGAAGTAAGGGAGCGCTGCCATGAGCTGTTCATCGCGTTGCTGGCGGATCACTATCTGTTGTTGAATATCTGACCCTGTCTTGCCAGGCTATTGATTATCCAAAGGAATCACATGACCAGCGTGCAAAAAACCGTTGTTGTGCTCACCGCTATTGTTGCCTTGGTGGTGGGGTTGACGGTCAACAAGGTGCTTAATGGCAAGGGCGAGACGGATCCGGTAGCCCTGCTGGATGCCGGCATAGTGCTATTGCCGCAGAGCCGTGAAATTCCTCAGGTGGCACTAACCGGCACAGACGGGGCGCCCTTTGCGCTGGAGCAGCTCAACGGCAAGTGGAGTCTGCTGTTTTTTGGCTACACCTTCTGCCCGGATATCTGCCCCACCACCCTCGCCCAGTTGCGTGAACTGCAGGGCAAGTTGCCGCAGGCGGCGCGGGATAACCTGCAAATGGTGTTTGTCAGTATTGATCCGGGCCGCGATACGCCAGAGCATCTCAAGGAATACCTGGGCTTTTACAAGGCCGGCTTTATTGGTGTGGGCGGCGAGTTGCCGGCGATCCAGACGCTGGCCAATGGCGTGAGCATTCCGTTTATTCCCGCCGATACCAGCAAACCAAACTACACCGTGGACCACAGCGGCAACCTGGTGCTGGTGGGACCGGATGGCCGCCAGCGCGGGTTCATTCGCGCGCCGCTGAACACCCAGAAACTGCTGGCTCAGTTACCCGCGCTACTGACTTCCTCGCAGTGACAGATGCCCGCGTTCGCGGGCCGTCAGGGCTGCGGTGTCAGCACCAGTTGGGGCGCATTGGCTGGATTGAGGTTTTGCTCAAGCTGCAGGCTGAACCCGGGGTCGAGCTTCTTTACCCGCGCGGAAAGTAGTGCCGTGACCCACAGATAGTCCTTGTTCTGACGAACGTTGATGCTCACCTTGCAGCGAAAAGCCACCACGTCTTCGGCCACCTGGTCGAGCAGCTCCCGCAGCCCAGCATTGTCTTTGCTGTCGAGCATGGGCATGCCGATCACTGTGCTGGGCGCCTGAAGATTGATCAGTCTGGCCACCGGCTCCTTGGGCGTGGCGGCCAATGCTGCGGCCTCTGCGGCTTTGCGCTCTGCAGTCACTTTTTGCTCAGCAGCGAGTTTTTGCTTGCGCAGCTGCTCGGCTTTTTCTGCAGCGGCAGCTTTCGCTTTCGCTTGCGTCTCGGCGGCCTGGGTGACCGCCAGGGCTTGTGCGTCCTGTTTCTGTTGGGTCTGCTGGATGGCCTCTGCAAGCGCAGTAGCCTGTGCACTGGCGATGGGCTGAATGCGCTGTGCTTTGGTCAGAGATTGTGCGGCCCCTTGCAGATTTCCTGCTTTCAGCGCGCTTTCACCCTGACGCAGATAAGCCGCGCTGATTTCGCGTTGCGCCTGTTCAAGCCGGGTATCCCCTGGAATGCGCTGCTGTAATGCTTGCAGCTGATTTTCAGCCTGAGCCAGCTGATTGTTGGCAACGCTTTTATCCAGATTGCGCAATGCCAAGACCATTTCATCAATGCCTTCTTCGGCAACAGTGCCAAAGGACAGCATCAGCATGGAGCTGGCTAAAAGTGCGGTTAAACGATTGCGTAAAGCGTTCATGTGGGACGGTGACCCTATCGAGAAAGTGTGGCCCTGCAGGGCGACAAGGCGCGCGAGTTTACCTGAATTGCCCGGCAGCGAAAAACAGCGCAAAGGTTCAACCTCAGCGCTTTGGCACCAGCAGGCTGACTACAAAGGCGGCAGCGGCACACACCACAATCGACGGGCCAGCCGGTGTGTCCTTGAACCATGACAGGGCCAGGCCCCCGCCGACTGCCAACAAGCCGATCAGGCTGGCGCCGATGGCCATCTGTTCCGGGGTGCGGGCATGCCGCTGGGCGGCGGCGGCCGGGATGATCAGCAGTGACGTGATCAACAGTACGCCAACGATTTTCATGGCGACTGCAATCACGATGGCAATCAGCAGCATCAGCGCCATGCGCAAGCCGCCTACCGGCAGGCCTTCGACGCGCGCCAGCTCTTCATGCACGGTGATGGCCAGCAACGGTCGCCAGAGCGCCACCAGCAGCAACAGCACCAGCGCGCTGCCAGCGCTTATCCACAGCAAATCGCTGTGGCTGACGGCCAGCAAATCGCCAAACAGGTAGCCCAGCAGATCGACCCGCACATCACTCATGAAACTCAGTACCACCAGGCCGAGGGCCAGCGTGGTGGGAGCCAGAATGCCGAGCAGGGTATCCGAGGCCAGCGGTATGCGCTGCTGCAGGCTGACCAGCACGAGGGCCAATACCAGGCAGCCGGCGGTCACCGCCAGGGCCGGGCTGATGTCGAGCAGCAAGCCCAGTGCCAGCCCGAGCAGGGCTGCATGGGAAAGGGTGTCGCCGAAATAGGCCATGCGGCGCCAGACCACGAATGAACCCAGGGGGCCGGCAACCAGTGCCAGAGCCAGTCCGGCCAGCAAGGCATTGAGCAGGAAATCAGGCATGTTTGCAGTCTGCTCCGTGCACATGGGCCTGGTCGCTGATCACAGCGCCGTGCAGGTCATGGTTGTGATCGTGGTGGTGCTGATAAATAGCCAGGCTGCGCGCATCCATGCCGAACAGTTCAGCAAAGGCCGGGTCGCCGCTGACCTGTTCCGGGTGCCCGGAGCAGCAGACGTGGCGGTTCAGGCAGATCACCTGATCGGTGGTGCTCATGACCAGATGCAGATCATGCGAAACCATCAGAACACCGCAGTGATGCCGGTCCCGCAGGGTGGTAATCAGGCGGTACAGTTCCGCCTGCCCGGCAATGTCGACACCCTGAACCGGCTCGTCGAGGACCAGCAGCTCGGGTTTGCGCAGCAATGCCCGGGCCAGCAGGACGCGCTGCATTTCGCCGCCGGAGATACTGTGCAGCGGGCTGTCGATCAGGCGCTCGGCGCCGACTTCGGCCAGTGCGGCCAGCGCCACGGGACGACTCACCCCGGGTACCAGGCGCAAAAAGCGCAGCACCGATAGCGGCAAGGTGGCATCGATATGCAGTTTTTGCGGCATGTAACCAATGCGCAGGCCGGGTTTGTGCCAGACACTGCCGGTACTTGGCTGGAGCAGGTTGAGCACGCAGCGCACCAGCGTCGTTTTACCCGCTCCATTGGGGCCGATCAGGGTGACGATCTCGCCAGCGTTGACCTGCAATTGCACCTGCTGCAGAACGTTTTCTTCGCCAAATCGCACGCTGACATTGTCCAGCCGGATCAGTGCCTGACTCATGACGTCTGCCTGCACGTAGCGCACAGGCCGGTGATTTCGACCGTCTGCCCTTCAACACTGAAGCCAATCCTCTGTGCGCTGGCAAGCAGTGCCGAGGCGATGCTCGCGTCCTGCAACTCCACCGCGGCGAGGCAATTGCGGCAGATGAGAAACTGACCCTGATGGACTTCGCCCGGATGATTGCAGCCGACAAAGGCATTCAGCGAGGCGATGCGGTGTACCAGTCCATGCTCCAGCAGGAACTCCAGTGCGCGGTAGACCGTCGGGGGCGCGGCGCGGCGCCCATCCGTCTCGCTGAGTACGGCCAGAATGTCATAGGCCCCCAGCGGTTTATGGCTGGTCCAGACCAGTTCCAGCACCCGTTTGCGCAAGGCGGTCAGGCGCAAGCCGGCCTGTTCGCAGAGGGTTTCGGCGGTCAGCAGGGCGTGGCTGACACAATGGCTGTGGTCATGTGGGCGGCAGGCCAGCGGCATGTCGGCAGCAAGTGGCTTGAACATCGGGCGGCGACTTCTGGAAAAGGAGACGTTATTCTATATCTTTTCAGGAGGCTTTTTGCCGTGCCCCGTCTGCTTTTTGTGTTCTTGCTGCTGAGTAGTCCCTCTGTTCTGGCCGAGGTCAAATTACTCACCAGCATCAAACCGCTGCAACTGATTGCCGCGGCCGTTCAGGACGGCTTGGGGCAGCCGGAGGTGCTGCTGCCTTCGGGGGCCTCGCCGCATAACTTCGCCCTGCGTCCCTCGGATGTAAGGCGCGTGCAAGAGGCACAATTGCTCTACTGGATTGGCCCGGACATGGAAACCTTCCTGCCGCGCATTCTGGTCGGACGCACGCTCCCCAGCGTGGCGGTTCAGGATCTGCCAGGCATGCAGCTGCGCTTTTTTGGTGAGCAGACGCCCGCGCACGACGCTCATGACGAGCACGACCACGATCATCGCCCCGGAACGCTGGACGCACATCTGTGGCTGTTACCGGCGAACGCCAGGGTGATTGCGGCGAAAATGGGCAGTGATCTGGCAGCGCTGGATCCGCTCAATGCCAACGCCTATGAGGCCAACGTGCGAGCCTTCGACGAGCGTCTGGATGTGCTGGATCGGCGTTTGAAAGACCAGCTGAGTGGCCTCCGAAGCAAGCCATTTTTTGTTTTTCATGAGGCGTATGACTACTTCGAGGCAGCTTACGGCCTGCGTCACGCTGGCGTTTTCAGTCTGACCAGCGAAGTCCAGCCGGGCGCGCAGCGGGTCGCGCAGATGCGCCAGCAGTTGGTGGCCGCCGGCCCGTCCTGCGTGTTCAGTGAGCCGCCGTTAAGGCCGCGCCTGGCAGAAACCCTGAGTGCCGATCTGCCGGTAAAGCTTGCTGAACTGGATGCGCTTGGCAGCCGTGTAGCGGTATCGGCCAGCGGATACGAACAACTCCTGCAAGACCTCGCCAATGGTTTGTTGGTGTGCATGCGCAGCGTTGATTAGATCAGCAGCTACACTTCCTCCGAGTGACTTAACGCCGCCTTCGAGAAACGCCTTATGCAATTGTTGATGCTTGCCGTATTGCTGTTGGTCAGCCTGACGGCCACTGCGGAGTCGCTGCGATTTGCCCGTAACGAAAATCTCCCGGAACAGGACGTGGCTGAGGCGATCTTTCTCCAGGCGATGCGCAATCTGCAGGTCAGCGTGGAGGTGGATGCGGTACCGCCGGCACGGGCCAACATGCTCAATCTGACCGGTGCGGTTGCTGGTGAGGTGGCGCGCATCGAAAGCTATGGCGAGAAAAACCCATCGTTGATCCGCGTTGAGCCCGGCCACTATTACCTGGCGTCGGTGGCCTTCGCCAGAAAAGACCACGGCATCAAGCTCACCGACGCAGCGGATCTGGCACAGTTCAAGGTGGCCCATATCCGTGGCGTGCAGCACAGCACCGATATCGTCAAGGATTTGCCGTTCATGCGCGAATCAAATAATTCCGAAAGCCTGTTCAGTTTGCTGGAGGCCGGACGCGTGGATGTGGTCGTCACCACCGGGGTGGATGGCCGGATGATGCTGCAGCAGATGCAGATGGCTGACGCAGTCGAAGCGGTTGCGGAACTGGCGCGGCGCGAACTGTTCGTTTACCTGAACCCCGAGTTCAAGCAATGGCAGCAGCCGATCAGCCTTGAACTGCAACGCATGAAAGCCTCGGGGGAAATGGCGGAAATAATTGCCGCGCAGGAGCAGTTGCTGGTGGATGCCGTCGAAACGGCAAAGCCGAAGGTTAAAGTGCCAGCGGCAAACTGATCTGCCCGGTTTGCCGCCGTATCAGGCGCTGCTCGAATTCTTCCGGCGGTTTGATCTGCACACCCGAGTGATGGGCGGTCTGCACGGCAAGCAATCGTGACAGCCAGAAGCGCAAACAGCCAACCCTGAGAAATGCCTCCCACTGATGCGCTTCTGCCGGCGAGAACGGGCGCAGCTGGCCGTAGGCGCTCAGCAGGGCATGGGTCAGATCTTCATCCAGCTGTTTGTCGCTTGCACAGCACCAGTCGTTCACTGCGATGGCGACGTCGTAGAGCATGGGGCCCGAGCAGGCGTTATGGAAGTCGATCACTCCACTGAGCTGGGGTCCGTCAAACAGCACGTTGTCGCGGAACAAGTCTGCATGCAGATTGGCCTGCGGTAGCGTTGACCAACTCAGCTGCAATGCCTGCAAGTCTCTCAGCGTCCGCTTGAGCAGTGCCCGCTGGCGCTCCGCAAGTTTTATTGCCTGCTGGCTGCCCTGCTCGAGCATCCAGGCCAGTCCGCGGTCCGATGGATGCTCAAGCACAGCTCCGGCAGTCGCCAGATGCATTCGGGCCAGAGCCGTACCGACCTCGGCGCAATGCTGCCGGTCAGGCTTGAGGATGTGTTTGCCCACCAGGCGTGGCTGTAACAGTGCGGGCTTGCCTGCCAGTTGCAGGACGGCTTCGCCCTGCTGGTCGCGGACCGCGAACGGTACCGGCAAACCGGCTTGCTGCAGGCGCTCGAGCAAGGCCACGGTAAAGGGCAGATGGCTGCGTGCGCCGCGCTCGACCAGTGTCAGCACAAAGTTGCCGGCATCCAGACTGACGAAGAAATTGCTGTTTTCCGCGCCTTCGGCAATGCCTGCAAAGCTGTGCAGACGACCCAGCGCAAAGGACTGCAAAAAGACCTCAAGCTCTGCCCGGGTTATCGGAGTGAAAACAGACACCGGCGTTCAGCCACTTACCAGCTGAAGATCCGCCAGGCAGGTATCAGCATTTCCGGGCGGCTCGAGTGGACCCACAGGTCGCTACCGTCGGCGCGGTGCAGGTAGTAGGTCGGCCCGACCCGTGGCGTTACCTTGATCGCATAGAGCATCCCGTTGATGCGGTATTCGGTCACGGTTTTATCTTCTTCCTGGCGGATGGTGACATCCGGCTCGGGGGTCGGTGCGCTGTCTTCGGCCAAAGCCAGTGGGCTGCTCAGTAACAGGCCGGTGAACAGCAGGCGGTTGAGTAGACGCATGGTAACCTTGCTCCATTTACATGATTGATAACGGCATTCTAGCCTTACGTACTCCTGAAAGGTTGATTCTGCGCATGAGTCTTACACCTCTCGTCCTGGTGGACGGTTCCTCATATCTGTACCGGGCGTTCCATGCCCTGCCGCCACTGACTACCTCCAAGGGTCTGCCGACCGGAGCGGTCAAGGGCGTGCTGAATATGTTGAAAAGCCTGCGCAAGCAGTACCCGCACAGCCCGTTTGCCGTGGTTTTCGATGCCAAGGGCCCGACTTTCCGCGACGAGCTGTTTGCCGAGTACAAATCGCACCGGCCGCCGATGCCCGATGAGCTGCGGGTGCAAATCGAGCCCTTGCATGCCTGTGTGCGGGGGCTGGGCTATCCGCTGCTGTGCATCGACGGCGTGGAAGCCGATGACGTGATTGGCACATTGGCTCGGCAATCTGCTGCCCAAGGCCGGCCGGTGATCATTTCGACCGGCGACAAGGACATGGCGCAGCTGGTCTGTCCGCTGGTCACGCTGGTCAATACCATGACCGGCAGCGTGTATGACATTGAGGGCGTGAAGGCCAAGTTCGGCGTTGGCCCGGAACTGATCATCGACTACCTGGCGTTGATGGGCGACAAGGCGGACAACATACCCGGTGTCGCCGGTGTCGGTGAAAAGACCGCGTTAGGCCTGCTGGTAGGTGTGGGCGGTGGGCTGGATGTGTTGTATGCCAACCTCGATAAAGTCCCCGAGCTGCCGATCCGCGGTGCCAAGACCTTGCCGGCCAAGTTGCTTGAGCAACGTGAAATGGCTTATCTGTCCTATGAGCTGGCGACCATCAAGCTGGATGTGCCGCTGGATATCGCCATTGACTCCTTGCATATGGGGCCGGTCGATGTGGCGGCACTGACCGCGGTCTATCGAGAACTGGAGTTCCGCAGCTGGCTGGATGCCCTGTCGCGCGCGGCGACAGTCCCGACCCCTGTGGCGAACACTCAGGCGGCTGCGGGCTTGTTCGATTTGCTCGAATCTCCCGGGCCGGGGCCAATGGCTGACCCGCGGGCTCCCGGCTCTGCAGAGTCAGCGCCGGCGGTTGAGCCTGAAGCGCGTATGGAGCACTACGAAACCATTCTGGATGCCGGGCGCTTTGCCTTCTGGCTGGAAAAGTTGCAGCAGGCGCAACTGATCGCCTTCGATACCGAGACCACCAGTATCGATGCCCAGCAGGCGCAGATTGTCGGCGTATCGTTCGCGGTCAGCGCGGGTGAAGCCGCTTATGTGCCCCTGACACATTCCTATATGGGAGTGCCAACCCAGCTCGACCGCGATACGGTGCTACTGGCCCTCAAGCCGTTGCTGGAAGATCCGCACAAGGCCAAGCTTGGCCAGCATGCGAAGTACGACATCAATGTGCTGGCCAATTGCGCCATTGGCGGTGACCCGGTCAACGGCATTGAGATGCGCGGTGTGGCATTCGACAGCATGCTCGAATCCTATGTGCTGGATGCCACGGCCACCCGTCACAATATGGATGCGCTGGCGCTCAAGTACCTGGATCACACCACCATTGCCTTTGAGGATATCGCGGGCAAAGGTGCCAAACAGCTGACTTTCGATCAGATATCGCTGGAGCAGGCGGGTCCCTATGCGGCGGAAGATGCCGATATCACCCTGCGCCTGCACCAGGTGTTGTGGCCCAGGTTGCAGGCTGTACCCGGATTGGCGAGCGTTCTGACCGATATCGAAATGCCGCTGGTGCCGGTACTGGCGCGTATCGAGCGTCAGGGCGCGCTGGTGGATGCGCGGCTGCTGGGCGAGCACAGCGTCGAGTTGGGCGAAAAGCTGATTGAACTGGAGCGTCAGGCGTTTTCTGTGGCCGGTGAAGAGTTCAATCTGGGATCACCCAAGCAGTTGGGCGTGATCCTTTACGAAAAGCTGGGGTTGCCGGTACTGAGCAAAACCGCCAAGGGCCAGGCGTCCACGGCTGAAGCGGTGCTGGCTGAGCTGGCGGAGCAGGATTTCGAGCTGCCCAAGCTGCTGATGCAGTACCGCAGCCTGAGCAAGCTCAAAAGTACCTATACCGACCGTCTGCCGGAGCAGATCAATCCGCGCACCGGACGTATTCATACCTCCTACCATCAGGCGGTAACCGCCACCGGCCGGCTGTCTTCCAGCGATCCCAATCTGCAGAACATTCCGATCCGCACCGCCGAAGGCCGGCGCATTCGCCAGGCGTTCATCGCACCCCCCGGCTATAAACTGCTGGCGGCCGACTATTCGCAGATCGAGCTGCGCATCATGGCGCATCTGGCCCAGGATGAAGGTTTGCTCTACGCCTTCCGGCATAACCTCGATGTGCACAAGGCAACGGCGGCAGAAGTGTTTGGCGTCGAGCTGGAGCAGGTCACCACCGATCAGCGGCGCAGTGCCAAGGCGATCAACTTTGGCCTGATCTACGGCATGAGTGCTTTCGGTCTGGCCAAGCAGATCGGCTGTGACCGCAAGCAGGCGCAGGCGTATATCGATCGTTATTTTGCCCGCTATCCCGGCGTGCTTGCCTATATGGAGCGCACCCGCGAGCAGGCTTCAGCGCAGGGCTATATCGAGACGCTGTTTGGCCGCAGGCTTTATCTGCCGGAGATCCAGTCGAAGAATCAGGGCTTGCGCAAAGCGGCCGAGCGCACCGCCATTAATGCACCCATGCAGGGAACGGCGGCGGACATCATCAAACTGGCGATGATCAAGCTGGATAACTGGCTGGCTGGCGCGCAGGTGGACGCCAAGGTGATCCTGCAGGTTCACGATGAATTGGTGCTGGAGGTTCGTGAGGATCAACTGCAAACAGTGCGTGAGACCGTCTGCCGGCTGATGAGCGAAGCCGCCGAATTATCGGTGCCTTTGCTGGTTGAGGCGGGAGCTGGCAACAACTGGGATGAGGCTCACTAGTCGTTTGGGCAGAAAGCGCGGCCTGTAAATTTTTTCAGCAGAACAGTGAACTTGCTGAAAAAGCACCTGTCAGAGTTTGCGAGTGGCTGATCAGGCCGCTCAACTCCTTTGGTGATTCATGCGTTGGCAGATTCCGACCGCGCAGGCGGCACGGATTTGAATCCCGAACTTCTCTCCCCTGAAGTTCGGGTTTTTTTTGCCTGATTATTCTTCAGCGTCTTCTGCGCCGAGCTCCATCCAGTTCGCCAACACAGCCAGCGCCTCATCAATACCGATGCGCTTTGGCGCGGAAAACAGCTGAATACTGACATCCTCGCCCCAGCCCTGCTGAATGTCGCGCTGCACCTTGAGCAGTGCGTTCTTCGCTGCGCCGAAGGCCAGTTTGTCGGCTTTGGTCAGCAAGATGTGCAATGGCATGCCGCTGGCGACCGACCAGTCGAGCATCAAACGGTCGAAATCGGTCAGCGGATGGCGGATATCCATCATCAGGATCAAACCGCACAGTCACTCGCGGCTGCTCAGGTAGGCTTCCAGGTGTTTCTGCCAGTGCAGTTTCAGCGGGATCGGCACTTTGGCATAGCCATAGCCGGGCAAGTCGACCAGGCGGCGCTGATCATCCAGCCGGAAAAAGTTCAGCAATTGCGTGCGTCCCGGCGTTTTCGAGGTGCGTGCGAGGCTGGCATGGGTCAGGGTGTTCAGTGCGCTGGATTTGCCGGCATTCGAGCGTCCGGCAAAAGCCACTTCGTAGCCTTCGTCGCTGGGGCATTGGTCGACTTTGGCAGCACTGATCATGAAGGTGGCCTGTTGGCTCAGGCCCAGAATCGGGTTCTTGATGGACATTGGGGTTCCGCGGATGCGACGCAGGGTCGCAGAGGGTAGTTTCGTTTCCGTTTGGGCGAGGCCAGTATATAATGTCACAGGATTTGTGCGCGCTTTATCCTGTAGTCTGACGTTGTGCAGAGAACGCAGGTAGCTGGTGCGACAGAATTCGGATCACTCTGCTTTCCCTTCGATGAGGTTTGATCATGAAAAAAATGCTGATTGCTGCAAGCGTTTTGCTGTTGGCTGCCAATGTCCAGGCTGCGCAGGATCCGGAAGCCGTTTATAACAAGTCCTGTGGTATGTGCCACAACGGCCAGTTGCCGCAGGCGCCCAAGAAAGGTGACGCCGCAGTTTGGGAGCCGCGCCTGAAGCAAGGTATGCCAACCCTGGTCAAGCACGTTACTGAAGGCTTCAATGCAATGCCCCCGCGCGGTCTGTGCATGGACTGTACTGCCGAAGATTACGAAGCGGTGATTACCTGGATGTCCAAGTAAGCGTTCGCAAAACAGATTTCATACCCCTAGTCGTCGTTGGAAAAGTTGATGAACAAACTACTCGTGAGTCTGCTGTTGACCCTTGGTGTTACTGGCCTGGCCCAGGCTGCTGGTGATGCTGCTGCCGGTCAGACGAAAGTGGCGGTGTGTGCTGCTTGCCATGGTGCTGACGGCAACAGTGTCGTGCCGAACTTCCCCAAGCTGGCAGGTCAGGGAGAGCGTTATCTGCTCAAGCAGTTGAAGGACATCAAGTCCGGCGATCGCCAGGTTGTTGAGATGACAGGGATTCTGACCAACTCCACTGATCAGGATCTGGCTGATATGGCCGCATACTTTGCTTCTCAGCAGATGAGTGTCGGTGCCGCTGATCCTGCCAAAGTGCAAGCCGGGCAGGCGTTGTATCGTGGTGGAAAACTGGCTGAAGGCATGCCGGCCTGCACTGGTTGCCACTCACCGAATGGCGCCGGTATCGCCGAAGCCGGGTTCCCCAGGCTGGGAGGCCAGCACGCACAATATATTGCCAAGCAGTTGACTGATTTCCGCGAAGGCAATCGCACCAACGATGGCGATACCATGATCATGCGTTCAATCGCGGCCAGACTTAGCAATAAGGATATCGATGCAATATCCAGCTACATTCAGGGCTTGCACTAAGCGCTCATGACGTTGGAAAAGGTGGCTTCGGCCACCTTTTTTTATGGTTGAAAGATTTGTCGCAGATTACTGCTTAGCTCGCACCTGCGGCCAAACAACGCCTAGAATGCATGAACTCATCTGGTTGTTATTGGTCTGATCCGAACCTGCCGCAAGGCTTGTTCCCTGTCTTGGAGAAATACATGCGTCATCTGATTCTTTCTGCTTTTCTGGCTGGCGCCAGCCTGTTTGCTATCAGCGCGCAAGCTGCGGATATTGAGGAAGGCAAGCAGTACGTGGCTCTGGAACCTGCCGTGCCCGTCTCTGCCCCCGGCAAGATAGAGGTGGTTGAGATGTTCTGGTATGGCTGTTCGCACTGCTACCAGTTCGAATCGACCATTAATCCATGGATTGAGCAGTTGCCGGAGGATGTCCATTTTGTGCGCATCCCGGCCATGTTTGGTGGTGTGTGGAATGCGCATGGGCAGATGTTCATTGCGCTGGAGTCGATGGGCGTCGAGCATGATGTGCATGCCGCAGTTTTTGATGCCATTCATAAAGGCGGCCAGAAGCTGGCAACACCGGAGGAAATGGCTGCATTTCTGGCTACGCAAGGCGTCGATTCGGAGGCATTCCTCAAGGCCTTCAATTCGTTCGGTGTAAAGGCGCAGGTAGAAAAAGCCAAGAAGCTGGCGGCGGCCTATCAGATCAGCGGCGTACCGGTGCTGATTGTGAATGGCAAATACCGCTTTGATATCGGCTCGTCCGGCGGCCCGACGCAAGCACTGGACGTGGCAGATCAGTTGATTGACAAGGAGCGCGCCGCCGAATAAGCGGCACTTGTCATGCTCAGACGCTGGATGCCTGAACGGGTGGCTGCGGCGCGCAGCCCGAGTATCAACTCAAGCTGCGAGCAGCTTGGGGGGCTACCTGCGGATGGGCTATTGCGGCTGCTGAGCTTCAATATCCAGGTTGGCATCAATACCGAGCGCTATCACCACTATGTGACCCGAAGCTGGCAGCATCTGCTGCCGCATGCCGGGCGTTCGATGAACCTGCAGCGCATCGCCGGCTTGCTGGGCGACTTCGATCTGGTGGCCCTGCAGGAAGTCGATGGCGGCAGTCTGCGTTCCGGCTTCGTCAATCAGGTCGAGCGGCTGGCGCAGTTGGGAGACTTTCCCTTCTGGTACCAGCAGCTCAATCGCAATTACGGGCGCTTTGCCCAGCACAGCAATGGCCTGCTCAGCCGAATTCAGCCGTCCTTGCTGGAGGATCATCCGCTGCCCGGCCCCGCGGGTAGAGGAGCCATTCTGCTTCGGCTCGGCGAGGGTGAAAATGCGCTGGCCATCGTCATGATGCACCTGGCTCTTGGTGGCCGTACCCGCACTCGCCAACTGTCGTATATCCGCGAACTGATTGGAGGCTATCGGCATATCGTGCTGATGGGGGATATGAATACCCATGTGGCCGACCTGCTGCTCTACTCGCCTTTGCGCGACCTGGGTTTGATGGCTCCACAATTGGCGGCTACTTTCCCTAGTTGGCGACCACAGCGCTGCCTTGATCACATTTTGTTGAGTGCCGAGCTAACCTTGGAACGGGTCAGTTTGCTCAATCAGCCCATCTCTGATCACCTTCCGGTCTCGGTTGAAGTGCGCTTGCCGGACAGCATGTTGGCCAGCCATGCCGTGGTACCGATCAACTGATTTTCTGGCAGGAGCTACACAGTGAGTGATGATGCCCAGCGCTGGAAAGACAAGTATCTGCAGAATCTGGAAACCCAGGAGCGCCTGGAGCGCCGCTGGGATAACCGTCTCGGGTTGCTGCGCCGTGGTCTGGTGCGCAGCTCCTTGGCGGCCGAAGGTACGGATAAGGCGATTGATCAGTGCATGCAGGAGCTGCGCGAGATTATCCGCCGAGATGATATGGACAGTGGGCTGGCCGGCCTGATTCCGCGTCTGGAGAAGGTCGCTCTGGAGTCTGAAACCCGGCGTCAGGAGCGCAACGGGCAGATCGTGGTTGCCTTGAGTTCACTGGTCAATCAGCTGCAACAACTGCCGGTTCCGCGCGAGATCAGCAAGCCGCTCAAACGATTGGGCAAGGACCTCGCCGAGCGGGCTGCGCAATTTCGTGAGCTTCCGGCTGTGCTCTCCGAGCTGAGTGAGTTGCAGCGGCAGGCGCTCGGGGCGCTGGACGCGGCCGATACCACCCGTCCGGGGTTCTTCCAGCGCTTGTTTGGTGGGCGTGAGGTGGAGGCGGATCAGAACCAGCCGCTCACTGCAGTGACGGTTGATGAAGCGCCAGAAGACCCCGCAGCACCTGAAGATTCCGTCCTGGGCAGCGCGCAGCTGCCTGCTGCGCCGGCCAGCACGCTGGACAGTTTGCCGATGTCGGTTGATGTCTTGTCCGGCAAGGAAGCTGCCGACTATTCCCTGCCGCAAACGGTCGAGCCTGGCTTCAGCAGCATTGCGCCGCATATCTCCAGCAGTTTGCTCGGCCTGCTGGATCAGCTGGAGTTGCCCGAGCGGCATTTGCCGCAAGGGGAAGAGTTGCGCAAGCGCATGCAGGGTGGCTTGAACTGGTATGAGCTGGTACCGGTACTGGATGATCTGGCGGTGCTGGTGCTGGCGGTCACCGACAGCGGTCAGCGCGAGTTTGCCGGTTACCTGAAGCAGCTCAATGAGCGACTGGCGCTCTTTCTCGAGGGCTTGAACAGTGCTCAGGAAGGCTATGCCGATTCGCAGAACCGCGCCCGCGACCTCGATCAGGAGTTGCGCGTCCAGGTCAGTGGCCTGCAGGCCAGTGTGCAGGATGCCACCAGTCTGGATTCACTCAAGCGCTCGCTGGAGCAGCGATTGGATGGTCTGCTGGGCACCATGGGTCGCTTCCGTCAGCAGCGTGAGGAGCAGGAAAGTGCGGTCGGTGGTCGCTTGAAAGAACTGGTTGAGCGTGTGGCGGTGATGGAGCAGGAGGCCAAGGGTTTCCGCGAGCACATGGAAGAGCAGCGGCAGAAGGCTCTCACCGATCCGCTGACCGGACTGCCCAACCGTGCCGGCTGGACGGAACGGCTGGAGCTGGAGATGGCACGCCTGCAGCGCTATGGAGGCGAGTTGTTGATGGCGGTGATGGATATCGACCACTTCAAGCGCATCAATGACAACTACGGCCACCTTGCCGGCGACAAGGTGCTGAAGATCGTCGCCAGTGAACTCTCTTCACGCCTGCGCAAGACCGATTTCATTGCCCGGTTCGGCGGAGAAGAGTTTGTCCTGCTGATTCCCAGCACTCCGGTTGATGGCGGCCGTCAGATGGTTGAAACCCTGCGCGCCGCAGTGGCGGCCTGCCCGTTTCATTTCAAGAATGAGCCCGTCACCATCACCTTGTCGGCCGGCCTGACGGCGTTTGCCGCCGGTGAGAGTGCCGACAAGGTGTTTGAGCGCGCCGATCAGGCGCTCTACAGCGCGAAGCGCGGCGGCCGTGACCGTATCGAAATCGCCTGACTCAGGCGGCCTCTGGCAGGTAGGGTTTCCAGGCCGCCGGCACCATGCCGATACGGGGGTAGTCCAGTGCTTCGAGTTGCTGAGCGGAAAGAATGAACGGGGTGTGACGCAAATGCTGCGGTATATGCCGTAATTCGGGCAGCCACAAGCTCACATAGCTGGCCTCAGGATCGTACTGATGCGCCTGACGCAGGGCGTTGAAGGCCATGCTGCGTCTGGGGTCGCAACTGATACCGGCCAGATAGGCCCAATTACCCCAGTTGCTGGCCACGTCATAGTCCAGCAGATGTTCTTCAAACCAGCTGGCTCCGTAACGCCAGTCCTGTTGCAGGTCCTGCACCAGATAGCTGGCGGCGACCTGACGACCGCGATTGGACAGGTAGCCGGTTTCTGCCAATTCGCGCATACAGGCGTCCACCAGCGGCATACCCGTGCGGCCTTGGGTCCAGCGCACGAAGCGTTCGTCGATCAGCCGGGAGGCCCGCTCGGTCGCTTTCAAGCCGCCGCTCTGGAACAGTGCGCAGCCATGCCGCTGCAGCGTGCGTCGGAAGAATTCGCGCCAGAGCAGTTCGCCCCACAGGCAGCGCGTCGAGTTGTTGGCCTGATACAAGGCTTCATGGCGGCGCAAGTCCGCCGCGACACGGCGTACGGAAAGGCTGCCGTTGGCCAGCCAGGGCGAGAGCTTCGACGAGTACTCGGTGCCGAGCATCTGATCGCGGGTTTCCTGGTAATCACGCACATGTTGGGAGTTCCACAGGTAATCACGCAGCCGGGCCAGTGCGGCAGTTTCACCGCCGGAAAACGGAAACGCGCTGTTGGCCGAGCTTTGCGCTTCGCCCAGACCCAGTTGCGAGAGTGTGGGAAGCCGCCGGAACAGATCCGCACTCTGTTCCGGAACTCCAGGCAGGGTGACCGGTGCGGGCCGGTACTGAAAGACCGGCGGCCGGTTTTCTATTTCCTGGCGAAACTGGCTGAACACATGCGGCAAGTGTTCTGGCGGGCAGGGCAACTGCTCCGGAAAGAGCAGGTCATTGCCGGCGTATTCGAGCAATCTGATCGGACCGAGCGCTTCCCGTACGCGCGCCACCTGCTGGCGTTCTTCGGGCGCGATTTCTTCCAGGGTCAGAACCGACGTCACCTCCAGTTGCTGTGCCAGCTGGGGGATCAATAATTCGGCGTTCCCCAGCACGACCAGCAACTGTGAGCCGCGCTGTTTCAATTCGCGATCCAGCGCCGCCAGACTTTCGAGCAGAAAACGCGTGCGGTGAATGCCCATGCGCCGGGTGCCGAATGGTCCCGTATGCAGCAGCGACGGATCCAGCACAAACACGGGCAGGAGTCGTTCGGCTTTGACCGCGGCCTGAACCGCGGGGTGATCATCCAGCCGCACATCCTGTTTGAACCAGAGCAGTAACCTGCGCATGGCGGGAACCCCCGGAAATCAAGATGAATCTGGCTTAAACATACGCCTTCGTACCAGAGTTGCCACACCGTTCATCCGGACAGCAGTGCCCTGTATCCGATCTGTGAAGCGCTGGGCAGTTAATGCGGGCGCAGCGTATTGCCGCAGACGCAGCTAAACTGCCCGCAGCCGCCGCCCATCAGTCCCTTGGAACCCCCAGACAGCATGCCTTTCCAGTCGCTCCTCGCTGTTCATACTTACGTCCGTTTGCGTACTGGACTGCTAGCCATTTCGCTGTTGCTGTTGGGGGCCTGTGGTGGTTTGAAAATCAATACAGAGCATGTCGCGCAGGGGCAGGACAGCCGCGTGCAGTTCGTCGTGGTGCATTACACCTCGACCGATTTGCAGCAGTCGCTGCAGACCCTCACGGACAAGGGTGTCAGTAGCCACTACCTGATCGACGCCGAGCCGCCGACGATCTACCGGCTGGTCGACGAGAACCGTCGCGCCTGGCATGCCGGGGACAGTCAGTGGCGCGGTCGTACCTGGCTCAACGCCAGTTCCATCGGCATCGAGCTGGTCAATCCCGGGTTTGTTGACACCCCCGAGGGCCGGCAGTGGTTTGCTTATCCGCCGCCGCAGATCGACCAGCTGATACTGCTGCTCAAGGACATTCAGCAACGTCATCAACTGCCGATCGACAGCGTCATTGGGCATAGCGACATTGCCCCGCAGCGCAAGGTTGACCCCGGACCACTGTTTCCCTGGCGGCGGCTGGCCGATGCCGGGCTGATTCGCTGGCCGGATGCCGAGCAAGTGGCGGCGCTGCAGCCAGGCTTTGCCACGCAGTTACCGGATGCCTGGTGGTTCCAGCAGCAACTGTCGACGCTCGGTTACAGCATCACCTTGAGCGGCGAATTCGATCAGCAGACGCGCAATGTGCTGGCCGCCTTCCAGATGAAATACCGGCCGCAGCAGTTCGATGGGGTGGCTGATGCTGAAACCGCGGCACTGCTGGCCAGTTTGGCTGCGGACTAACGTACGCAAGGGGGCGGCAGATGGCCAGTCAGGGGCTGCGATTGATGAAGCGCTTTTATCACCCGCAACCGGTGGGCTGGCTGGTTACCCTGGTCAGCGCGGCTGCCTTGTTGTGGGGCGCCTGGCAGTTGGGGAGCTGGCAGGCGCGTGAAGCCGAACGGGGTGCGCTGCAGGTTCTGCATGAGCAAGCCCTGGAGCGCAGCCGGCGCTTCTACGGCGAGTTGTACAAGCATCTGCAAGCGCTGGAGGCTTTAAGGCTGGAGGAGTGCGGCACAGCCCAGCGTGAGCAACTGTTCGACTTGCGCCGGCACCTGCTGTACGTCCGCGAGATCGGTTATCAGTCGGCGCAGGGCGAGGTCTGCGCCACCGGACGTATCCCCACGTCCAGCGAGCTGCTCGATTACCAACACTGGAGCTTCGCAACCCTGGAGCTGTGGTGGGCACCGGACAAACTCGGCGATCCTGAGCTGCCGTCGCTGGTGATGAGCCGTAACGGTCATCTGCTGGCTTCCAGCCTGATCTATCTGCGCGATCAAATGTCCATGCCGACCGGCATCAAGGCGCTGGTGCTCGGTCCCAAGACCGAGCAAGTGATGGACTTTCTCGGCAACAGCACCCGCCCCACGGAGGAACAGCTGAGCGCGATTGCCAGCCAGCAGCTGCTGATTGGTAGGGAGCAGGTGTATTTCAGCGGCCGCGGCGAAAGTTACGGCAAACGCTTGCTGATCAGCGCAGACCCCGCCCGCTTGCAGCGTCTGCTCTGGCTGTACCGTGCGCTGTGGGCGGTGGCGGCGCTGTTGCTGGCTGGCTTGCTCGGCCGGCTGGCGGCTTTGCAGTTGCGCCGCGACCAGTCCCTGGAGCGTGCCCTGCAGATGGCCTTGCGCCGTGGCGAGATAGAGGTCGACTACCAACCGCTGGTCGACCTGCACAGCCGCCGCTGCCTGGGCGCCGAAGCGCTGGTGCGCTGGCGTCGTGCCGATGGCCAGCGGGTACGACCGGATCTGTTCATTCCCCAGGCGGAAGACAGTGGGCAGATCAGCGCGATTACCCGGCGGGTCATCGAACTGGTGCTCAGCGAGCAGGCGCAGCTGCTCAAGCAGCACCCGCAGCTGTATATCTCGATCAACCTGGCCGCCGCCGATATTCGTGACAGCAGCATTTTTGCTCATGCCCAACGCCTGCTGGCCAGACATGCCGTGCCGGCGCAGCAGTTGTTGTATGAAGTGACCGAGCGTGGTCTGGTCGATGTGCAGTTGGCCAGCAGTCTGTTGCAGGCCCAGCGCGATAGCGGACACCGGATCGCCATCGATGATTTCGGCACCGGGTATTCCAGCTTGTCCTACCTGCAGCAATTGCCGGTGGACGTGCTGAAGATCGACAAAAGCTTCGTCGATACCCTGGGCTCCGAAGCCCCGAGCAGCCCGGTGGCGCCGCATATCATCCAGATGGCCCGTGAACTGGGACTCAAGGTGATTGCCGAGGGCATCGAGCATGAGCCGCAGGCACGCCTGTTATTGGAGCTTGGCGCGCATGTTGGCCAAGGCTGGTTGTTTGCCAGGGCAATGGATGCGGCGAGCTTTCGCGCCTTCGTGGCCGAGCATGGCTGAGCCGCGGCGCGCCGGTCGCACTTTGGCCCGGCAGCTGGGTATCATCGCCAGCTGATCAAAGGGGTAAATGACGATGCTCAATGGCCTGTGGCTGAGTTTTTTCGCGGTGGCGGCAGTCGCGGCAGTGGCGCGCTGGCTTGGCGGTGATCCCGCTGTGTGGGCGGCCATGGTGGAAAGCCTGTTCGCCATGGCCAAGCTGTCAGTGGAGGTGATGATCCTGCTGTTTGGCACCCTCACCCTTTGGCTGGGCTTTTTGCGCATTGCCGAAAAGGCCGGACTGGTTGACGTGCTGGGGCGTCTGCTGGCGCCCCTGTTTGCCCGGCTGATGCCCGAGGTGCCGCGTGGTCATCCGGCGCTGGGCTTCATTACCCTGAATTTCGCCGCCAACGGCCTGGGGCTGGATAACGCCGCCACGCCGATCGGGCTCAAGGCGATGAAGGCGCTGCAGGAGCTCAACCCCAGCGCCACTGTGGCGAGCAATGCACAAATCCTGTTTCTGGTGCTCAATGCCTCGTCGCTGACCCTGCTGCCGGTGAGTATCTTCATGTACCGCGCCCAGCAGGGTGCGGCTGATCCGACCCTGGTGTTTCTGCCGATCCTGCTGGCGACCAGCGCCTCGACCCTGGTCGGCCTGTTGTCGGTAGCCTTTATGCAGCGCCTGAAGTTGTGGGATCCGGTGGTGCTGGCCTACCTGCTGCCCGGTGCCCTGCTCCTCGGCGGCTTTATGGCGCTGCTCGCCGGACTCAGTGCCACGGCCTTGGCCGGGCTTTCGTCGCTGCTTGGTAACCTCACGTTATTCGGGCTGATTCTGGCCTTCCTGTTGTGTGGCTGGCTGCGCAAGGTGCCGGTCTACGAAGCCTTTGTTGAAGGCGCCCGCGAAGGCTTCGACGTCGCCAAGGGCCTGCTGCCCTATCTGGTGGCCATGCTGTGTGCGGTGGGTGTGCTGCGTGCGTCGGGCGCACTGGAAGCATTGCTCGATGGCATCCGCTGGTGCGTCACCGGTCTGGGACTGGACACGCGCTTTGTCGAAGCGCTGCCAACGGCGCTGGTCAAACCGTTCTCAGGCAGCGCCGCGCGCGCCATGCTGATCGAGACCATGCAGACCCACGGCGTCGACAGCTTCCCGGCACTGGTCGCGGCGACCGTTCAGGGCAGCACCGAAACCACCTTCTACGTGCTGGCGGTGTACTTCGGCGCGGTGGGCATCCAGCGCGCGCGTCACGCGGTAGGCTGCGCCCTGCTCGCCGACCTCGCCGGGGTGCTGGCGGCCATCGGCGTGTGCTACTGGTTCTTTGGCTGAAGCCTGATTGCGCCTGCGTCAGCCGTCAGGGCAACAGTTCCGGGTGATTTTCCTGCAGCCAGCAGATGATCTGCTGTATCAACAGCCCGGCCTGTTTTACTGCCTCGCCAGCCATGGTCGCGCTAACCATCTCGCCGGAATAGTCGATGACATTGCGCTGCTTGCGCAGCGTATCGAGCAGCAGCATGGTCTGCGTGTCCAGGCCAATGGTGCGCGGTAGTGACTGGATCATGGTCTGGTGATGCCCGGGCTTGCTGGTCAGGGTACGGTAACCATTGGCCTGCAGTGCGGCATTGGCGCTCTGCATGATGGCTTTGTAGGCCATGTCAAAACGGCCCTCACTGCTTATATCCACCAGTTGCGCATCACTCAGGCTGCGTTGTGCCGCCTCCAGTAGCTGGCGAATACTGGCGGTATCGGCAGCCACCGCTTCCAGCGTTTTCCCCAACAGATTTTCCAGCGTCATATGTGCCTCCCTGGCTATAAAAGATCCGCCTCACTGCCCATGACGAACAATTTCGGCTTGATCAGAATCTCTCGAATGAATGCGCCCTGCTGCTTGGCCAGAGCGTGCCACTCGGCGCGGCGATAAGTCTTCGGATTGATCTCCCGGCCGAGCCTTTCCTGCAATGGATACAGCACGCGGATCACTTCGGCAAAGTCGGCATCGCCGATCAGCATCAGGTCGATGTCGCTTGCGGCGCTGGCCTTGCCACTGGCCATGGAGCCGAACACGAAAGCACACTCGATTTGCGCTGCCAACGGCAGCAGGGCTTCGCCAAGAACATCGGCCAAGCCGCTGGTCTTGCGCAGGATGCTGGCCAGCTCCTCGAAGACCAGGCACTGGCGATTCGCCCGGTAATGCATCTGATTGCCGATAGCCACTTTCAGCAAGAGCCCGGCTTCAACCAGTTTGGCCAGCTCGCGGCTGAGCGTGCCGGAGACGGTACCGGTCATGCGGGCAATTTCGCGTTGATGGTATTGCTGCTCCGGGTGAAGCAGCAGCAGTGCCAGCACCTTGCGCCGGTAATCAGTGAACAGAAGTGAAGTCAGTGACATTGGATAACTCAAAGTGCTGCCTTAATGGCAGCAATTGAAGCCTAAAAAGCAGCAATTTTCCAGTGTGAGTTTGTCCGCACTAGCGAGAGACCGCTCGCAGTGTTGCGCCGTGCAGTTGGTTTTTGATTACGGATATATATAGAAAACACGTTTTTCCATACATATCCGGGGGTACCTGCATAGCAAATGGCCTGTTTCGCCAGATATCGCATACCGAGCAGTAACAGGCCGGCTAACGGCTGGCGGATTGCCCGGCTTGGGCGAACGCCAGGATCACTTCACGGATGATCTTGCGCTGCTCGACGGGAAGATCGAGGTAGGCTTGCAATACTTCGCGTTCTTCGCCGGCGAGAGCGGTTTCCCAGCGACTGCGGGTTTGCTGGATGCGTTGGGCGGCTTCTTCGCCAAAACGCAGGGCTTGCGGCTCCAGTTGCAGCCAATCGGCGAGCACCTGCAGCTTGTCCTGTGCCGGTAGTGAGTCACCACGCAGCCAGCGTCTGACGGCCTGAAAGGTAATTGGCCGGCCCCAATAGCGCAGGTTGAACTCGCGTTCCAGTACCGCAGGGCGGGGCTCATAGCCAGCGGCCAGCATGGCGGCTTTCAGCCGTTCGGCAAACAGTGATTTCTCGTTCATGCCGGTGAATTTGAAGTTCGCTTCAATTCATCGGTTGAACCGCTGTTCGATTCTCTATTGAATAGATAGTTCAATTAAGGGTTGAACTGGATTTTTATGGCTAAGTCGTTACTGGAGCAGCTCCCCGAAATCGTCGCCCGTGGGCGGCAGGTGGCGGAAAAGATTCTGGAAAGTCTGGAGGGCCGACACCGTGTCGGGCTGCAGACCCGTGAATGGGTGTTGCCGTCGAAGGACAGCAAAGCCAGCGACTGGATTACCGCCAATGCCCGCCAGGAAGCGCTGGCCACCGAACTCCCCTCTCCCGCTGGCGGGAGAGGGGCCGGGGGTGAGGGTGACCGTTCGTGGCGCAATCGCCTGATCTACGGCGACAACCTGCTGGCCATGGCCGCCCTGCTGGCGGGCGACCCGGCAACCGGGTTGCCGAGCCTGCGCGGTAAGCTCGACCTGATCTATATCGATCCGCCGTTCGACTCCAAGGCCGACTACCGCACCAAGGTCATGCTGCCGGGCGTGGAGCTGGAGCAGAAACCGACGGTGATCGAGCAATTCGCCTACTCCGACACCTGGAGCGACGGCACGGCTTCCTACCTGGAAATGATCACGCCACGGTTGATCCTGATGCGCGAGCTATTGAGCGACACCGGCTCGATCTATGTGCATCTGGACTGGCATGTGGGGCACTACGTCAAGTTGGTGTTGGATGAGATTTTTGGGAAAGGCCTGTTTCAGAGTGAAGTGATTTGGTGTTACTCGCGCATGAGTTCGCCCTATCAATGGGGCTGGAACAAGACACATGACGTCATTTTCCACTATTCCAAGCGCGATGATTTTGTTTGGTTTGTAGATCCTGTCCGCATGGAATACAGCGAGAATTCAAAGAAGGTCGATGGAGCAAAATGCGATAACAAAATCAAGGTCGGTGGTGCCGTTCGCCTGAATCCGAACGGAAAATACCCAGATGATTGGTGGCCAGATCTTCCGAGCATCAACATGGGTAAGCGCAAAGAGCGGGTAGATTATGCAACTCAGAAGCCAGAAAAACTCTTAGAGCGCCTAATACTTGCGCACACGAAAGAAGGTGCGCTCGTCGCTGACTTCTTCGGCGGCTCCGGCACCACCGCTGCCGTGGCCGAGCGTCTTGGTCGGCGCTGGATCACCAGCGATCTGGGCAAGCCGGCCTGCATGATCATGCGCAAGCGGCTGATCGACCAGAATGCCCGACCCTTTCTGTATCAGGCCATCGGCGATTATCAGGTCGAGGCGGCGAAGAGCACGCTGGGGCGCAGTTTCCGCATCGGCGACCTGTCGCAGATTGTGCTGTCGCTGTACGGCGCGTTGTCGCTGGCCGAAGAAGACAACCCGTTGCGCAACCTTGGCAGCATCGCCGGCGGAGGGGTGCGCACGTTGGTGTATGCCGATTCGCCGAACAAGCTGACCGGTGCGGCGACCCTGAAGAAGGCGCTGGCCCAGCGCGACAGCCTGCTCGGTGGCTGGGACAAGGTGGTGGTGCTGGGCTGGAATTTCGAGTCGGACATCGGCCAGAGCATCGCCGCATTGAACGATCCGGGCCTGGAAGTGCTGGTGATTCCGCCGGACCTGCTCGACCGCCTGAAGAAGAAAGGCAGTCTGGAAAAACTGCGCGGTAGCGTGCGCTTTGCCAGCCTGCAGTATTTGAAGATCCAGCCGGTGCAGCGCCTGCGCAGCAGTGACGGGCAAACGGAAACGCTGCGCGTGCAGCTGGCCAACTACGTGCTGCTGTCACCCGAGGCGATCAACCTCGACGAGGGCAACCGCGAGAAGTTGCAGGCGGTGATGAATGCCGAGCCGCTGGCGCTGATCGAGTACTGGGCGGTTGATCCGGACTACGACGGCCAGGTGTTCCGCTCGGTGTGGCAGGACTATCGCGGCAATGTGGATAACGATGGCGACCCGCTGCGGGTCGTTACCAAGGCGGCGCTGACGGTGCCGGCCAAGACCGGGCCACGAAGGGTCTGTGTGCGCGCAGTGGACGTGTTTGGCTTCGAGGCTGAAGTGGCGGTCAACGTAGGCGTGGAGGGCGCGCCATGAGCGAGCTGACGGCGAGCGGCCGCGAGCAGTTGCAGCTCAGCGATGCCCTGACGGTGCGCACCAACGCCCTGTGTCTGGGCCTGGAAGACGGCGTGGCGGATATCCTGGAGCTGGTTACGCCGACCACCGCTGAACTGCTGCGCTGGTGGTTTGGCGCGGAGATGACTGCTGCGCGCAATGGCCTGAACTTTCACCCCGGTCAGCGCCAGGCAATTCTCAATACCATCGTCGCCCATGAAGTGCTGGCGTGCGCCACGCTGAAAGACTTGTACCAGCAGGTAGCCGCCGATGCGCTATTGCACGGCAACCGCCTGAGCGAAGTCAGCCAGGCCAAGCATGCGCACCCCAAGTACTGCCTGAAGATGGCCACCGGCACCGGCAAGACCTGGGTGCTGCAGGCATTGCTGATCTGGCAGCTGCTGAACAAGAGCGCCGCGCTGGAAGCCGGGGTGGACGATGTACGCTTCACCCGCCACTTCCTGCTGGT
>JACCEA012375264.1_pt1 | contig 25475 bp, 15 predicted proteins | sample 7449851 | NCBI WGS metagenome assembly JACCEA01 (sample SAMN15323453, study PRJNA562643) | freshwater metagenome | isolation source: river surface water | place: USA:Blue River Watershed | collected 2017-08-18 | reverse complement strand
TACAGTGACTACTTGTATGATCTGAACACGAAGGTACGCAAGGAGGTATATTGTTTGGGTGGACCTGACGTGGAAAAATGGAAATGTAATGCAACTGAATTGATGAGTAGAGGGAAGTCAGCGAAGTGGATCAATGAGACTTTGACCTACTGTTGTGAAGATATCTTCCAACAGAAGTCATATATGGGATTTTCAGAGATTATTCATTTTCGGCATTTATTACAAGGTGAAATCCCTGTATCCATGGCAAGGTTTCCTGTGTATCTTGTTCGGCTTACCGGTGAAAATAATAAAATTTACCCTGATTGTCCGAGATTGAATTATAATTTCAAAAAGCTATTTCATATGAATGCTTTTTTTTATCCTTATTGGAAGGATAATCCACTCGTAGATAGAAGTCTTATGGTGGACACCAAAGAGATTGCATTGAGTACTACTGATGTTACTCGATGTTCAATTGTAAATAATCGTGTTTTGTCACCATGGCATCCTATCAATGCAACAGAGCTTCATCGATTGATTTCAGTGGGGAGCACTCCACCGCTAAATTATTCTGAAAATCTATATCAGCAATTTGATAAACTTCACTTCTCATTGCTGAGCAATCCATGGCAATTTTCAACATGGCGAATTAGAGCCAATATCATGCTCGATAGTTGTTTATCTTTTGATTTTGTAAATAAATCTTTACATTGGAGTCCATGTGAAGACCATCCAGCGATTAAACTTGGAAGAAGGCATTTACCAACTCAAGTTTTTGTAATGATTGCCAAACTACCACAACTTCCTTCTTCTTCTTACAATCATCCGTTGCAAAATGTTGTAGAAACAACATCAGTGGCTCCTTCTATAAATACAGATGGGTTTCGAAATAGTGCGATTGATGCAGCAAGTAGTCTGGTCACTTCTGTTTCACGATCGTCGATGAATACGTATGGTCGTCGGTTTAATATGATGGCAAATATTGTCAATGAACAAGATGAAGTATTTCACTTTCATCAGTTGCCATTACCAAACAAAACACAAATTGTTGTTGTCGATCGCACTGGTCCGCCTCGATACGAATTAAGGTATGACTTCTATTGTCTTACAATTGTCTTGCCAAATGGTATCACCAAGCGTAATCAGCTGTCTGATAAAACATCATATCCTATCATGCCAAGAAAATGTTCTCCAAGTAACAATAATCCATATCAATGGTTTCATTCCATCAACTCAAATACTCTTGGATCTAAGCCTGATCGATTATCAAGTAAAATCCAATCTTATTCATATCCTGGATATTGTGTGATTGCCAAGACACTCATTACCTCATCTGCAGTTAATGTTTCTCGTAGCAATGATTTACATTTAGTTGATTGCAATTCAGCAAAATGGAGGAAGCAAATGCTTTTTGAAATAGAACTGAGTGTAAGATAGCTCCTACTTATTCTATAAGTTATTACTTGTGAAATTCCAAGTTTGCAATTTGTTCTGTCAGCTTTACCCACTTCACTGGGAAATCATAGAACTACACCAGTCGTCCACTTCAAATCTTGTATGCTTAGTGTCCCATATGTTTGTGCTTTTTCTGCTTCTTCGTCTTGATTGCAACCAAATTGAAAAGGATTTATCAGATAACAAACCTCATGGTGTACTTTTCCTGCCTCTTGTTGTTGAGTGTCGTATTGATTATTTTATCTCGCATGAATGTTATTGTTGTAAATATTTTGCTGTTGCTGATAATGAGATTTTAGACTTGTAGATTATTCATGATTATATATTCTTTGAATAGGTTGATGTGCATGCATATTGATAACAATTGATGGCTGCTAATTTTCCCCACTGTTGGCATGCTCTTGCGTATATACTGTATTTATCAATTGGTTGTTTATATAAGATTTCATATTCTGTAGTCATATTAGAAAATCCAACTAGGTGTTATAGATTACATTATAGCAGAATCCCATCACTAACTACAACCAGAGGACCCAACTACTAATAAATAAGAGATTCATCAGTGTAACGGCTCTGTCTGCCGCCTGGGGCGCTGTCCTGTGGTACAATATGGAATATTTTGCTCTAGAACTTATTAAGTATTTATCAGATCATCCGCGATGGGTTCAGCTGCATCAACGCGATGGGTTCAGCTGCATCAATTGGAATTCACGATAATTTCAAGAATGACAGTATTGATGTCCAGCATATGTTTGGCGTGAAATTCTCCTATTGTCTTGGTTTTCTCAATACCATTGGAGGTCGTGAGGCGTTTGAAGGTAAATCTACGAAGCAGGTCTATGAAGAGATTATTTGGCCCAGGTGCATGGGAAATGAGCATTATTCATTTTGTGAAATATTAAAACAGTCGGGATCAATCGAAGTTACCGAAGCAGTTGCACCAGCTAATATCTACATTTGTCATACTTGGAGTGCACCTTTCCTGAGCGTAACGGATGTGTTATCGAACTATTTCTCTAATCACTCATCCTTAGAAGATCCAGTTATATGGATGGATATTTTTAGCTTGGATCATCAGACTATTTGTAGCAGATCTAGTGAGATGGTTTGTAAAATTCCGCAAATCATTCAGCAAATAGGACATATAGTATTAGTTTTAACTAGCTGGAAGGACCCCATTCCACTTAAAAGATGTTGGTGCTTGTGGGAAATATTCAGTGCTTCATTTAATGAGGCTTACATTTCAAAAAATATTATTCATAATTTTGACTTGAAAATCGAACAAACTGAAGAATATGTTGAATGTGAATCAGACGCTGTAACGTCTTATTCACCTTCTAGCCATATTACATTTGATATTGCGATGATGGCAACAGATGAAGTTCAGTTCATGGAAGATATGTTGGCTGGAGCAGTACATCATGTGGATCATTTGCGAGAGATTATTGATATACGACAAAGCGAATGCTCCATTCATAGTGATCACAATGCCATCCTTTCTGTGATTAATAAAACCAATATCACAAATCCAATTTATCATTTTAACCACAAGGTATTCAATTGCATTCGCAAGTGGATCTTTGATAAACTTGAGGCAGCATTGCATATTTTCAGTGAAAATGCCAATGCAATTCGTGAGCCTTCAATGGAAGGAATATCTTGTGCAGAAAAAGAGAATGTGGATGTGACAAGTACAAGTATAGGAGGTTCATTGCAAGCCATGACAAGTACTGAACGCTACTGGACTCTAAAACTAGTATTGGGTAAACTGTATATCAGTCAAGATGATTGGGATGCTGAATCAAACGGGGCTCAAAATTATCTGATTGACGGCTTTCGTTATTGTCAAGATCGATATGGTGAAGACCATCCTGAAACACTAAATATCATGTATCACTTAGCTAGATGCCATGACAAACAGGGTCAAATTGTAGATGCATTAAATCTTTATGAACAAGCTCTCGCAAAACAGCGGTTAGTGCTCGGCAGTGATCATCGGGATACGTTTCGAACATTAACACATTACGGAGCGATGCTTTACAATCAAGGATATTTTGATGATGCACTGCCCTTGTATGAAGAAGGGCTTGAAAAGCGGAAAGAATTGCATATGGACTTGTTCGGTATCTTATGGATGCATAGTCTGGCAAATTTGTATTACAAGCAATCTGCTGCCGCATTGAGTGGAAATTTGAAAAGTAAAAGTAGCAAGGCGTTGCTTTCATTGAAAACTGCTCAATTGATTGAATCTGCTGTTACAAATAGCAAATCATCTCCCAATTTGGTTAGAAATATTAAACCCCCATCTCACTCTATGGACTTCAATCCAAAAGAACGTCAGCAGCAAGCATTAAAGCTTTATGTGGAATGTGTTGATCAATTAAGGTACCTATTACAGAGTTTAACTGGAAGAAATTATGATCTGGGTTCACCCGAGTCAATGCATGCATCAGTTCCGTCGAATAAGATTTTGGACAAAGAAGAAGAAAAAGAATTGAACGATGCGGAAGTTCTCTTGATGAAAGCTCTTTTCAATGCGGCTGCAATATATTCTAAACAAGAAGACTACGATGATGCGCTACCCCTTTACCAATCATGTCTCGCCCTACGCAGACGATGCTGTGGAAATGATCATCCAGACACGATCAAAACGATTTTGAATACTGCTGTGACTCACTTTAAGATGAATGAAAGCAAAGAAGCTATGTCTTTGTATTCTGAATATTATTCGATCAAGCTACAACAATATGGTCCGCGTCATCCTGAAAGTTTATCAGCTTTACAGAACATTGCGATTTGTCATGAACGATTGAAAGAATATGATAGAGCTATGTCAATGTATGAAGAATGCTTGACATTGAGAAAAGAAGTGCTTGGAATGAATCATCCCGAGACAAAATCGTCGGAAAAAGCGATTGAAAAATTAAAGAAAAAGATTGTACGACGTCGTGTTGTCGACACGACAACATCAAAAGATGAAGAATATGTTGAATCATATTCACCACCGTCGTCGCCAGACGGGAAAATAGTTCAATCTTTTCGACCCGGAGATTCGGATATATCTTGAATAAAGCGAACAATTAAGATCATTTTGTGCTCAATTGTATCGCATTAAGTTTTTGCTTTATTGATTTACTCGTTCAGTCAGATCGGAGCATGATCGGAGACTATTCATGCAATGCGAGTCCGTTATGTATTTAGCTGATGGTTTGTGTTTGTTGCTGAGCACCAGATGTTTAGTGTTACATATCGAGGACCACAGAGAGAGAGATAGTTCATATAGCAAGTTAAGAGGAACTATTATTGGTATGTTTTAGTTTTTAAGCGCCTCACATTAGTTCCTTGAGAAGTTTTTACAATACGGAAACTTTTTCACAGCCAGCAGCACCAACAGCCACAAACAGCAGCAGGCATTCGGCTCGTTTTAAGTGGGGAGCGCACACATAGAACAATTCGATGGTGTGGGCCGAACGTTGTATGTGGTATGCGTGTCTAAAATAGCAATAATTATAAATTGCAGTAAAAATCTCCCATTCTATTGTACAATTATAAGCCTCATACGATTTCCTTCAAGGTAAAATGATCTCGTTTTCCCCTTTGGTACGATGTTCGTTCATCGTGGCCACTCTACTGCTCCTATCACTATCATCTGATATTGCAACGGCATTTGCATCAACATTTCCTCAAATCACCAGCAAATTAACTACTCGAGTATCTGCTGGATCAGCATCGGCTTTAGCTGATACTACATCAATTGCATTGAAAAGGCCTGTTTTGTTGGCTGGTGGTGAGTCATCTTTCACAAGTCATCAAGCACCGACTAAATTAGGAGGACCCGAGCGTGCTTTTATAGCGCTGAAACCTGATGCCTATGAACGAAGGTTGGTTGGTAAAATAATTTCTAGGATCGAGGAGAAAGGATTCGACCTTGTTGGGATGAAATTGATACCGACGGTTTCGTTGGATGATGTAGAAAAGCATTATGAGGAGCATCAAGGAAAGCCTTTTTATGGAGAGCTGATTGACTTCTTTCGATCTGGTCCCATTGTTGCAATGGTATGGGAAGGCGACAATGTTATTAGTATTTTAAGAAAGCTTGTAGGAGCTACGCAACCTATTGATGCATTGCCGGGGACTATCCGTGGAGATTACTGCTTCCAACGAGGAAAGAATTTGATTCATTGCTCAGATTCGCCAGACAGTGCACAGAAAGAGATAGCAATTTGGTTTCCCAACAATGAACATTTGATGGATTAATTAAACCTTTGTATAGTTTGACTATGTACGCTTTGCAAGTTGATGTAATCATAATATGTTAATCTTTTCGATAATCTCAGTGAAAATGACTTCTGTTGCCTTAGCATACACTTCAAGCAGTACGAGAGTTTACAGTTATTCTGAATGCAATCGTTACAAATCTTTTATTTCAATAACTCAACCTGTTTAATATTTCCAAATTAAACTAGGTTGTATATATTTTCATTGAATCGTAGTATTCGTACCTTGGGTCGGGAAATGAATTATGCCCTTGAACTGAACTTACTTCGAAGGGGAAAAAATGGCACATAACAGCTCCGAACACACAGACATTGATCGGAAGGGCTATCTCACCAGTTTGAACTTGATGAAGATCTCATCTGCTTATACATAGAAGTGGCATATTTTCTTAAAATTAGAAGACAAATCTACGCTCTAGTTTGATTAAAGATTTGATACATAATTAATTATTGCTATCTCAGTGTCTGAAATAATTCTTGATTTTGAAAGAGGAGATATTGTATTTGCTTGGATAATCTATGTTCTTGTGTTAAAATGATATAAAAGGTTTTCATCAAATAGGTTTTGTTAAGAGCTGAGAGGATTCATGAAGTTTTGATTATAAAAATATGATTAATCTTTAAGAATCAATAACTACTACTTCTTGTTTTATCTCCAAACAATGTACATATTTGTGTTGATGTGCTACATTGCAAACATACAATCCAACATTACCATAGCACGCAAAGAGAAGTTCTATGTATCACTAGAATTCTTATATCTACACAAAAAAACTATTCTACAATTAGTTAATGGCTCAATCAAAGCTTTTATACACAAAAGTCCCTGAACACAACGTTTAAAGATATTTTGCAAAAATTTCGTATTCAACGAATTTGGGCCATTTCATATGCTTGCTTCCCCCCAACCACACTTACTTCTCTTTCTCCACTGTCAACGCGTTGATGGAAACCTCCTGACCGATATTTTGAAGTCATTATCTCTCTCTCTTCCTTGGTCATGGACAGTGTACGTATAGTTTCCTCATTTGTCAAATGATTTGCGTAGCTACGATGTTGCTTGTCAGATACACCACTTTTCAAGTAGATGATCAACAAAGTACCAAAGATCATGCAACAAATTGGTGCCCAAATTGAACGCTTCCATCCATAAGTATCCCCAGCCATATCCAACAATATGAGACCAAAGAAAACCGCAGTACCGTACGAAATCAAACCCAAACAACGACGCGGACCACAACCAACATCCTTACACAAGGACTCCAACTCACGTGTATGCTTACCAACAACAATAACTTCTCCCGAATCTATGTCCGCAAACATCTCACTTTTCGTCGCAACTTGAGTGTCCGTATTTGATTGAGGTATTGGTGGAGGCGGTGGTAGAATTCGAGTAGAAACTGACACTGGAGTAATTTGAACTTTACGAGCAGGAGCGGATGTCCCATGATTGGCTAGTGGATTCATTACTTCGTGAACATCATCTTGATTATCTTCATTATCATCAATTGGACCAGCTAAAGTCCTTCCCTCTCCAGCGTCCATCCGAACTGTAGCTGGTTGTTTGTGCGACAAATAAGAAGACACTGGACCACTTGTACTGGCTCTTAACGAGTAGACGGAAAACCTCTCTCCTGAAGCACTTGCAAGACTTGCACGTGAAAATGTAGATCCTCTACTATCTCCCTCCACGTCTTGGTCGTCATTCTTATTGAGCACTGATGGACGTTCGTGTAATGACATCGCGATCGAAGGTCTCTGCTGCTCTGGTAGTGACAACGAAGGACGAGGCCGTGGTAGTGCTAACGGACGAGGAGGTGGTCGAGGAGGTACTTGAGGAACAGCCTTGGAGCTATCTAACGTAACTGGAGAAAGATTTTGTGGTAAACGATAGCCTTCTTCGTATTTGTAACCTTCTTCCAACAACGCTGTTTCACCTGCACTACCGGTAGTCCCTTCTCCACTATTATAGATAAACTGCTTCTGAAATAGTTGATCGACATCATACTGGAAGCCATCTCTGACCATCCATCGTCCAAGTATAACTTCCCATGTAAAACCTTTCATACATATTTCTACTGCAATAGCAACAGCCAATGGAGGATAAATGACTCCAAAGGTCAACATAACAATCATGTGATGCATCAATGTTGCAAGTAAAAAATCTGGATAGAATATTTTCTTTTGTTTACTACAACGTTTCATACAAGGTGTGCGACCTTTCGAGTTCAAATGTTCGGATTCAGTAGTACTAGACTGATCCTTACTTGAACCATCACTTGGTGGAGGTGGTGGTCTTCTTCTCACTGAACGATGTTGACTTGTAGAACTACCTGTAGAATCACCAACTCTCGCTAATGATACTGTATCATCAGTTTCTATTTCTTCATCACTATTTTCAACATCTTCATTATCATCATCATCTTTTTCTTTTGTTGTAATATACATTCCCAGTTGTTGTTGTTTTCGTTCACATTCTTTTTCATTTTCTCTTTTATTAACAGTTTGTAATTGTTTTTGTAATTCATTTGCTTCAATTTCATCATCAATAAAATATATTGTTGGTAATAATTTTAATGATTTCCAATGAATTGCAGTTGGTGAATTAATTAATAAATATGCTAAACATGGATTAAAAAAGGTTAAAAAAATAAATGAAATAAAAAATACAGGAAGATATTCATTCATAATATTTGAATAACAATTATAATTATAATAAAATAATGGTGTATATTCACGTTCATTTACAATTTTTTCCATTTCATTACATTGTTGTGTAGAAAATAATGATGGACAATAAAATATTGCATTCGAACGATATTCTGGTGATGATTCTTGAAAGATACCAAGAAAACATGAGGAATCAACAACCGCTATGGCAATACATGGTGCAACAATAGAATTAAAAAATAACATCGAAGTTTTTAATAACATACGTGATGTTGATTTCTTTTTAGGTAAATTGGTGATAATACTAGGTACAGCGAGATTATCCCAAATTAAATCCATAAATGATAATAAAAACTCGATTAAAAGCTTTTGAAAGGATGAATCCGCTTGAATTAAAAGATAGAGGAAACATGCTTTCAAAGTCAATACAATCATCATGTTAATCAATAAAGCGATCATTGACATATACATTGAGGGACCAGATACACGGCGGGCCATATATTTGGCACTAAACTCGGTGTTAGATATCAATCTTTGTGCAAATCGTGAACTAGCATTAGAAGCTTTTGATAATACAGATTCTCTACCAAAGAAGATACTAGAACGAGTACGTTGTTGTGAATGATCATCGACAGAGATACTATTACTACTACCATTAGTGAGAGAAGATGCAGCGGATGACGCCGACACAGTGGATTGTGTTTGTGACTGTTGTATATATGCAGAAGTAAACAATCCTTCAACAATTTCAATAGGAATATATCTATCAATAATAATACATATTATTAATAATATTGTTGCCCATAATGTAAATATTGCAATTGCAGGAATAAATCCTGACATAAATACAGCAGATACATTCCAACGATATTGATCATAATATGTGCTATATGACTCTTTTAATATCACATATAATGGTACTGTACCACATACGATAACAATCATTAATGCAATTGAAATACGACGTACTAAACGCATTGATTCTAAAAATTGTAATAAATTTGGTAATTCTTGATTAATTTTTTGATCGCGTTCTGAACGTTCACCTTCAAATCCTCCTCCAATTTCATTATTATTTTGTAAAGACCAAGTATGAACGGCAGTAGATGAAGCATATCCATATTTTGTTTGTTGTAATTGTGTTACTTTACTTCTCCACCATAATACTGTGACTAAATTAAGTATAAATTCATGATATTTATCACGTATTGTCTTTCTTGTCTCTTGTTGTTGTTGTTCACGTTGTTTACGACGTTCTTCTATTAATTCTTGCCAATTTAATACACTTTGTTCTAAACGATTATAATCTTTCATAAATAAGATAGTTTCTTGTATACTTGTATAAAATGGAATATAACCCATTATTGATGCTAAATTTGTACTATTAAAACGCATTGATGGTGTTGTCGAACCAACTACACTTCCTCCCCCACCACCTGCTTCTGACCCCGTTTCATCACTATCATCATTATCATCGTTTTCATTGTATTGAAAATTACGATTTGCCGAATTTTTACGATTTATTCCTCTTCCTCCACCAAAATTACTACCAGTACTCTTTTGTCTACGTATGCCTCTTGTCATTCTCATTGCCATTTGATCATTTGCTTGTTCTTTGACTTGTTGTTGTTTATACAGACAACAAGATGGACAACAATATTGAGAAATGTAAAAACAACTACAACATAATAAACTAGTACAACCATCCATACTACACCATTTTACACGATTACCATAAACAATATCTTTCATTGCAAATGTTAATAAACATAATGTTGTTGTAATAATTAATACACAACCAAGAAATCCCCATAACGAAATATCAAGTAAATCCGATCCACATACATAACTATCACTTTGTGAATCATATCGTGGTGGTGGATTTCTTGGTGAACATTCAAATAAATTACCACTAACTAATTGTATATTTGGTGCATTATAGAGACTTTGTGGAATAACACCAGATAAACGATTAGTTTCAAGTTCTAATGAAATTGAAGTATCACTAACGGATGTGATTACATTCTTACCTGTATTAGGATCTATTTCAATGATTGTTTTATTTTCAAAAAATTCACCAATACCATGTAATTTACCAGTTAATTTATTATTTTTAAGGCTTAATACTAATAAATTACGTGATCGTTGTAATGTTAGTGGGATTGTACCCGTTAACTTGTTATATGACAAATCAAGACTTGATAAAACACCATAATCTGGTAATGATGGTATACTTCCAGTTAATCCATTACCACTTAAATGCATAAAAGAAAGATTTTTCATATTTGTCCATAGACAATGGGGTATTCCACCAATAATTGGTTTTGATGATTTAGGACTATTTGGGATTTTGGATCCCCAAATAGGAGTAGCACAATTAGATGAGACACCATCCAAAGCAAGTGTAACAAGATTCTTTGCATTACATATGGATGATGGTATTGTACCTTCAAAACATCCTTTAAATGCACTAACTGAAATAACCCTTGGTGTGAATATATCAGTAGGAATAGCACCAGTAAATTTATTCGATGATAAATCAATAATAACTAATCTCTTTTGTATACTCGCATTAAACGCTTGACTTGGTGAACCAGTAAATTGATTTACTTGTACAAGAAAAACTTGTAAATCAGAAAATGTTGAGATCTTCGATGGTAATGTACCAGAGAGTGAATTAGAGAACATTGTCAATTGATTCAAATATTTCCAATTACCTAAAAAATCATCTAATTTTCCATAAAAATGATTATTATCAATTAAAAAATATGTTACATTAATTAGATTTGTTTGTACAATCTTTGGTATTGTTCCAGTAAAATCATTTGTAAATATTATTAATTGTTTTAAACCAGGATTTAATAAACTATCTGATAATGTTCCTGACAAATGATTATTTTGCAATTGAAGATTTAATAAATATGGAAAATAATAATCAAGTTGTTGATGATTGGTATTATCATCGGTGATAGTAGAAGTAGTAGTAGTATAGATGCTAGTAGGTAAATGTCCATGAAATTGATTATCTCCAACATATAAATATTGCAATTGTTTCAATGAGAATATTGGATCTAATGTACCCGTTAATGCATTATGAGCAATTCCTAAATATGTCAGATTCATTAATAGCGAGATTGTAGAAGGAAGACTACCTTGTAAAAGATTGTATGATAAACTAAGATGTTTCAACGATGTCATAGGGCTCAATGATGTCGTTGTAGGGATACTTCCAGTCAAAGAATTATACGAGATATTTAATGTTTGTAATTGATTCATTGACCAAATTAGACAATTTGGTAGATTTCCACTCAGCTTATTCTGATCTAATCGAAGTATTTGTAATGTATTCCTAAAACCACAGAGTGTTGAAGAAGATCCTGACGATAGTTTCCCATGTAGGTTATTGATGGAGAGATCTAAAGATTGCAGATTAGTCAATTGAGAAAGAGTGGAAGGCAAGGTTCCATTCAGATCATATTCTTTTAAATAAACACCAACTACAGTTGATCCAACTGTATCACATACCACACCCTGCCAATCGCTGCCACAAGGATTTACGGATGTCCCCGTGAAGTTCCAGATATTACCATATACTGAAACACTCTTCCACTTCCACTTGATCCCTTGAGTACTGATATAGAGATCATATAAAGCATTTACTTCACTTTGACTGGGTCCTGAAAGGAGGATTGGTTGGTGATTGATCCGTTCTGAAGATCTTAAATTTTTCAGCTTCCGACGCATTATCCAATCATAATTGTCATCACTATCACCCATCTCATAATCTGCAAAGGAATCAATTTGTTCCCAAACTCTCCGTTCCATATTTCTCCGGACGAACTCCTTCGCCTTCAAGCTTCCGAGGGTGTGAATGTTCTGCTTTCTGATATTTATCTCTGCATTTTCAAAATGATCCGATTCACCAAATTCATAGCCCTCATCAAGATTGTGGTTTCTACCAGATAAACCAGTAGCTGCAGAAATATTCAAAGCTATTACTAAAAACAAATAATACATCAGCAGCGAAGAGAACAGCTGCCTGTATTTAAACGGCACAAGCTGCTTCAACTGTGTCATGTGGGGATCTAAACCAAACCGAGAGCGAAGTTCTACAAAATTACAATATTTCAAAATATAGGATTCTTGTTGAGAGAATATATCAATACCCTTTCTCTTATTGAGCTGGATTGGTTGGTTCCGTAATTATTTTGTTTTTCGTGCTTTCGATTGAATCCCATCAGCAATACAGTACAGCGGCAGTTAGAAGATGAATAAAACAATTACTCACATCGTGTGGAAGAAATTACACTTAAACTATAAAGGATATAAAAGTGTATTACTGCTGTTAGACTATCCCTTCGTGCAACTGTTTTTGCAATCCAAAGAAGTGGCTCCTCTCTGTCTAAGGCGGCACCTTTTGTTGCCGCTCCTCCTTTGCTCATGCTGCCTTATTAGTGATGTAGATTTTAAAAGAGTTCTCGTGACGAGTCCGAAGGTCCGAAAATGCATGGTGGAGATTCTTCCTCAATACCGTTGAAGGATCTGGTGCTGGTAGGGGGTGGCCATGCACACGTTCATGTGATAAAGATGCTTAAAATGCAGGGAGATATTCCACATCTCCGCATCACGCTCATCTCTCGAGATACAATGTCACCATACAGTGGAATGATTCCAGGTTATATTTGTGGCTACTACAGCAAAGATGAATGCCATATCGATTTGATGAAACTCGCTGCTTTTGCAAAAATCCGTTTCCTTCATTGTGAAGTAAACCATATCGATACCGACAAGAAACTCATTTTCTTCACCGATCGCAACCGTCCACCCATCCGTTATGATTTAATGTCAATTGATATTGGAATATCTCCCAGCATGACATTGTCTGCTCAACGGCGTCATGATAATACAGAGAACACTGATGATGATCATATTGGTATCACCCCTGTGAAACCAATCGATCAATTTGCCGATCGCTGGGAAAAAGTTGTACATCGGATTGAATCTTATTGTGATTTGTTGGTTAAGGAAAATAAACAAAATCCTAGACCGCTCAAAATTGCCATTGTGGGCGGAGGTGGAGGTGGAGTTGAACTAGCCTTCTCCATGGACTATCGATTGAAAGAAATTGTGAAAAGCAAAGGATTTGATAAACATATGATCAATGTGGCTGTATACAACCGAGGAGACGATATTATGAGTTCTCATTCTCTGTAAGAAGTTGTTCCTCATAAATCATCCGAAGAGTTTTGCTTATTTTATTGATACTACATAGAAATGTTCGGAAAACCGTTCAGCGCATCTTAACTGAGAAGGAAATTTCTGTTTATAATGCCACGGAAATATCTTCTATTGATTCCACAGGTAGTCAACAATATTTGGTTAGCAAAGATGGATCAAAGTACCCCTTTGATGAGGCATTTTGGTGCACTCAGGCATCCGCTCAGTCTTGGTTGAAAGAAACTGGGCTTGCACTGGATGACGATGGTTTTATCATGGTTCAGGTATGAGAATATAGTTCATTCATTTAAACTTTTTTACACGGATTTGCACAGCCAACGTTAGAGTCAATTAACAAAAAAGGAATTTTTGCTTGTGGAGATATTTGTCACAACGTCAAATATCCGCGCCCCAAGGCTGGAGTATTTGCAGTTAGAGCTGGTCCTCCACTACTAGCGAATTTGAAGCATGCATTGTTTGGTGAAGAACTTGAAGAGTGGATTCCTCAAGAAGAATTTCTTGGTATCATTAACACTGGCGATCACTATGCGATTGCTAGCAAAGGGGGGATGTGTGTTGAAGGAGACTTTATCTTCGCATTGAAGGACAAAATTGATGTTTCATGGATGGCTGGTTATCAAACTCTTCCAAGTATGGAAGAGATGGCGGAGAAGCAGAAGAATAATCCACCATTTGATGAGGCATCTATCACGCATACTATGGGTCCATCCGTGTTTGAACTTTTAGCTAAAGCTAAGATGAGGTTGGTGTTGCTGTTGCTGATATTGTTTCCCGTTCGTAATATTTAATTTGTAAAAGATGTGCTGGTTGTGGCAGTAAAGTTGGTTCGACTATCTTGTCAAGGGCGATAAAGAGAGTTAAGGCGATGAATAAATTGGTTCATCGACCAGAAGTTATAGCTGGGATTGGAGATGATGCCGCGATTGTTGTCCCGCCGATTTCACCAGGATGTATTGTGCAAACCATTGATTACTTCAAGTCTTTTGTATCAGATCCGTATCTGTTTGGTCAAATTGCGGCAAATCATGCATTATCTGGTAGTTTTTACTAATAAATATGAGTTCAAATAGTTTTAGTTTTTCTGTCATTTATGTAGATGTTTTTGCTATGAATGGCTCGGTGGTTACTGCAATGGCGCTGTGTGTTCTCCCATACGGCTCAGAAACTATGGTGGAGGATGAACTTGTTCAAATGATGGCAGGTATCTTGAATGTTTTACAACGAGAGAATTGTGCGCTGGTTGGTGGGCATACTGCTGAAGGATCTGAACCAGCCCTAGGTTTATCTGTTACTGGATTCATAAAGGATCCAAAGGCCGCTTTTCCCAAAGGCCCTTTGGCGATTGATTGCAGTATTATTGTTACTAAGGCAATTGGAACAGGCACTATTTTGGCTGCAGATATGAGAGCGAAGGCAAAAGGTAGTTGGGTGACCGCTTGTTATGAGAGTATGCTTTTATCCAATGCTCCTGCGGCTAAAATTCTCTCTTGTAATGGATTTGAATGCATCGCATGCACTGATGTAACAGGCTTTGGGTTGATGGGACATTTGATTGAGATGATTCAATATGCCAATGACGAGAGTGTAGAAGAGGAAAGTAGTGTTCAATTGGCAGTTGATTTATTTATCAATCAAGTTCCTACACTACCTGGAGCTGTGGAATGTGTAAGAGCTGGAATTCTATCAACACTTCATCCGCAGGTGAGAACTTTGCTGTGTCTCTTTCCACTATATTAAGTTTTTATTTAGAATATACGATGCAATCAAGTTGTGGGAAATATTTTTGAAGCATCTTCTCGAAGCGAAATCTATCCATTGCTGTTTGATCCACAGGTACAGTTTCTAAAACCATGCGTTCATATGTGTAATTACGACTTGATGCAGACATCAGGCGGATTACTGATTTGCGTGCCGACTAATCAAGTAAAAGATGTAATAACAGCTTTGCAAATCGGTGGATACCCAGACACCTGTGAAATTGGTCGAACTAAGCTTCGAAGTAATGACGAGTTTGCATCTCTGGTAGATTTAATCTTATAAAACATAGCAAAGGGTGATCGTAATTACAGATTACATGATTGAGCATCGATCCAGAATACTTATTACCCATACCAGATGACAGATTAATGTACGGGAATAATTAAATAGAAATTTCAGCACCACATAGATTCACAGATTTATTCCCCCACTGAAATGGAAAGTATACCACTAAGTCGCATTGCATGTGAGGCATGCACAGTAATGCTTTTGGATGGAAGTATTGCACAATCATTTATCCAAGTTCCTGTCGACAAAAATGAACCACGTCTTACTATCAGCACCAGTGGCAATCACGGCCTTCCAGGAAGAGATGGAATGATGGGTGGTGATGGATTTTTAAATGGAGGTAGAGGACATGATGCTACACCAGGAGAAGATGGGACACGTGGTGAAGACGCTTTTGAAAATATTGTGGGTTTTACCAGTTGTGATAAAGATAGAACTTTTCAAATTAATCACTTTCATCCTTTTACAATGACATTAACCAACTACACATTCGATCAAAATTTCGATAAAAGCCGAGTATTTTTGAAAGCTCGAGGTGGGAATGGCGGTAGTGGTGGTGCGGGGAGACAGGGTGGACGTGGAGGTAAGGGCCGCAGAGGTATTGATGCTACAGAACATTCGATTGGTACAGATGGTGGACAAGGCGGAACTGGTGGAGATGGAAGTAATGGTGGTGATGGTGGAGATGGGGGTCACAGTGCTGATATTCGGATCTATGTAAAGCAAGTTGATTTGGACCTTTTGTCTGCGATTGCTCAAATTAATGCCGGATCCCCATCAGGCGGTCGTGGTGGTAAACCTGGCGATGGAGGGATAGGGGGGCCTGGTGGTGATGGAGGTAACTCATATACATGGACTGAAAGCTACAGAGATAGCGATGGTGATACCAGGTACACTACACACACCAACCGTGGTGGTAGATCTGGTGCATCAGGCCTTCACGGCAGAATAGGTATGGCGGGTCGTGATGGCTTAGCTGGTCGTAGTGGCAACGTTTCTTTCTGGATGTATATTCCTGCAGAGGCTAGCTCTAATGGGGAGCCCTCTCTTGTTGAAGCAAATACAATGTATGACTTGCGATTAAAGTCTACCTCCATTGTTGGTGGAAATTTTCATATTTTCGAACCAAATATGTGCTTGTCATTACTCCACCTCCTTGTTGAGAATCATGGTGACCTAGAAAGCCCTGTCAAGTTAGAATTTGATATTAATAGAGCTTGTAATTCTTTTATCGTGCCAACTCACCTGCAGAACCCAAAAGTGACGACTGTTATCCCAGCGAGAAGTCAAGGCATTATCACAGACCAGCCTTTGGGTTTTGCTATTTGTGACCAACCATTTGTTGGAAACAATTTGAGTTTGAGCATCGACACAACTCTTAGTATTCAAGCTATTGCCCCGCGTACTGCGGCAATCCTACCTGGTTTTCACGATAATTTGTATCGTTTTCGCATCGAATATCCAGTCGAGTTGACCGTTGCAAGTGGTCGTCGCGCAGTGCTAGCTAATGGACTAATTCCTCTTGCAATCAAATTGCATAACAAGTCTATATTGTCCATGGGTATTCAGGATAATTTTTCTTCTCCAAGGTCGATGACACAAAAGAGAAAAGTTACTGTGGTAGTGGAAATGCTGCCTTTTGAGGATGGTGACGGCATACTTCCAGGTGCGCATGGTCCACAATTTGAGATAACTATGCCAACTAATGAAATTATCGGAGATAATAAATCCTCTGATAGAGATCGATATGAATCAAATATGCGTTATTTCAAGCAATTTCGCATATCAACACAAGGAGGGCGCTACGGTTATCAATATGAGGAAGCGCAAAGGAAGAATATGAGTCCATCAGTTGCTAGATTTACACTGAATGAGCAACCAGTTGTCTTTGAAATAGAGCATATACCTGCCCAAAATGAATGGTTACTTGGAGCTTCTCTCCGATTGTTACCTAATCAACTCAGTGCATATACGAAGATCTCATTAGCTTACTCTTTATACCTCAGTGATCCTTACTATTATACTCATGGACTAGAGTCTCCTTCCGCTAATTCACATATTGCAGAGAGACCCAAGCACTTGCAAGCTGGTCTTCCATCTTGTATATCAACACCAATACCAGCAAGATTAATTCAAAGGGAAGTGCATTCTATTCAAGTGGCAGAGCCTTGTGATTTCTTCAAAGCTAATTCACTAGCAAACAAGGCGAATGAATCCTCACCACCTTCTCCTAATGCTTCAGCTTCCATAGCTACGCGTGGAGCCCTTATTGTACCATCAACAACTAGCAGTGTAGTTAGTGGTTTTGGTTCTAGTGTTGTTTTCCTAGTCATCAATAGCGAAGTTTCTAAGAAGGAGATTCATTATTGGATGGAATTGGTTCGTTCTCTCGCTGGTTTGTATGAAGTTATGATTTGGAATATTTCTCTCTATAATGGAGTCTCGTATGATCAACATGAATGTAGTTTCCGTCGCTGTGCAAAAGATAGTCTAGTTATCTTTTTGAACACGCCATTCATACTCCCTCAACGACAGAATGATGGTGTTTGTTTACCTATTTCGTATCTTAACACTGCTGATATATTTGAAGCTGCTCGTAGATCAGGATTGCGTACTTACATTCTCAATACTGGAAGTGATCAAAAGGAAATGACTCAAAGATTGAATGACGTTCGAATGAGATCAATGCCATCAAGATTATTTGAATCCGCGACTATTCGCGATTTACCAGGACCAAAGAAGTTGGTAGAATCTCTCATTCACAGTTATAGCAGTTGTTCCAACGAACATCTTCCAAATCCTTCATCTGACATAATCAGTGATGGTAAGTTATTGTTGGATAGTGGTGGTTATCACAAAGTTTCTCTCAAATTATATCGTGTTCTTCGTCAACCAACTAATGCAGAATTTACAGAGAAATATCAAGAATTAATAAAGGATTTAGCAGAGAGTAGACCAGATCGTAGTTATTATATTGATAAACGATTTCATTCTGAGATTCAAATAACAGGAATTATTCGAAAACGATATGAAATTGGAATATTAGAAATTCGTCGTGGACTCGATCGTACTTATGCTAGTATTGCATGTAAGACGAGATATGAACAAGATTTAGTCATGTTAAAGGATGTTATCTTTCAAATAGATCAAACATCACAAGTTTCAACTTCTCAATCAATTGGTAGTGATGCACCATTAGATTTATTTGTAATGATTAAATTATTACCATTTACACGGAAGTTAATACTATTAGACACATTGGCTTCATCACATACTACCACTATAATGTCGATGAATAGAATCACTCTTGTTCAAACTGCTGTATTACAAGGTATATTATCAGATATAGTTGATGAACAATATGTCTTATTTCATGCAACAATAAATAATAATAATAAATTAATAAAATCAAATAAAATAACCGATTTATTAATAATATTAAAAGAATTAGTTCAATTTTCTTTTCAATATATTACAATAAATTCAATTATTAGTATACATTTACGTGATTTATATATAAAAGTAGCAGCATTAGTACAATGTTATCCTAATGAATGGTTAGTATTTAGTCATTGTATGATACAACCTACTCATGATTATTTATTACATTGTATACAAAAGATTGATCCATTGATAACAAAGAAAGTGTATAATCAACATTGGAAGACTATATGGAGAGATGCTAAAGTAACACCAGCGAATCGTAAAGAAACATTACAGAGATGGATGACCATATATCGCGATCCCTTTGGCTCAATGACATCAGGTAGAGTATGGATGAATCATTGGACACGTTTTCCTGATGAATATGAAATAATCAAAAATGAAGAATTACATTATTATCCTCCTGGTTATGAGATTGATACTAATTTAACCTCTTTCTTTCATGAAGGTGATGATTTAACAAATGAAATTCTTAATACTTCGGCTCATTGTGTTCTTAGACATTCACCTTTTGTGAAAGGGAATCCAGATGATTTATATCATTATCTTTCTAAAGTAGAAAGAATGGATAAATGTAATGATAATAACGTAATAGTTCAAGTTTCAGGATTATCATTGGATAAATAATAGTTTGTATGTTCAACGACTGTGTGATCATAATGAATATTGTATATTGTTGTCTTCTTCTGTTCCATAGTATCTCCCTCTTTAATTGGAATACGTTAAGCTACCCGATGATGTTTTATGTTTGTCATTTGTTTGTTGTTGTATGTTGGTGTCGTCAGTCATTATAATCTCCCTCTTGTTTATGTAGTCAAAGTACAACCCGATGAAGCTTTATGTCTGTCATTCGCTTTCTGTTGTATTTTTCGTCAGTCATTTGTCTCGCACTTTATTTTACTAAGATTTAACATTCAATTATAAGTTATGAAAAGATCTGTTGTGGAAGTTTACTATTATGTTGCTCATGATCTCCGTGTTGAAAATTATGCACATCTGTAATGAGTAGTATTTCAATCAAATCCCAATGGACATGTGTGAGAGTATATTAAATTAAGATTATACGAGATAATATAGGGCTATTTCTTCTTTCCATATTGATTATTTGAATTAGAAGTACTGTTCTTAGTTGAAAGTATCGTTGTTGATTTCGATCTTTTCTTCAAATTATTTTGCTGATTTGCTTCTTCATTTTGTGTCAAGATCTTCCGCAAATATTGTATAACTTTTTTATGATCTTTGGCAAGATCTAATATTGTCCTTCCATCCTGTTGTGAAGAATAAATATAAACACTGTCAGTAGATGCCACAACAAATACTCAACTCACCGTCAATGAATGATTAATATCTGCATGACATTCCTCCACAAGATATCGTAATATTGATAAATGTCCTTTCTCTGCTGCATACAAAACAGTATTGTGTCCATCCTGTGTTTGGTATTATGAAGCGATGAATGAATATTTTGTAGACACAAGCAAAGGTTGATATTCTTACGTTTTCTTTTGCATTTATATCGGCATTAACAGAAACTAAATATCGCGTGGCAAGCTCATGACCATTAGATGCTGCAATCATGACAGGCGTTGTTCCATCCTGTGCATGCACAAATAATATTAGTGGATTACTGTATTATTAATCGCGCTACTTGTCAGAACTTACCGAATCTCCATCTATAATACTTGCACCAGCATTGTAGAGTGCTTCCACAATTTCTGGGGATCCACTTTGGCAGGCAGCCATCATAGCGTTCCAACCGGTTGCGTGGTTGATGATCTAGCCAAATAGCAATCATTACATGGTATACTCTGCAAAGGATTTTGAACTTACATATTCTCTACAATGTAAATCAATATCTGGTAACGTCAACAAATACTTTACACACTCTAATCTATCATTAAATGAAGCAGCCATCAGTGCTGTCCAACCCATCTATATATTAGAATTTCCATTATTAAAATAAACTACAACACAGAGTACCTATCTCACATTGTCTCGATGATTTACATCGATACCAATACTGTATAACAATGGCAATATGAAATGATTGCCACATTCGGCAGCAGCCGTTAAAAAAGTTCCCCCCTTATCAAGTAATATCAATAAAAATGAAGAATAAAGAAGAATTTCATTACCTCTCCATTTAGACGATGTATATTTATGCCATTTTCGATGAGGCATTTCGTGAGAGCAATTCCTTCTGCGCATTTATCTTCTGATGGGTTAATAAGCTCACTCAGAAGGTCAACAGTAGTCTAAATGTGTAGGATGACATACATGAACGATGCAAAAGAAGACGTGACTTACGTCGGGACAGTCATAATTGATATTCACACCAAATTCGATCAGAAGATTTACCATATAGATATCTTGAATGGGGAGTGCAGGTGCGAGGATGTTGAATTTAAGCTGCAAACAAACAGTTAAAGTCAAACGGGCGAACCATCCATCAAAAACAATTAAATAGCCATACATCAGTGGTGGTAGCCGTCAAATCTGCACCATTTTCTAAAAGCAATCGAACGATGTGGTGGTGGCCACGATCAATTGCCATGTGAAGAACAGTTGCATCATCCTATATTGCAATCCAAATCTAGAATAAACATACAATACATTATCTAACATGAACTCTCACCAAATCGACTTCGTTGTCCAAGCAATCAATCTTGTCAATCAAATATTGCGCAATATCCAAAAATCCCTCATGACATGCATACATAAAGGCATCCATTCCTCTCTATTGTCAATATGGTAAATCATGACAATGACTTATAACGGGATAAGAGAATTACTTCGCTCCTGAACTGAACGTTGGCTCCACGCTCAATCAGGTACTCTATCACATCTAATTTTCCAACATAAGCAGCACTCAGCAAGCATGACCATCCCTCAATATCACAATCATTCACATCTACATGCTCTCTTTCAACTATAGCTTTCACCCGATTCAAGTCACCGGCTTCCACAGCAAGTCGAAGGTGACCTGTTAATGGAAAGTCTTCTCCATCTTCTTCATCATCCATGTCGATTACTTCCATTTCCTCCTCATCATCGTCATTCCCGGGAGTATCAATCACATCACCCTCACTAGCACTACTCATATAATCTAATAAGTCCTTGTTCGACATGCTTGAAATAGAAATCTAATAAGAAAATGATTTGGACATGTAATGCTTATTTGCGGGTGGGTACGGCCACACAGGGTAGCCAGCAGAGAGAGCGCACACGCAGCTGGCGCAGGCAGTCTGGAGTCCGCGGCGGGGGCAATACTGCAGCCACGCACCAAGAAAGCCAGACCACAGTGGCAGGCATGCAGAACTAATAATAATAGCATTTTGTTTATAAAAATTTGTTGTTTGAAGTATTTATACCAATAATCCACCTTAAGATTATTGAGGACACTAAAAAACAGCATATGAATTCACACACAAGAAGACATACACTACTTACAAAATGACGAGTTACATCTTTTTTTCGAAGAGTAACCCATACTCTATAAAACCTTTGTACAAAGAGCAATAATCACAAACAAAAGATGATATATTCACAACAAGAACCACAAGTAACTAGAAGCTCTGCACAGAGGTATTATTAATAATAATCTTCAGAATGAAGTGCAGGACCCGTCGATGTCAGCAACAACTTTGTACTCCCTGTCAATGTATTCGTTGCGCTCTTACGTGTATTCAAAGTCATTCCTTGATTAACGATTTGTGATGGTGGTAAAGGTTCGAAACCTAACTCTGTCATATGCAAGCCATATTCAGCCAATTTGTGTTTCATCAATGACTGAAGATTGTTGTGCAAATCTTGCAACCGTACGATATCACTTTGGTATCTACGAATCTCGTTATTCTTGCGCAAGACAATATCATCAACATGTCCTTTCACTTGTCCCATAATTGTAGGTTCCAAGTTAGCACGCGATAAAACTTCATTCAATTGAGCCTCACGTTCTTCTTGGATGCGATTCAATGCTACAAGCTTCTTTTCAATCAACATGCCACGGAAGAGAGCCTTTTGTTTAACTTCGAAGATGGAACAACGCAGATGAAATTCTAATTCTTCCTTTTCTTTCTTTAAATCTTCTAAACGTTGCAGTAAAGTCTCGTATTCCCAAGATACTGTTGATTGACTATTCTCTACTAATGCAAGTGCGGCTTTCACTTTCTTCATTTCTTGCTTTTCTACTTTGTATTCATCCAATTCTTGTCTCAACCGTATAACATCTTCTTGCATGCGTTTTAATGGAGCAGATAATTTCTTATTTTCTGACATCTTTTCATGTAAACGCAATTGATCTTTTCTCTCTTCAATTTCCAAATCTTTAACTTCTTCTTTTAAGGATTTGATTAAATCGAGATTGTTGTGAGTAATATCATTGTAATAGTTCTTGATATCAGTAAAAGCACGTTGATGTTCTGACATTAACTGATCAATCATCACATGCTTACGATCTTCAATACTCTTGATTTCTTCCTTGCGCTTACGATCCAAAGTCTCACGAGTCTTCTTCATCTTTGCATCATAATTCTTCGTAATCTCACTCGAACGTCGTTCAAACTCATGTCGTAATGCTGTTACTTTTGTATCTTGTTCACGTTTTAAAGAACGAATATATTCTTCATGCGTAAATTCAATCTCTTTCAAAGCAACATTTAATGTGCGACGATCCTCTTTGATATCGTGTTCTACTTCACGATCATCGTCTTGTGCCATCTTTAAAGCTTGTTCTGCTTCAGTTTTCTTAAATGTAATTTCATTTTGATGTTCAAATAATAAATGCTTTAAACGTTGTTTATAGATCTTGATCTCCACCTGATGCTTTTCTTCCAAATCTTGTAATTCACGCTCTTTATTGCGTAATTCAACACGTTTGTCTTCTAACTTCTTCTTTTCAACAATCCAAAAATAATTTAACTTTTCACGTTGTTGTTGAAATTCATTAAAATCGTGTTCTTCTTTCTTGGTTACTTTATGCAAACGATCTGCTTCATTTTTCAATTGTTTCCATTCTTGTTGATCAGCAGTCTCAGCAACTACTTCGGTCTCTTCCGACTTCTTACCACCCTTCTTCTTGGGACCCATTTTCTAAAATGAACTAAATGACCAATGAGTGAGACTTGAACAACAGATATTCTTTGTTGAAGAAGTCCTTCTCACTTTGCAATATGAGTCGATTGTGTGTTGATTTCACAAAATGACGGTTTCATTTTAACGGGTGCAAAGAATTTCACGAAAAAATAGCAGTAATATCTGAAAATATCGTGAATGTATTTTTTTCCATGTTATTTTCACGAAAAAGAAAATGCAAATAACCGTTTAATTTCATCGCCCTTTTCCTGGTGATTTGGGGGTGCTTTCAAAATCATGTATGCTCATTGGTGAAATCTCCAGAACTGACGGATGAGTACAACACCAGTAGTTGAGAGGGCCATCTCACGCAAGGAGAGCTGGACAGGATCCAAAGAAACTCCTTCTGGAAAGCTCAAGACGGCACCATCGTCATCAAGCAAGTTGACTCCTAAACAAACACCAGTGAGGACTCTCAAAACTGGAATTGATGTGAATTGGCAAAGAGAATTCTGGGAAGCATGTCGCAATGGTGATGTTGAGATGCTGACTCTTATATCTGCACAGCATCGTGATAAGATTCAAATCAACAAGAATGACTACGAGGAGGTATGTACTTGGTCCATCAACGTTGCTGTGCTTATCCTGTTGCAATCAGTTGGACAACACTTGCCTCATGAAAGCAGCAGAGAATGGACATCTAAGCGTAGTTCGATATTTAATGGAGCATGGTGCAGCTTCTTGTATAGATACACAGAATAGGGTACGATCACTGTTGTTTACTCGTGTCATGAGTTATCAAATATGACTCTGCTCATTAGAATGGAAACACCGCGATCTCTCTCGCTGCAGAGAAAGGAAACTTAGCAATTGTTGAATATCTTTTCGAAACCGCTTATGCAGACCCTCATATTCGTAATTCGGTAAGATCATTCCTTGTTTATTTATGGAAGCCAACTGCATTCTGATTCTTGGTTTGATTTGTATACAGCACGGTAATACTTCCTTGATCCGTGCTGCCTGGAAAGGACACTTTGAAACAGTGAAGTATCTTGTGGAAAGTGCTTGTGTGAGTGTCGATGCTCAGAATCAAGTTGGAAATACTGCGCTTATTATTGCTGCAGAAAAAGGGGACTTGCCCATAATCCAATTCTTGATTGAAGAAGCGGGTGCATTAACGGATCTAGAAAATGATGTGAGTGATGCTTTTGAAATCATTTACCCTTTCCCTCTGATTTCAATTATTTGCAGGAAGGGTACTCTGTATTGTCGAAAGCTGCATCAATGGGT
>JACCEA011275048.1_pt1 | contig 25480 bp, 14 predicted proteins | sample 7449851 | NCBI WGS metagenome assembly JACCEA01 (sample SAMN15323453, study PRJNA562643) | freshwater metagenome | isolation source: river surface water | place: USA:Blue River Watershed | collected 2017-08-18 | reverse complement strand
CCTTCCAAACGACGAATGGCGGACGGATCACATTTAATTTGGGGTTGACTGCCAATGGTGGTGGTGTCACAGCGGTGTCTGGAAGCACTGGATTGAGTGCGGCCTTTACGCCCAGCATAGATTACGTCAATCCCGCCTTCCTTACCGCGTTGACTGCCGCTGGAATTCCTTACACCGTTAGCTCAGGTGGATCAGGTGGATCAGGCTCGAGTGCTAGTACAAATGGGGCTGGTTCCGCTCTAGTGAACACTTCAACTACTCAGGCAACAAGCGCCTCGTTTGTGGGTTGGTTGAACCAATTACTTATTAAATCAGCGCTTGGTAATGGTCGCGCCTCGATTGACGGGTCAACAGACGTCGGTACGATTTTTGGCCTCCATGAAGCCAATGAAGCCGGCCAAACGACAAAGCAGAGTGCATCTCTGACGGTTTCGCAGCAAACAGAGCCTTACCAACCGCCTTGCGAGGATGCGTCAGTAGGGGAAGACGTTACCGTTTGCACCGCCGACTGACAGTGCACACGGGTTTTGGTCGCGTGTTAGAAGCTAGCAGCCAATCCGACTTGGTACCAGCGCCCAGCCATTTGGTAGCCCGGACGATATTCGTAGTTCGTGTTGAATATGTTCTGAACCATGACGAAGGCTTCCCCCTTTTTACCTAAAGCCGGGATGGGGTAGGCGAGGCGTGCGTTGGCCACTGTAAAGGCATTTACGCGTTCGTTGTTCGTCTCTCCGGTGTTTCGGTTTAAATTCAAGGCATACACTTGCGATTGATACTGCGCATCAATCGCGAGTCGTACAGGACCAATTGTTCCATTTACCGCCAAGGACAGCGCTTGCTTTGGTGTGTACGGTAGGTTCACGGCGCTGTCGTTATTCAGATAGGTCCAGCCACCATAGACTGTCCAGCCTGGTGTGATTTCCCGGCGAATCGATAGCTCAACACCGCGCATCGTATAAGAGCCAAGGTTCTGGACGACCGTATTGCCACCAAAGTTCAGCTGATATACGTAGCGATTTGATATTTGATCCTGAAAAAGGCTGAGATCGATCTCGGTCTTTTGATCCGGCGTGAATTTCGAACCGATTTCAAAGTGATCCATCTTTTCGGCTGTGATGTTCTTCCATGACGAGCCGAAGTTAGTCATGCTCCCCAGGGCTGCCGCTAGGGCAGGGCCTTCGAGCCCGGGGTAATTCACGCCCTTCGATGCGTTAGCGAAGAATGTCACGTTCTGCGAGACCAGTGACAGTCCGGCGAAGGGGGCTGTTTGGCTTGCGTACTGATTATTGAAGTAGCCTCTGACGCCAACTGAAGGAATAAAGGACCAGTTCTGGTTCAAATTGAAGTTGTGATTGACGGCGACATAGGGCGAGGTCAATTGATATGTCGGTAAGGTGTTGCTAAACGTCATATTCATACCTGCAGGTGTTTGTTTAAAACTGCCCGATGACGAGTCGTAATCCAATCCAAGCCTGACGTTGCCATTCTTCCATGGCGAAATATTTTCTTGCCAGCGGATACCGCTCATGTTGTATTTTGAGAGAACGGTGCCCCAGCCCGCATAGGGGCGCAGGTCGTCATATAGGTTGCCGTTACCGCTATTGGTATAGGCTCGAAACTCGCCTGACCAGTTCTCGCTGCCATGTTTGATAAACGCACTAAACATCTCTGCATCGGTGTTGTACTTCGGTGCAACAGCTGGAAGCGGATAGCGTGCATCGCCTGGATCACGTGCAGTATTATTCACGAAGAGAAAACTGGCGCCGACTTGCCATGTGGAGTTCAACCGGTAGCCAATCGTGCCCATAACGTTATTGAGTTGACCGGAGGCATTGGCTCTGTTCCCGTTGGATGTCGCGAACCCTTGCGCGAGCATGAAGTCCCAATCCCCGCTCTTGCCCAGCAGGTTTGCTTGCTCGATGAAAGTGCCGTAACTGCCGGCAGACACCATGGCGTCACCATGTATTCCATCCTGTGTGGCGCGTTTGGTTGTCAGGTTAATGGAGGCAAAGTTATTGCCGTTCGTTTGTGGTTGTGGACTCTTGTTGACTGTGATGCTGCTCATGCCATTGATGGGCAATAGGTCGAGCAAAGGGTGGTTCCACACCGGCATGTACATTGGGACGTTATCAATGTAGGTTTTGATCTCGCTTCCCGGGCGACTCAGGCCAATGCCACGGATAAATATGGCGCCACCCTGATCGCCTCCAAAGGAGCCCACTGGGTTGTAGCGTGAGATTTGCACGCCTGGGGTGTTACGCAAGGCTCCTGCGAGATCAACGGCATGCTCGTCTTGCAGAATCTTTTCATTCACCACCGTTGAGACGCTTGAGAAGGGGTCGATCTCTATCGCAGCGACCATGGGATCTGCTGTCACAACGATTGTGCTTAGTGTGGGGGTGTTTTGATTTGCTGGTTGTGCGTATGCGGATGGCATAGTTAGCCACAAGCTTGTTAGCGCGAGTGCTAGGCTCGTCTTTTGAAATGACATGGTGTTCATGCTCCAGATATTGTTTTTGCGTCGTGTTTGAGCAGTTCGCGTGCGAATAGACGCACGCAACTCGACCTATATCGGTCAAGACTGCTTAAAAAGGGGAGGGTTAGACGCTAGCTGGAGGTGCTCTGGGAGGCGGCAGGCGCCAACCAACATGCAAGGGGGTGGGTTGAACTAAGCTTTGAAGATATAAGGTTGCATGTTCAGGTACATCAAAACCGGAAGCTTGCAGCGAAGCCGGGATTGCGCTGTGTGTGCTCCCTTGGCAGTACGAGCAATCGGTCGACTCGGTCTGCTGTTTGACATCGGCAGGCTCTGCGTCGCCAAGGGCTGAGGCTTTGATGTACTTCATACCCGTGCTCGTACATACTGCGATGTACTGCTCGGAAGCGCCTAGCTTTGTTGCTGCGTGACCTAGCGTAGGGGCGAGCGCCGTGAACAGGACTGCAAATATTGCAGCCCAACAGGTCAACCAGCGGAAGGCCAAAGTTCTAGACATGGCGGTAATATAACTGACTGCCCCGCAAATCAAAGTGGGCTGTAAGTAAAGTTTAGTCGTTAACAATTAACTCACTTTTACGAGACAAGCCATGAGCCGTCAGCAAGCGATTGATTCAGCTACCGCCTATTTTGATCAGGGTGTTTTTCAGTCGACGTTGGCGCGTCGCGTCGCAATACCGACCGAGAGCCAAGAGCCGGGAAAGATTCCAGTGCTCACATCTTATTTGACCGATGAGTTGGCACCCACGCTCAAAGGGCTCGGCTTTGATTGCAAGATTATTCCTAATCCGATTGAGGGCGGTGCGCCCTTCATGGTTGCAAGTCGGACGGAGCCAGCTGCGGCCTTCACCGTCTTGACCTACGGTCACGGTGATGTGGTGCGTGGCTACGCTCCACAATGGATCGAAGGCCTAGAGCCGTGGACGCTAAAAATACAAGGCGACCGCTGGTATGGTCGTGGTACGGCTGACAACAAAGGCCAGCACACCATCAACCTCGCTGCGCTAGAGCAGGTCATCACCGCACGTGGTGGCAAGCTTGGCTACAACGTGACCTTGTTGATTGAAATGGGCGAAGAGATGGGATCGCCTGGTTTGCGCGAAATGTGCGAGCAGCATGGTGACTTACTGAAGGCCGATTTATTCTTGGCATCGGATGGGCCGCGTGTATCAGCGACTCGTCCAACACTGTTTCTTGGTTCACGCGGTGCATTTAACTTTGAGCTCAAGCTCAACGTTCGACAAGGTGGGCATCACTCCGGCAACTGGGGTGGTCTACTTAAAAATCCTGGAATTCGCCTCGCACACGCTATTGCTTCGATGGTCGACGCCAAAGGGAAAATTCTCGTCCCTAAACTTTTGCCTAGTTCCTTGCCCGACAATGTCAAAAAGGCGCTGGCAAATATTCAAGTAGGTGGTGGCCCCAATGATCCAGAAATCGATCCTGACTGGGCGGAACCAGGTTTGACACCTACCGAGCGCGTATTTGCATGGAACACGTTTGAGACCCTCGCTTTTAAGACTGGCAATCCAGATGCACCAGTTAACGCGATCCCTGGTTATGCGATTGCGTTCTGTCAGTTGCGGTATGTGGTGGGCAGCGATAACGAGAATTTCTTAAAGCATATTCGTGAGCATCTTGATGCGCATGGGTTTACCGATGTCGAGGCTGCGGCAAGTCGTGGTGAGGCGGCGGAGGCAACACGACTCGATCCTGATAACGCATGGGTCAAGATGGCGGCCGCATCAATTACACGTACGACAGGTAAATCGGTTGATATTCTTCCCAATCTTGGTGGTACCTTGCCTAACGATGCTTTTTCAAAAATCCTGGGTCTGCCGACTGTTTGGGTGCCGCACTCGTACGCAGCATGTTCGCAACATGCTCCGAACGAGCACATGCTCGGTTCTGTTGCGCGGGAGTCCTTGCAGTTGATGGCCGGACTGCTCTGGGACTTGGGTGATGAAGGCGCAAAAATCGCTGCGTAGAAAAGTCGTATGACCTAGGCTGTAAAAATTTTGTTTGAAAAGATACATACTGGAAAACTTTAAATCATGACAACCAAGTTTGATTTGCTCATTCGCAATGCAACGGTCATTGACGGCACCGGTGCCGATCGTTACTCAGCAGATATTGGAATCAATGGCGATCGGATTGCCAAAGTAGGTGACCTGACGGGTTGTACTGCGAGAAAAGAAATTGATCTAAAAGGTCATGTCGCAGCACCTGGTTTTATCGATGCGCATACGCATGACGACCGTCTGATGTTGTCTGATCCTGAGATGACACCGAAAGTGAGTCAAGGTGTGACCACGATCATTGGTGGTAATTGTGGTGTGTCTTTGGCTCCTATGCCGAGACCAATCCCCGATCCCGTGACCCCCCCGCTGAACTTGTTAGATGATGAGGGCAAGTGGTTTCGCTTTGCAAGTTTCAAGCAGTACCTTGACGCATTAAAAGCTGAGCCTGCGACGACTAATCGAGCGATGTTGGTCGGGCACACGACGTTGCGTGTCGCAACCATGGACGACCTTGAACAACCGGCAAACGCCAAGCAAATCCAAGCGATGCAAGACCTCGTTGTAGAGGCGATGCAAGCAGGTGCGATTGGTGTTTCGACCGGATTGTTTTATGAGCCGGCTGTGGCTGCGCCGACTGAGGAAGTCATCGAAATCTGTAAGCCACTAAAAAAATACAACGGCTTGTATTGCACGCATATGCGTGACGAGGCCGATGGTGTGATGGATTCGCTGGAAGAGACTTTCCGAATCGGACGTGAAGTGGGCGTGCCGGTGGTGATTTCACATCACAAAGTGATTGGGCAGAAGAACTATGGACGTTCGGATGAGACGCTTGAGTTCATTCGCAAGAGCATGGCGATGCAGCCGATCTGTCTCGACTGCTACCCCTACACTGCAGGCTCAACGGTACTTTCCGCTAGTCGTGCCATTACTTCCGCGCGCGTAATCGTGACGTGGTCTAAGCCTTTGCCACAGTATGCAGGTCAGGACCTGGATAAGATCGCGGCGCAGATGGGTGTATCGCAAGATGAAGCTATTGAGCGTCTGCTGCCTGCCGGTGCGATTTATTTCCGTATGGATGAAGGTGACGTACAAAAGATATTGCAATTTGCGCCAACAATGATTGGCTCAGACGGATTGCCCCATGACTCCTCACCACATCCTCGTTTATGGTCGACATTCCCCCGCGTGCTTGGGCACTATCGTCGCAGCCTTGGCTTGTTTTCGCTTGAGACCGCTGTGCATAAAATGACTGGCCTGACGGCTGTGAATTTTGGTCTTGCAGACCGCGGTGTCATCAAAGAGGGTGCGTTTGCGGATCTCACTCTTTTTGATGAAGAGACTGTGGACGAAGTCGCGACCTACGAAAACCCGATCGCGCTCTCGAAAGGCATCCACACGGTTATTGTGAATGGCGATGTTGTGTGGAATGACGGCAAAGCGACTGGCGCCAGACCCGGACGTGTCCTTTCGCGACCATTGAATTAAGCTTTATCTAACACTATTAGAACGATCTGCAAAACAATTGATTGAGACCTATCGAAATGACTACCAAGTTGCCAACCCTTGATTCCACACAATTAACACGTGCGGTTGCTTTGCTGGATGAGGAGTGGTTAGCACATGACCCCGAGTTAGGACCGGTCATGCCTTTGGTGCTTGGGCGCGGTGTCGGGCAAGACTGGCATAAGGCGGGAACGTTTCGGCACCACCTCGTGGGTGTGACACGTACCTTGACCTTGTGGCAACAGCCACTGGTGGTGCGTCAGCTAGGACTATTGCACAGTGTTTACGGCAATGCACACGTCGATTTGGTGAAGTTCGATCCTAAGAGTGAGCGAGGTCGTTTGCAAGAAGCTGTTGGTCAAGATGCCGAACGATTGATCCATCTTTTTTGTGTCATGTCGCGCACTGAGCTTGTACGTGAACTGTTCAAAGGTAATCTTAAGCAAGACGGTAGCCTCACGATCACATTGAATGGTGCTCCTTTTGATTTGCCGCCGCGTGACGTCGCAATTTATATCGTTGTGACGATGGCAGATATCTGTGAGCAGTGGTACAGCTGGCAAGATGATATCTACATGGGTTACCCAGACTACAAGGCGGATAACGCCCAGTTGCATTGGGGGGCGGCATTATGGCCAGGACCGATGCGTCCGTCTACCTATCGCTGGAGCCAGATTTCAAAGCTCGCGACACTTTTGCAGCACCCTGGTTTGAAGGGCTTGTTGCCAACACCGCCTGTATTTGACTTGGGGCAGGGAGCGCTCACTGCTGAGAATGAAGCGTCGGCTGCCGCGTTGTACTGGTCCGTGATGCAGCAAAACCAACCGATGTTGTCGCCTGACGCGACAATCGCCGTGTTGAAGCAAACGATTGGCTTGAATCCATACGTTGCTGAACCTTATCTGGTGCTGGCGCAGCTGTATATGACGTTCCGAAACTTTGAAGAAGGTGAGCGTTACGCCGCCGCTGGAGTACAGCTTGTTTCGTGCTGGGGGAACTCTTGGGACAAACGGATTGGCTGGGATGCTTGGATGTCGTGGGGGCGTGTGTTGTTGCAGTCAGCGCAAAAACGTCAGTGGCCAGAGACGCTGAACAAGTTAAACAACGTTGCGTTAACGCCTGAGTAAATCGTATTGAGCTGATGCGCGAACCCGTGGGCTAGTTTGTCCACCCGTCAGATCGGCGACCATCGTTATTTCGCTACACTTTGCCTATTAGCAAATATTCTGTTTTACAGAATCTGTTTGGCGGAATATACTATTTATGATTGCTTCATTCCGGTGCCTCGATACCCAGGCGCTCTTTCGGACTATTCATGTTGGAAAGTTTTCCAATATAGAGCGTAGTGCGAGACGTAAATTATTGATGTTGCACGCGGCTTCATGCTTGCAAGCCCTAAGAGTCCCGCCCGGGAACAGGCTGGAGGCTCTCCGCGGTAATAGGAGGGGGCAGCACAGTATTCGTGTCAATGAACAATGGAGAATTTGTTTTGTTTGGCGCGATGAGGCTGCCCATGATGTTGAAATTGTTGACTATCACTAAGTGAAAATGATGACTAGGCGTTTGCAAGAAATACACCCAGGTGAGATTTTGAATGAAGAGTTCTTGAAGCCTCTGCAGATAACCGGTCGACGCTTATCTAGTGATATAGATGTTCCAACGAGTCGCATTAGTGAAATCTTGAATGGCAACCGACCGATCACGGCAGATACTGCTGTGAGGCTTGGAATTTATTTCTCGATGGATCCGATTTTTTGGATCAATTTACAAGCTGAATATGATGTCCGTGTCGCAATTCGTGAGAATAAAAAAACGTTGCAATCGCGCATTCGTGTATACCAACCCATCGCGGCGTAGCCGCTTATGTGCGACTGCTTTCGTCTAGGCGTTGCCTTTAAAGTTCCACGACAGGCAACGAGCTAGTCAGTATTGGTTTGCATAGAATCTTGTAGCCGTCGCTATCGAACGCAGCGGCGATGGTGCTGAGCTCTCTAGCTTGTTCAATCGTCATGGCGCTACCCAAGTACAGCCAGTTGTGCACCACATGAATATCGGTATGCGTGTCATTTTTTTCGATTAAACCGATTGGCCCCGCATAAGGCCAACATTCAATACGCTGATTTTCTAGTTGTTGTGTGAGTCGGTTATGGTGTTCTGTAACCGTTTCGACGCCACAACAGGCCCCAGCGCAACGCTTGAGCATGTGTCTGAAGCAAGGGCGATTCGCAGACGCTTTTTCAATGCCAAGTAGTCCCAAACACAGTTTGGCTTCATCGGCGAGATCTTTGAGTGCTTCAAGCGCAGAATGTCTGCTCGCAAATAGTCCATATAGATTAGGTGTGTGTGCAAAATCAATGTCCTTTGAATACACGATCTCAGGCTTATCGTCTTGCAGTCTGATCGAGCACATTTGACGTGTGCGTCGTAGTTTTTGATTAAAGAGAGGTTGTTGTTCTTTGATTAATTGGGCTTCAAGCAAGAGTGCACCGATCTCACCGACCGTTTGAATGAAAGTGATGCGCTGTGTTTGGCGAAGCATGCGTGCCTCGTCGAGTGTACGAAAGTGTGACATGACGCGAGTGCGAATATTTACACTTTTGCCAATATAGAGTGGCAGACTCTCAGCAATACCGTGAAAGATATAAACGCCCGGTGTCTGTGGCAGATCGTCTAGATACTCGCGTAAGTGCTCAGGGTATATGTACCCCAGAGTGGGGTCAAACTCTGGGTGTCGGCGCGTGCGAGGCATGTTTTAGCGTGTCGCGTAACTCAGCGCGACGGCCTCTGCTACCTTGATGCCGTCCACGCCTGCTGACAAAATCCCACCCGCGTATCCAGCACCTTCCCCCGCGGGGTAGAGTCCTTTGATGTTTAAGCTCTGATAGTCTTCACCGCGCGTAATGCGCAGCGGTGAAGAGGTGCGTGTCTCAACACCCGTCAGCACGGCGTCGTGCATAGAAAAGCCTTTGATCTGACGCTCAAACGCAGGAAGAGCCTCGCGAATCGCTTCAATGGCGTAGTCTGGCAGACTCGTAGCTAGGTCGGTTAGATGCACACCTGGCTTATATGATGGAATGACGCTACCGAAGGCTGTGGAAGCCTTCCCTATAAGAAAGTCACCGACGAGTTGGCCCGGAGCCTCATACGTGCGTCCGCCGAGCTCGTACGCACGGGACTCAATCGCACGCTGAAACTCAATTCCTGCCATTGCATCACCAGGATAGTCCGCAGGCGTAATGCCCACGACAATACCGGCGTTTGCATTGCGCTCATTACGAGAATATTGGCTCATGCCGTTGGTTACGACACGGTTTGGTTCTGATGTGGCTGCAACAACGGTACCGCCCGGGCACATGCAGAAACTGTAGACACTACGCCCGTTATTGGCATGATGCACAAGTTTGTAGTCTGCGGCGCCGATGAGCTTATTACCGGCATGAGGGCCAAGCCGAGCGCGATCGATCATGGATTGCGGGTGTTCGATACGAAAGCCAACCGAAAAAGGTTTGGCCTCCATATAGACACCAGCCTCATGCAGCACTTTAAAGGTGTCGCGGGCACTGTGGCCAAGGGCTAAGACAACGTGGTCTGCAGCGATATATTCGCCGCTCTCGAGTTGTAAGCCACGTAGTTGTTGGTTTTCTATATCGAAGCCAACAACTTTCTGACCGAATCGAATCTCACCACCCAGGGCGATAATTTCTTCCCGCATTTTTTCGACGACACCAACGAGTCGGAATGTGCCGATATGCGGTTTGGCAACGTAGACAATTTCTTCGGGTGCGCCAGCCTTTACGAACTCTCGAATGACTTTACGTCCGTAAAATTTTGGGTCTTTGATCTGGCTGTATAGCTTGCCATCAGAAAACGTACCCGCTCCACCTTCACCAAATTGAACGTTAGATTCTGGATCCAGCACGTTCTTTCGCCAAAGATTCCAGGTATCTTTTGTACGCTCCCGGACAGCTTTGCCACGCTCCAGTACAAGGGGTTTAAATCCCATTTGAGCGAGCAAAAGGGCGGCAAATATTCCGCAAGGCCCAAATCCAACAACGACTGGCCGAAGGCGTTTTGAACTCTTATCACTCGAGGCTTGAGTGACGTAGTGGTAGCTTGTGTCCGGTGTTGGAGTGATTCGATGGTCGTCTTTGTGACGCTTCAGAATGGCGGTTGGATCCTGTACCGATACATCCACAATGTAAGTAAAGGACAGCGCAGCTTTTTTTCGCGCATCATAGCTGCGTTTGAAGATCTCAATGCCCAATAACTCGCTAGCAGAGATGCCGAGACGCTCAAGGATTGCGGTCTCAAGATCTTGCGGGGTATGGTCGACTGGTAGACGTAATTCGGTAATGTGAATCATAGAGTGCAACGATACACAAATTTCTTGCTAATTGGCGGCCGCGGACTAAGCTGAAATCTATAAAATATGCGCAATTTCAGTGTGCTTTCGGAAAAAGAGGTTGTAATGGATTCAGGTTTGAAGGGAAAGGTAGCTCTGGTCACGGGTGGCTCTAAGGGGATTGGTTTTGCGATTGCCCAGGCGCTGGCGGCTGAGGGCTGTCATCTACGTTTAGCGGCGCGCGACTTGGTTTCTTTGAATGCGGCGCGTGACGCGATCAAGTCCGATTACGCGGTAGATGTGAAAGTACAGTCGACTAATTTGTCAGAGCCGGGAGCCGCCGAGACCTTGGCTGCAGCTTTTCCTGAGACGGATATCTTGATTAATAGCGCGGGTGCAATCGCACGTGGTAGTTTGTTGAATATTGATCCTGCCGGATTTCGAGAAGGGTTTGAGGGTAAGGTCACCGCGAGCATGATGCTTAGCCGAGCCCTCTATCCACACATGATGTCGCGTAAGTATGGAGTGATCGTCAATATCATTGGTATTGCCGGAGAAAAACTCAACCCTAATTCGATAGGGACCTCGGTTGCGAATGCTGCGCTCATCGCCTTTACAAAAGCATTTGGTGCGGAGAGTGTTGACCATGGCGTGCGTGTGCTGGGAATTAATCCCGGTCTGATCCATACCGGTCGCACAGACAACTTGTTGCATCCAAAAACTGAAGTTGATCGCCAAGCCTATGCAAAGGTCATGGCGAATCTTCCATATGGACGCATGGGAAAGCCAGAGGAGGTCGCGAGCCTGGCTGTGTTTTTGGCGTCTGATGCGGCCAAATACATCAGCGGTGATGTTATTTCGGTGGATGCGGGTACGCGCTTTCGCGCGTAACCCACAGGGTACTTATTCTGGCTTGATGCCGATCTGCTTGACCAGATCGCCCCAAACTTTGTCTTCCTTTTCGACAAACTTGGCGAATTGTTCCGGCGTGTCATTGCTGCTTTGCGCACCGATTTCGGCAATACGCTTGACCATCGCAGGCGAGGCCATGACTTTCATGACTTCTGCGTAAAGTCGATCTACGATTGGTTTTGGAGTGCCTGCAGGCAAGAACAGGGCGTACCACTCATACAACTCAAAGCCTGGGAACCCTGATTCCGCGATCGTTGGAATATCCTTTAGGGCCTCAGGTCGTGTCGCACCCGTCGTTGCGATAGGGCGAAGCTTTCCACTCTTAACGTGTGGGATCGTGGAGGTTGGGCTGTTGATCAACATCTGGATATGTCCAGCAAGCAGATCTGTGAGTGCTGGACCGCCACCCTTGTAGCCGATCTCGGTGATGTCTACGGCTGCAAGCTTGATCAGGTATTGCATAGAGAGCTGGCCCGAGGTCAGGCCACCTGGTGTACCGTAAGCCAAGGAGCCTGGTTTCGCTTTCGCTAGAGCAACGAGCTCTTGTAGATTCTTGGCAGGCACACTGGGGTTGACGGTAAGAATGCCGGGCATCAAAGCCAGCATTGCCAGAGGAATAAAGTCCTTTTTTGTATCGTATGGCAGGCTCTTGGTAATGTGGGGGTTGATGGCGTGCGCACTAATGAATAGACCGATTGTGTTGCCATCAGGCGCTGCCCTAGCAACCTCACGGGTCGCAATGGTGCTGTTCGCACCTGGTTTATTCACCACGAGTACGGGCTGTCCGAGTGCTTTAGAAAGATCGGGTGCAATTGCACGTGCCAAAACATCTGACGTCCCGCCCGGTGCGAACGTCACAATCAGTTGGATCGGTTTGTTTGGCCAATCGGTTTGTGCCTGGCTAGATAGCGCGAGAGCACTCGCGGCCAGGGCAAGGACAAACTTTATTTTTTTCATGGATTGTCTCCGAAATGAATAGTTATATTTTTATATTTTCCGCGAACTCAGCATATTTTAGTTAAATTTTGCTGCAAGCCTGCTTTAACTCAGCAAGTGATGTGAGTCCTTTAATAATATCCTCTGGCGGAAGGCCAAAGTCAACTAAGCAGCTAATTTCGGTTACGCCCATTGATTTGAGTCGTTTGACTAAGGGTATACAGGCTGCTGGTGTACCCATCAGAGCGGAGGTGTCAAAGTAACGATCGAATGCCTTATCAATCATCTCCTCTTTAAGTGTGATGTCGGCTGATTCCCATTGTTGCTTGTCATTCACGGAAATGGCTAGATCAGCACTCTGTAAAAGGTATTTCGAGAGCGGCTTTCTGACGGTTGCTCGCACTAAATCCGCATCTTGACCCAAAAAGGTGTGCAACATGAGTGAGATAGACCCTGGTGACTTAAAGCCGCCACTAGAGCGATAGGCGTGATATTGACCGATTTTGTTTGAGAGTTCGTCAAAGTCCTGACCCAATAAGTGGGTCAACAAGTTAAATCCACCTCGACCGGCGCGCGTGATGGACTTGAGCGAACCAGCGCTGGTGATCCATGTAGGTAGCTCTGGCTGAATGGGGAGCGGATAGATGGGAACTTTGATGGGCTCCTGTCGCCCATTGATCGTCTCATACTTTCCCCCGCGCCAGAGAGACTGTACGGTCTCTATCGTGTTTGCGAGGATGCTCCGCCGAGTTTCAAAGTTATTCGGAGCAAGTGCAAAATCATCGTCCTTCCAGCCGGTTGCAAATGCGATTTCTACACGACCGTTTGATAAGTTATCGACAACAGACCATTCTTCAGCGATACGCAACGGGTGGTGCAGGGGGGCGACGACACTACCTGCGCGTAAACGAATTTTTGAAGTGACCGTGGCGAGCGCAGCGCAAACGACAGATGGATTTGGAAACAGGCCACCGAAGGGATGAAAATGCCGCTCTGGAATCCAAATGGCTTTGAAGTCGTTCTCATCTGCAAAGCGGCAGGCGTCCAGCAAATATTTGTACTGATCGGGGGCGCTGCGCTCTGACGCAACACCCCAAAACATGAGACTAAAGTCCATAAACTATCCGTCAAAAAATTAAATGCTGTCGCGATGGGGATTAAAAAGCGCTGCCAAGACTTTGCGGGGGCCCGTGTACGGCTCTCTGCCGTGAGCGACTTGCATATTGTCGATGAGGAGACAGTCGCCAGCCTGCCAGGGGAAACGGCGCGAATGCGCGCTAAATGCCTCTCGAATGTGTTCGAGCATGTAGCTAGGAATTTCACTCCCGTCGCCAAAGAAAGCATTGCGAGGTAGTCGGTCTGCACCGAAGACGCTGATCATTTCTTCCGCAATCTCTTCGCCATGATTGGATACGTGAAACAAGTGCGCTTGATTAAAAAATACCCGCTTGCCTAGTACAGGGTGTAAAGCCGTCCCTTGGCAGATCTGTCGTGTTTGTAGAATTTCATCATCATCAAGCCAAGCATATTCAATACCGTTTTCGAGGCAAAATTTTGCGACGTCGTCTTTGTTGTCCGTTTGAAAGACGGTTTGCCACGGGATGTCAACGTCCTCACCGTAGTGACGTACATACATTACTTTTTTAGCAGCGAATTCTTCGACAACGGCTTGGTCGATCGAGGCAGTCACTTGCTGCATATCTGCCAGAGGCGTTGCGCCGTTTGTTAGTGACGGCAGCAAACAGCCAAACATCAGTTGTAGCGGCCACACGCGGGCATAGGCATTTTCATTGTGGAGCGCAATCGTGTGCTGGGCAGGATATTCCGTTGTTGTGTAGATCCGATCTGCCACAGAGCTTCTGGGTGTGGATCTGTACGTGTATTCGATGCGATTTGGTGAGTATGCGTTCGAAATGCGATCAAAATCTTCAGTCGACTTGCAATCAAAACCGCGAAATAAAAGAGCGCCGTGTTCAAGCAATTTTTGCTCAAAATCGCTGCGATGCGCTTCTAGCAAAGTACTCAAGGACGTACCCTCGGTGGATGCTTGGACGACGAGAGGCAGGCGACTGTCATCTATCAGCATGGATTCGTTGTATTCCTTCACAGTTTTCCCCGGTGGCATTTGAGACATTTTGTGGTGAGTGATTCTTATGGCAGCAGCTTAAGAGGGCATTACTTTTTAAACTTGCTTTTGAATTTTTGCATGTACATCATGGTAAATCCGCGAGCATTTAGGGGCAGCATGGTAATCGCCCCTGGACATAACTTGAAAAAATTAGTGGTTAGCCAAATGTTAATTGAAATTGAAAGCCGTTCGCTATATACCTGATGCCACCAGTAAGAAGGCAAAAATAGAGCGGTCCCTGCTTTGATCTCAAGTTGCATAAGCGAGGCTTGAGCGGCAAGCGGATGCTCATTTAAGTCGACGTTGACGGGATCGATTCCACTGATATGTGGTGTTGTCGATAAGCATGAGCCTGGGTACAGATTTGAATAGTCTTTCGGATCGAAAAGATAGAATTGTTTGCTTCCGTACAGCTGGAGAAATATGTTGTCGAACGGATCAAAATGTAAAGGCGATGTGTTGCCGCCCGGCCCAAACCACATGTTTTTCATAAAAACTTTCTTTTGTGGCAGGTATCGGTCGATGAATACCTCATTTTTTAACTCAGGCAGTGCATGATCGATTGATTGCTGCTGCATATACAGGCGTTTTGTTGAGTGCTCAAAGCTAGGATCACAGATCGTATCTACATATTGATCGAACGGCATTTCCTTGCTGGTCGCACCGACTGCGAACGTACGTGAATCAGACTCTCTCACCATGACAGATTTGTTTTTTAACTTGTCCTGCATCCAGTCGGGTGACCACCGTTCAAGTTCTGGTATCGCATCAAATATTCCAGTAATGAGCACAGGTTCCTTTTGAACTTTACAAAACTGGAACAGCGCGTCGCATCCGATGTCATTCAAGGCGACTTCGCGTAGCTTCCGTGAAGAAACGGGTAGTTTTTGACCGGCCATGATGATGAGTTTCCTTTGTTTTGTGATTGTTATGCAGGAGCGTTTATATGCTCTTTGTCCGATTGCATGTAATAGACCAGTTGAGCAGCGATTGCTTGACTTGCGTAGGGTGACGTCATCTCGCGGTGATAAGAATCTATCGGGACGGTAATGCATTGGCCGGTTGTGAAAGAACGCCAATCAAATTCTTCCGTATTTTCGGATTCATTACTCTTTGTTGCCTTAAATAGGATAATCGGCGCATCACAAACCTTTAGCTCGTGCCTCTCTGTCCGATCACTTTCTACGCGTAGTTGCTCAAGAGATCTCACGAGCAGGTCAAGTGACATTGAGGGGTCGAGCTCACCCTTTTCGACCATGAACTGTTTGAAGAATTTCAGCTGTCCAGGCCCGTCGGTTGGGATCCGTTCAGGAGTAATGAATCCAGACGATGCGAGTTGACGTAAAAATTTATTCAGAAACTGTTCGCTGGTGAGGTCGATGTTCTCGCGATCGAAGGGAAATGTTGTCTTCGTATCAAAGAGAGCCAAAAATCTGACTTCGTCACCCAAAACTGAAAGCTGGTGAGCCATTTCATGACCGATACGTCCGCCCATAGACCAGCCAGCGAGTTGATAAGGACCAGCAGGCTGAACGGTCTTCATGGCTGCGATGTAGGCTTGCGCCATGCTGGGGATGCTGTCGTGCATTGCTTCATCTCCCTCCAATCCACTTGCCTGAAAGGACCAAAGCGGCTGATCCGGCCCCAGAGCGTCGGCTAAGTTCTTGTAGACAGAGCCAAGTCCTCCAACGGGATGTATGCAAAACAAGGGGGTTTTAGAGCCACTTGTTTGTACCGGAAACAGCGCCTTGTACGTGTGTACGGCAGCGGCATCATGTGCGGCGACTAATTTAGCGGACTGCGCTAAGGCGGCGGGCGTGGAGCGCTCGAACAGTTCGCGAAGGGGGATGTCGATGCCTGTTGCTTGACGTAACCGAGCGATAAACTGCATGGCTATAAGCGAGTTCCCGCCAATTTGGAAAAAGTTGTCGTCTAAGCCGACTGGATCTTGATTAAGTAGCTCTCCAAAAATGCGACATATCAATTTTTCCTCATCTGTCACAGGTGCTCTAAAAGCGAGAACGGTCCGTTTAGCCTCTGGATTCGGGAGCGCCTTCTTGTCGCGCTTGCCATTTGGGGTCAGAGGCATTGCCTCTAGGATGATGTAGTCACTTGGCACCATGTAAGCGGGCAAGCGCAGACTGAGTGCAGTTTGAATAGTTGATGTGTCAATTGAGTCGTGATCAATATCTAGCGTTATGTAGGCAATCAGGCGATCACCGCCGTTAATTTGTCTAACAATCACGCAGACTTCGTCAATCTCTTTAAAAGAGCCTGCAATCGCGGACTCAATTTCTCCAAGCTCAATGCGGTGACCATGGACTTTAACTTGATCATCGGCACGGCCCAGAAAATCAACGATACCGTCATTCCGCATTCGGGCTAAGTCACCGGTTCGATACATTCTCGTGCCATTGCTTGTGGGGCACGCAATGAACCTCTCGGCAGTTAACGCAGCTCGGTTGAGGTAGCCGCGGGCGAGTGCAGGACCCGAGATGTAAAGTTCACCGATGCTGCCTTGGGGCGCGGGTGATAGGGTATCGTCCAGCACCATGAAGGCATAGTTCGAAAGCGCTCGTCCAATCGGGACCGGGTAGGGCGTATCGTCGAGATTGTTTTGAACTGGGACATGGCTGCTCGCCCAAATCGTTGCTTCAGTGGGGCCGTAAAGGTTGATCACTCGACTTAGGCGCGTCATTCTTTGCGTCAATCCTTTACTTAACGCTTCACCGCCCGTCAGTGCCACCAGGCTTTGCGGTAAGGGTGTTTCAATGAGTGCGTCCCAGAATGACGGTGTCGCCTGAATATGTGAGGCCGACTCACGCGCGATAAGGCGGCTGATTGCCATCGGGTCACGCGAATCGTCGCGATTGGCCAGAACAATCTGAGCGCCACACACGAGAGGTAGAAAAATTTCTAAACCTGCGATGTCAAAGCCGATAGTTGTGCGTGCCACGAACCGATCTGACGAGGACAGGTCGATAACATGCTGGATAGAAGTCAAGAATGTGGCCAGAGCTGAGCGGGTGACGCAAACACCTTTTGGTGTGCCGGTGCTGCCAGAGGTGTAAATCACATAAGCCAGTTGACTGTGGGCGCAGTCGTCTTCGTGAGGCTGACTGCGCAGTGACGTAACTGGATGGCTTGCAATCTGCTGTTGCGTTTCTTCGCTGTCTAATACTGTAGTCACACCTGAAAACTCTATTCTGCCCCCAGTAACAGTCGTCGCTGCAGGAGGATTATCGCTTGGCGTCAGGTGCTTTTGGTGAGTCAGCAGCAGCGCGCAGTCGCTATCTTCCAGCATGAAAGCCAAACGATTTTTTGGGTACTCTGGGTCAAGCGGAAGATAAGCTGCGCCTGCTTTAAGAATCGCAATAATCGAAATAATAAGTTCAGGCGATCGATCAAGCAGAATACCGACTATTCTTTCTGGACCAATGCCTTGCTGCTCAAGATATCTGGCAAGTTGGTTTGAAGACTCTTCGAGCGCTTGATACGAGATCGATTGATCTTCAAAGCGTATGGCGATTGCGTTTGGAGCGCGCTGGGATTGAGTGGAGATCCGTTCAAGTAAGTCGAAGTCATGCGTATCCGCAAGGTTTTGATTCAATGCATCCAATCCACCGGTTATGCGCGTTGTTTCCTCAACAGGCAGTAACGTAACGGGACAATCAGGCTGGTAGGCAAAGCCTTTTGCTAAGGCTTCAAAACACTTTACCCACGCTGCGACGGTTGTCACATCGAATAGGCTTGCATCGTATTCAAACGCGCCGTGTAGGCCACCTAATGGATCGGGGAGTAAGAAAAGCAATAAGTCGAATTTGGCTTTCGGCAAAAGAACAGGCTCGAGCGCCACATCCAGCCCGGACATGCGCATTGAGTCTTCGGACTTCTCTTGAAGGTTCAGCATCGTCTGGAATACGGGTGTCTGCGCCAAGGACCGCTCTACGCCCAGATGCTCAACGAGTATCTCGAATGGAAGGTCTTGATCTTCCAGTACCGCTTCCATATTCGCTTTAGACTCTTCTATGAGTTCTCGCCCGGTTGGATGATTGGATAGCGATACAGGTACAGCAAGTGTATTGACCAGAAAACCAATTAAATGATCCACTTCAACGCGATTTCGACCGGAGGCGGCGACCCCAATCGTGACCGCTGACTGGCCTGCAATTCTGGCTAAAGCAACACCATAGATCGTCAGAATCACGCTGTATAGCGTGCACTTGATTTCTTTGGCTAGGCTTTTTAGCAGTTCAACAGTGTCAGAGTGCAATGTCACCGTGCTGTGTTTTGCTTGCCGCGAGCGATCTGCCGTCCGAGCGTGATCCAAGGGAAGGGTCAGCTCGGACGGCACAGTCGAGAGCCTCGCCCTCGCACGAGCGACCTTGTCTCCTAGACTTTCTTCGAGTGAGGCCTGTTGCCAGGCTGCCCAGTCACTATATTGGATCTCTAACTCAGGCCAGTCTGGGAATGAATCCCGTAAGAATTGATCGTATGCCTGACTCAGTTCACGCAAAAGGATGCTTGTAGAGTGGCCATCGCAAGCGATATGGTGTGCAACCAGTACTAGCAGGTGTTCGTTTTCTGACAGCGTCAGTAATTGAGCGCGTAGAGGTAAGTCTGTTGCTAAATTAAAAGGGGTGTGTGTGAAATTGCGAATACGACGCTGGGTATCGGCTGCCAGATCCGTCTCTTTCGATGCATAGACTTTAACGCTCGTGAATGGAACATCCTCTTCAAGAACCTCCAGCACAATGGCTTGTGGTGTTCCATCCTCGTGTTCACGAATGACCGTACGCAAGATCTCGTGTCGTTGAATCACAAAGCAAAACGCTTTCTTTAGGGCGTCAGTATTCAGAGCGCCCAGCATACGTAGTGCGACTGGCATGTGATAGGCCTCAGACCCGCCCTCCAGTCGATCAAGCGTCCAGAGCCGCAGCTGCCCGTAAGACAAACTTACTTCATACAGTGGTTTCATAATTTCTTCCGACCCATTCCAGCCTTTAACGTTGGACCGGTACTTGGCTTGAGTGTGTCTAAGCAACCGGCTAAGGCTACTACGGTTGGTTGTTCAAAGAGCTGTCTAAGCGGTAGGTCGACTCCGATTTTGTCTCGCACTTGCGCGACCAACCGCATGGCCAGAAGAGAATGTCCACCGATCGCAAAAAAATCATCATCGAGACCGACCTTGGCAGCACCGGTCAGTTCTGAATATAGAGAAGCCAGTAGCAATTCATTTTTCGTGACGGGCGCGCGGAAGGCAACTGTGCTTAATATTTCAGGCGAGGGGAGTGCGCGACTATCTAGCTTGCCGTTCGGTGTTAGCGGAAAACGATCCAGCAGCATGAAGGTTGCCGGAACCATGAAGTCTGGCAGAGTCTCAGTGAGCTTACTCTTTAATGCCGAGACAAATGTCCGGTCGGCCTCACCCTGGGTCGGTTGATTAGCGAAGTCAGACCAGTCCTGTTGGCTGTCGTCTTTCAATGGATATAGTAGTTCGACGGGAATTCCACATGCATTCGTCGATGCATCATTCTTCAGTAGATATGCGTCTACCTGATACTCGGGATGTTCTGGCGAAAACATTGCCGCAGCATAATACCCATGCTGACCCGCCAGAGTCTGTAGACGTTTTGAATCTAGAGCAGAAGCTTCCGTCAACGTCTGTTGGCGGATGAACGCTTTCTTTGTGACAGGCGTTCTGTCTGTTTCGCTTTGCCTGATGTAATCTAAGACCGCCGCATCGTCAGATAGCAGAGCATTGGGTATGCCTTTTATAAGCAGTCGCTTAACACCGCTGTTTAATTTCTGCTCAAGGTCTTCCGCATTCGATATGTCACGGTTAAAAACAGAAATCTCTAAAGGCAACTCATTGGGCAGAGCTGCTACATGCTTAGTCACTGTAATGAAAGCATCGTAGCGGAACAACGTCATTTCATTCGAGTACTCGCTTTTCTTCATCGCGAGTTCAATATTGGTGATTTCCGGATGTGCTCTTTTCAGTAATGCAAAAATTGCTGGATCGAATAGCAACTCTTCTTCCGCTTTCACACGTTTACGTACGCGCTCTGTGATGATGTCGACGCTATCATCGCTCTGCAACTTGAAGTATTCAATAGACGTCGTTTGAAGTTCTAATAGCGTCAAGCAACGCAAATCACCAAGGAAGATCTGACCGCCTTGTGCGAGTTGAGCAATACAGTTTTTGATAACCCCCAAGAAATACTCGACCGAGGGGAAATATTGACTTACGGAGTTGATCACAATCGTATCAACTGGTGATTTGAGTCTCGGGAATGGTTGATCGGCCGCTTGGTGGAACAACTCAACATTGTTAAGTCCAATCGTTGAGACCTTACTCTGCAACTTGGAAATCGTTACAGCGGAAAAGTCTGCACCGCTGTAGTGTTGCGTCTCTTTGGCGAGATTGAGTAGTAGAAGGCCCGTTCCGCACCCGATTTCAAATATGTGATGCGGTTTGATCTGACGGATGCGTTCGATAGTGTTGTGTTGCCACTCATTCATCTCAACGGCGGGGATTGGCTCGCCGGTATAGCTGCTCAACCATGAGGAAAAATCGGGTCCTAGCAAGTCCTCGGTTGTGTTTTGACGATAAATTGAATCCCAGATCGTATTGAGGTTCTCTACCTGCGTTGTATTTAACTCAGCTAGTTGTGCTTCAGGGAGTGCTTTTTCGTCCTTAACGACATAAGCGACAATGGCTTTCTCGCCGCCAAGATCCTTGATTTGAACACTCGCCTGCTTGACCCCAGCAAGAATAGATAATGCTGACTCAATTTCGCCGAGCTCAATTCTGAATCCACGTACCTTAACCTGAGCGTCAGCACGGCCGATATAGTCGATTGTGCCGTCAGAATTCCAGCGAGCTAAATCCCCCGTGCGATACATTCTGCTGCCCGTCCCGTAGGGGCATGCAATAAAACGTTCGGCGGTCATTCCTGGTCTGCCCAAATAGCCTCGTGCCAAGCCAGTGCCCGCAATGTATAACTCGCCGGCAACTCCAATCGGTACTGGATTCAAACCAACATCTAGTATGTAAACTTGAGTTTCATCGATTGGACGTCCAATCGACGCGTTGACCGTTGTTGAAACGTCTGGCCGCTGTGACTCGCCTTGGATGAGATTGACGGTTGACCAAATGGTTGTCTCGGTTGGGCCGTATAAGTTCCACACTTCAGCGCCCATTAGGGTAAGTTGCTGCGCGAGTTGCGAACTGAGTGCTTCGCCACCACACAGGACTCGCTTTAGGCCTAATTTCTTGACACCAGTCAACGTGAGCATTTTCCATGTCGTGGGCGTCGCTTGCATGACGTCCGCTTTTGACGTTTGGATTGTTCTCAGCAATGCAAAACTGTCGATTGCAGTTGGACGATCGACCAACACAATGCTGCCGCCAACAACAAGCGGCAAGTAAAGCTCGAGTCCTGCGATGTCAAAAGAGACGGTCGTGACTGCGAGCAATACTTCGTTTGCAGAAAATCCAGGCTGATTCCGCATCGAGCACAAGAAATTCAGTAGTGCTTTGTGCGAGATCTGCACTCCCTTCGGGTTACCTGTTGAGCCAGAGGTGTAAATAACGTATGCGAGGTTCTCTTCGTTAAGCTGACCGAGTCTCTCGGCGGCTGAAATCGTTGAGTCATCAAGCTGCGCGATGCGCGTGGTTGTGTCAGCTTCGTTGAGGTCAAGGATTGCGATTGGTGTAGGTCCTTGTGCGAGGTCTTCCCGTGCATGCTTGATCACGTCACTCTGCGTGATGATGAGCGATGCGCCGCTATCCTTGAGCATATAAGTCAAACGAGACGTGGGATAGTCGGGATCCAATGGCAGATAAGCTGCGCCCGTTTTTAAGACAGCAAGCAATGCCACAATCATCTCTATCGATCGAGGAAGTGCTACGGCGACGATATGTTCAGGCCCGATACCTTTGTCGATCAGGTCGCGGGCTAACTGATTAGTGCGCTGGTCGAGATCGCGATAGCTAAGCTTGGTTTGTTCAAAAGTCAGAGCCGTGACGCTAGGGCTCTGACCGACTTGTTGTTGCAAGAGGTCCAAGATTGTCTGAGAGGCGTGTTTGTTTCGCGAGATCCCTGAAGGTCTGCTTGGCTGGTTAAAGCGTTCTAGCACCTCATTGCGCTCAAACTGATCACCCAACGGAACTGTGTCAACTGGCATGCGGGTACGCGTCAGAACCGCAACGTGATCGAGCGATTCGATAAACCACTTAATCCAATGCGACATACGCTTCTCATTGAAAAGAGAAGCGTCGTACTCCATAGCACCTCGAATAGCACCGTCTGTATCCGGAGCGATAAATAGCGCCAAATCAAACTTGCTTCGACTCAGCTTCACCGATATCGGTGACAGGGTAAGGTCTGTAAGTGAAATCGCTGACGCATCTTGAGTCTGCCAGGCCAGCATTGCCTGGAAGACTGGCGCGTGAGACAGTGATCGCGGCACACCAAGATCTTCGACAAGTCTCTCGAATGGCAAATCTTGATGCGTGAGCGCGTGTTGAGTCTTGTGTTTCACCCGTTCAATCAGCGTATCAAGATCTGGATGTCCGCTGGAATCCACGCGGAGTGCGAGCGTATTCACAAAGAATCCGACTAAATTATCGACCTCTGGCGTGGTGCGGCCTGCTACAGGAGACCCGATCACCACATCACTTTGATTCGCGAGCCTGCCCAAAAGTAAGCCATACATCGCAATCAGGACTGTAAAGAGCGTCGTGTGATGTGCGTTGGCCAAACTTTGTAAGATTTGGGTGGTTGCGGGACTGATCTCAACCGGTAGGTAGCCTGCCGTTCTACTGCGATTCGCGTCCCTCGGGTAGTCGGTCGGTAATGTGAGAAGCTCGGGGATCCCGTCAAGCTCAGCTTGCCAGGATTTGCTCTGTGCTTGAAGTTCACCGCTCTCTTCAAGCCACTGACGTTTCCAAGCTGCATGGTCGGCATAGGCGATTGGCAATGGTGTCCAAGCAGGTTGCTCATTGCGTGAGCGACTCTGATAAGCTTCTGCCAAATCCCGACAGAATACGCCCATCGATACGCCGTCGCCCGCAATGTGGTGCATCACGATGATGAGTACATGCTTATCAGTACTGAGCTTTAAAAGACTGGCTTTAAGCATCAGGTCTTGGCTAAGATCAAACAACTGAGTGGATTGCTGCTCAATGATTCGTTCAATTGCCAGAGCTTGTTCATCGGCGGGTAGGCTCGATAGATCTACATGTTCTAAGAGCTGAAGGCTTGCATCGAAATCTCGCACATAGCCGACAGGCTCCCCTTGCTCGCTACGGATAACCGTTCTTAATGGTTCATGGCGAGAGATAACGTCTGCGATGGATTGATCGAGCGCTTCAGTCACTAACTTGCCCGATATCCGCATCGCGGTCGGCATGTTGTATGAACTGTTGGTTTGTTCGATTTGTTCGAGCGCCCACATTCTTATCTGGCCGTAGGAGAGTGCGCGTTTTGGCCCGGTTGCACCTTGGCCTAATATTGCTGTTGATCTCTGCTTGGTTGCGGTGGTCGTTGAGATCTTCGTGGCAAGCAGCTCGTGTGCAAGTGCCACGACTGTTGAGTGCTCAAATATCGTACGCAGGCTTATTGATTGACCTGTCGCAGCACGTATCCGCGATACCAAATGCATGGCTAAGAGCGAATGCCCACCAATTGCAAAGAAATTATCATCTAACCCAACAGGTGTGGTGCCCGTGAGCTCTGCGAATAGCTGACACAATGTTTCTTCGATCTCATTAGTCGGTGCGCGGTGCTGCTCGGCGCTGCTCTGCATCGAGGGCTCGGGCAGCGCGCGGCGATCGAGCTTGCCGTTGGTCGTGAGCGGCAACTGCTCAAGCGTCACAAAGGCGCTGGGCACCATGTAGTCTGGCAGACGCTGCGCGAGTGCGGCCCGGATCTCCTCGGTCGCGGGCAACGCCTGGCCCTCGTGGGCGACTAGGTATGCCACCAAGCGCTTGTCGGTCTGCTGGGGTGCGGCCCGTGCGATCACGGCGACCTGTGCGAGACCCGCGACTTCGCTTAGCAACGCGCTCTCGATCTCGCCCAACTCAATTCTGAAGCCCCGGATCTTGACCTGATCATCAACGCGGCCCAAGTACTCGAGCTCACCGTCCATGCGCACACGCGCCAAGTCCCCGGTGCGGTACATCCGCTGCCCAGCCACAAAGGGGTGCGCAATAAAGCGCTCAGCGCTCAGCCCCGGGCGGTTTAGATACCCGCGCGCCAAGCCCGCACCCGCAATGTAGAGCTCGCCCACCGCACCTGGCACGACAGGCTCGAGCCCCTCGTCCAGAACATAGAGCTGCGTATTCCAGATCGCGCGGCCGATCGGCACGCTGACCCGATCGCTGTCTTGCGCTTGATAGATCGCGCACCCGACTACCGTCTCGGTCGGGCCGTACTCGTTCATCAGGCGCGCCTCGGGTGAGCTTGTGCGCCACAGCGCGCAGCTCTGCACATCGAGCGCCTCGCCACCGAGCACCAGCACGGAGGTCGACGCACGGATCTGCTCGGGCGTCAGGCTCGTGGCCAAGACGTTAAAGATCGCAGGCGTGGTCTTAATAAAGCTCAGCCCGCGCTCGCGCTGCATCAGTCCAATCAAGCCCTGGAGCTCATCGCCCACACCGAGCAGGTGTAGCGTCTTACCCGCCAGCAGCGGTAGGTAGACCTGGGTGATCGAGGCGTCAAACGCGGCCGACAGGTTAAAGGCCGTGCCGTTGCCCGCCTCGGGGACGTAGGTCGCCTGCGCCCAGCTCAGGTAGTTGAGCAAGCCCGCCTGGGTGACACACACCCCTTTGGGCGTGCCGGTGCTACCGGAGGTGTAAATGATGTAGGCCAGGTGCTCGAGCTCGCGCGCGACCAGAAGCTCCTGGTCGTGCAGTGCGCCGGTGGGCTGGGCGCCGAGCTCTTGCTGTGTGTGCGCATCGCTTAAGTCCAGCACCGGGGGCAGGGTCTGCTCCACGCTACCTTGTAAGGTGGCGTACAGGGAAGCATCGCTCACGACATAGGAGGCACCGCTGTCAGTGATCATGAACGCTAAGCGTGCGCTCGGGTACTCGGGATCAAGCGGCAGGTAGGCCGCCCCAGCCTTAAGCACGG
>JACCEA010721888.1_pt1 | contig 25496 bp, 23 predicted proteins | sample 7449851 | NCBI WGS metagenome assembly JACCEA01 (sample SAMN15323453, study PRJNA562643) | freshwater metagenome | isolation source: river surface water | place: USA:Blue River Watershed | collected 2017-08-18 | reverse complement strand
CAGATTTTGCAAAAATTTTCAGACTTTAAAAAAAAAGGAAACGTATTTTAGTTTTGTACTTTATAAAATATAAAAGTATATTTTTATAAAATGCTTAATAAAGTAGTCCATGCGTTAAGCACATTTTTGCCTTATTGTCTACGCCTGTAGCGCGCAAAAAAGGAACGCTTTAAACATGAAAATCAATAGGCAAAAATCAATATGTACTACACAATAGTTTGACTTTTTGACTAATACAACAGGCGTTATCAATAACAAAACATAAATGAGAATGAATGTAATAAAATATCTATTGTATTACATTAGTTGCATGGTTTACGGATAACATGGTATCGGGGCGAATTTATCTAATTGATAATTTGTTGATATCCAACAGCGCTTTTCTTGCGGGGGGCGGTCGGGGGGTTGTTTCAGCAGGGAGTTCGCATGACTATTTCACAAGTTTTTGCCTGCTGTTTATACCTAAATTTCGACCCATTCTCAATATCCTTTTTGCGTAATCTTGATGCAAAATCAAGCGCATTTCAGTAGATTAAACGCAAGAAATCGCACTCAAGGCGCACAAAAAGCACTAAAACAGATGTTTTTCTGCATGTTAGTGTACCTTTTGCGCAACGAAGCTGAAATAGGTCTTAAAGGATAAACAATAGAAATTCCAATAGACGGTACTAGAGTGAGAATGACTTTTTCTAAAATTTTTTGCTATAAAATTACACGAATCGTGTAAAAATAAATGTCGCATTTTAAAAACATTGGCTAAAAAGTTTCAGATTATATTCTCACAAAAGTAGGTGTAAAACTCTTAACTAGTAATTAGTACATCGAAAGAGTGAGCGAAAATAGAGAATTTCCATTCTCAGTAAAGTAAATATTTCTCTTAATAATTCGTGCGAACGATGGAGTATGTACTAATTTTTTCGCCGCCAAAGAGCGTGGCGGCATTGGCTACCGCCACTAATTTTATTTTCGATTTTTCACTATAATTCGGACATACGATGTCCACCAATCACGTACACAAAATCGGTGCAGTTTAATTCGACCGAAAACAGGTACTAGATACGCTATTTTGCTTTAGTTCGCTAAACAATGTAGGTATTATATACTCTTTTCTTAATAATTCGCTAACAAAGTAGGTATGAATGGTATAGATAGAAATATAGAGTATAGAAGGCTTTAGAGCTAATTTACACTAAAATTTGTGTATAATTTTTTAGTCGAATTATATACCTAAGAGCGTATTTAAAATTAAAAGTAAAATTACACGAATCGTGTATTTTTCATTTATGAAAAATCCATATTATCCAAGTATTTATCTGGTGTTTTCGATTTACTCGTATCTTTAGAATAAAAATTTTTCCTAAATTTCGTAAAAAAAATGTAGCATTTTTTTAAATGTTTTGTACTATATATAGAAGAACACTTAAGTTATACTAAAGGTTATTCAATATGATATAACATAAAGACTTTATACTTAAGTTTATAATCTTATATTCATCTTAAGTATTACATACTTAAGATATAATACTACGTATTATATTCTAAATAATTATATACTAAAGAAATATATTCGTAAGTATTATATACCTAAGTATAATACATAAGGTAATACAATAGTATATCAGAATGAATATCTTTAGGGATTCTTATTGTATACCAATAGTCAATCTTGTAGTTTGTCAAGTATATGCCCAGTACTTGTTTACTAACTAAAAAAAAAGAGCTTACCGCTAAGGCAAGCTCTAGACAGGTTATTTTCTTCCTGCTCTACTTCTTTCACGAAATTCATCATTTCGGTCTTTCGGCAAATTGTAAAGAATAAATCCAATACCAAGCATTAGTAACGAAAACCAGAAATCAGATGAATCGCCTTTACTGGAAAAAGCGAATACAAAACCAAAGATTGCATACTGTAACCAAATTAAGAAGAAGATAACACCAAAATAAAAGAAGAAGTAACTGAACATTCGTCCACTGGTTCTAAGACCAATGAACGAAGCCATGAGAATGAAAATAAAGATGAGTACCATAAGTAACTCTCCCTTCTATAATGCCATCTGAGTGTAAACCTTATCGTTAAGTTCTTCCTGTACAATACCGATATAACGCATGGTAATTGATTCTGAACTGTGGTTGAATGCTGACATCAAGTAGCCAATCGGAACGCCCATCCGATAAGCGTGATACCCAAAAGACTTTCGCATAGAGTGTGTACCGATATGTTCAAGACTACATTTTTCAGCGGCAGATTTAATAATGCGCCAAGCCTGTACCGTACTGATTGGCTTATCTCCCTTACGAGATGGGAACAACCACTTTGTACAATGCGATGCATACTCTTTCAGTTTGGCGAAAACATCTGGGTTAAGTTTGAACTGCTTAATCTTACCAGTTTTCTTTTCACGGACGATGATTTCTTCTTTAACATCATCTACCGTCAGTTTAATTATATCACTAATTCGAAGCCCAGAGTTGATACCGAGCGTAAAAAGCATAACATTTCGGTCAGTTCCTAAGAACTTTTTCATTTCGTCTATTTTTTCGATACTGCGAATCGGTTCGACCTTATTCATATCATCAAATCCTTTCTACTAAAATGTTAAAATTTAACATTTCTTTTTGTTGACATAATTATAACACGGTTTTTGTGTATATGCAATACCAAAATATAGAAAAGTGGTGAAATTTATACCGAGAATTAAAAAGTCTGTTACTACAACAGCGACCAGTCGTCTACCGACCAGAGCAAAAGCATCAATCATTGACCAATACGCCTTAGGTACGACTGTAGCAAAATTACGTAAGCAAGGCTATTCATACTTAGCGATTGCCAAAGAAATCAATAATACAAATGAACAGTTAAAGCAAACTGGCGAAATCATTACATCAAGTAATGTAATGCAGTATGTTCACCTACATGGCATTGACGATGTATTAGACGAGCATAAGACAATGGAAATCGTCAATGTATACAACGAAAATAAACGCCTTTTGAATATTCTTGAACGCCAAATGGAAATGGTTCAGATTTTTCTTGATGATATTCAAAGGGAATGCTATACGACTGGCGATGTGTCTGAACTCTATACACGAATGAGAGAACTTTCGGTAGACCTTGAAAAATACATTGCTCGAAAGCAGTCTATTCTTACTAACATGCAAGCAATTCAAGATAAAGTGTATAATACTGAATCCCTTTCGATTATCATCAAGGAAATGCTTGATATACTCAAGAAGAAAGACAAAAAGCTGTATGAAGAAGTAATTTCCGAAGTTAAGAATAATCAGATTATTTTGGCGACATACCAGAAAATGAAGTCAGACAGCGAACTTTTATAATAAAATAAAAATTTTTATAAAATTTGCAAAAAAAAATGTCGCATTTTTTCAAATGTTTTGTAATATATATGAAGGGGTAAAAAGTCTACAAATATAAATTATAAATTAGATATAGACACGCTCCATAAAATAGAAAGGTGGTGAATAGGTCATAAGCATTTTCAAAGAACTTTTGGATGACGCAGTAAACGATTTAGAAAGTTCGCAAGTGAATGATGGGATTACGGATAAAGAGAAATGCGCAACAAGTTTAGAAGATTTTGCATTGACCTATTTCCATCATATATTTAAATCTGAATGTTGTAGTTTTCATCATGACATGTTTAAGGATGCAGAAGGGCTAATCCTTAGATATGATAGCGACCATAACAAATTTGTTCGTGCCGCTCCTCGTGGTCATGGTAAATCTCGAATTATCTCAATCGTATTCCCACTTTGGATTATTTGTTACAACTATCGTAAAAATATTATGCTGATTGCCGATACTCGTGAACAGTCAATGGAGTACATACAAACAATAAAGGCTGAATTAGAAGATAATGATAAGCTCCGTGAAGATTTTGGCGATTTAGTAGGCAAGGTAAAATGGGCAACCGATGAAATCATCACAGCGAATGATATTCACGTAGTCGCAAAATCTAGTGGTCAGTCACTCCGTGGTAATTCGTATAAAAATGTTCGTCCAGAGGTTATCATCTTAGACGACTTAGAAAACGATGAATCTGTAGAAACCGAAGGACAACGCAAGAAGTTATTTAGTTGGTTCATGAAAGTATTAATGCCGATTGGTTCACCTAGAGCGGTGTTCCTTTATGTCGGCTCTATCTTGCATTATGAATCATTATTGTACACTGTTTTAACGAAACCAGAATTTAATCAGTGGAACAGAAAAATTTACAAAGCAGTTTACACTTTCAGTAATTCTCCCTTGTGGCAAGAATGGGAAAAACTGTACTTGAATCTCGAAGATGAACAAGCATCGCATACCGCAAAAGCATTTTATAACAAACATAAAAAAGAGATGCTCGATGGCGTTGAAGTCTTATGGGAAGCAAGAGAGCCAGACATGTACTACAAGTTGATGCTACTGAAACTACAAGACGATGACGCTTTTAACTCTGAATATCAAAACAATCCAATGACCGAAGAAAGTCGAATTATCAAGGAAGCGTGGATAAACGATAATTTCTACGAAGAACCGCCAGAAATGAAAGAAATATATGCGGCAGTAGATTTATCTATGGGCAAAACACGTACCGCCGATACGTCAGCAATAATCGTTGTTGGGCGTGGTGTGGACAATTATTTCTACGTACTTGAAGCCGATGTTGAACGCAGACCGCCAGATAAAATTATGAATGATATGATACTGTACATCAATAAATATGGTGCGAAACTTACTGGCTTTATTGTAGAAACGAATGTGTTTCAAGAGTTTTTCGCTACAACGATTAAAGATGTTTGTGTGAAAATTGGATTGTATGTAAACTGGCTAGAACGAGCAAGCTCATCTAAAGATAATAAAGGCATGCGCATTCGCTCACTAGCACCGAAATTTAAACAAGGGTTTATTAAGTTAAAGAAAAGTCAGCACGAACTAATCTCACAGTTGAAGAATTTTCCTAAAGGTCATGACGATGCACCAGACGCACTTGAACGGTGCATTACAGAATTTATTAAGTCAACCTCAACTGTAAGTTTTACTTCTATTGACCAGAAAACGATAACACAGCTCTCTAGCTATGACGCATTAATGAAAGGATGGAAATTTCGTTGAATGTATTTAAAAGAGCATACGTGTGGTTATCTCAACTGTTCGTTTCTCAAGATACGCAACGAAGAAACACTGATACGTATATTCCTGCAGGATTCAATATGCGTCAGCCACGGAAGCTTAATGTTGCGTTATTACGAAATTTAAGTAAAGAACCTCTCGCACGTAGTGCAATTAATCAGATTATTGACGGCATTCAGAATCTTGAGTACGAAGTTACTTCTATTGATGGTAAGGAACACGATGCTGAAATTAAACTGGTAAAACAAATATTGAAAAATCCTAACAGCCATGACGATTATTATGACTTTGTCGCTAAAATCATGGACGACATCTTAGTATTAAACATGGGCTGTTTCGAAAAGAAAAAGACAAGAGGTAAACAACCTCTTTTTTTATTTCCTATTGATGCTGAAACAATCAAGTTGGTTGATGAGTGGGATGGTAATCCGAACAAACCACGATTTGCACAAAGCTATATGGGAAAAGATTATTACTATACGCCACAGAAAGTCGCCATGTTACAGCGTAATGTTGTGACATATGATGATTTTGCGTTTAGTCCGATTGAAATTGTTTACAGACAGATTCAGTATCTCGCCGATGTTCAAGACTTTTCTAATGAGATAGCATCGAACGGATTTCCTAAGTTTTTCGTAAATATTGAATCTGCATCTGCGCAAGAAATCAATATGGTACGTGATTACGTAGAAAATTCTCTACGTGGTAACAGTACTTTAGGATTGTTCGGTACTAACGGTATGACGGCAACACAGGTTTCGCCGATTGGCGATGAACCGACATGTTTGGGATGGCAAAAAATGCTTATTCAGATTATCGCAACCGCATTTAATATTCCACCAGAGAAACTTGGTGCGGCAATATCGAATGACCGCTCTACATCTAGCGAAAAAGAAAACGATATGTTGGAAAATACTATCAAGCCTTGGTCTAGAATTTTAGAGAGAGCAGTCAATCAACATGTTATTGCCCAGTTAGGATTTGAAGATAAAATTCAATTTAAATTCCTGTACGCACCGACATCGGCACAGAAAACAAATGCTGTAGACCGAATCAACAAACTGGTCGCAGGAAGTATTATTACAATCCCAGAAGCTCGAAAGGCTTTGGATGGCGTATTACCATTTGATATTGACGCTAAACCAGATGAACAAGATTTGGTTGATGCATATAAAGGTCGTATTGGCGGCAAGTCGGAAGTCGGCAACACAGACCAAACACAAAACAAAGTTAACAATGGTACAAACGCACCAGTTGAGCGCAACAATATGGACGTAGCACCAAAGTTAAAGAAGGGAGAAAGTACGTTTGGAAATCCTAAAACAAGCCAGAAAAATCTCTCTTAAACTAAGTGATAACAATCAGAAACATTGCAACAAACTACCTTTTAAGGGTACTGTCATGAAACTTGATACTCCGTCCGAAGGTAGCCCACACAATACTTGTCAGATTATAAAGCCGATTATGTTAAGCAAGAAAGAAGCTATGAACAGTGCTAACACAATGAGCTTTATGGGCATTGATTGTGTATGGGCTGACGATGGTGAAGATACAAGCGATGATATGACTGGGCATGACGCTAGATTTAAAATCGGTGTTATTAGCAGTTGCTATGTTGAAGGTAGTGAACTTAAAGTTGAAGGTTTCATTTATGCATCTGATTTTCCAGATATTGCCGATTACATTAAGCAGAATAAATCTGAAATGGGATTTAGTGTTGAAATGCTGTGTAGAGCAGAGGAATTAGATGATTATATCAATGTAACTGACGTAGAGTTTACTGGCGTTGCTATGTTGTTTAAAGACTGTGCCGCTTACCAGTCGACTTATATTGATTATATTGCGGCACAAAGAAAGGATATTAAAAATAAAATGGACGAAACTAAGGTAAAAGAACTCTTAGCCGAACAGAATAAAGTTTTATGTGAAGCTGTAGGCAAGTTAATTGAACCGTTGAAAGCTGATGTTGAAAAGCTCAAAGAAGCTAAAGTAGAAGCTAAAAAAGTTGAAGTTACTGAACCAGAAAAAACGGTATCGAAAGAATCTGTTAAAGGACTTTCTGCTAAATTTGATGCTATGGAAGAAAAAGCTAACAAAAGCCTTGAAGCCATCGCAGAATTTATTAAGAAATTCGAACAGAAAGAAGCCACCGTAAAAGCATCTAAGGTAGAAGAAAAGGTTAAAGAAGTTGTAACTCCAGACCTTGCACCGAAGAAAACTTCCGCTAAATTTGAAGCATCTGATAACGGTGGTAAACCGAAAACTTTTGCTGACCTTGTATTGGGAACTTTGAATAAATAATTAAATATCAAAACTTTGTTAAGGACATCTCAAATGATGTCCTTTTTTATTGCACAAATAAAGGAGATTTTTAAACAATATGGCTTTTGATAAATCTAAATTTATTGCGGCAAATGTCGCAGATTATAACCAGTCGCATTACATTGAAATGCCAGAATTTGAACCTGGGATGTTGGATTTCTTAAAGCGTGATACGACTATTTTGAATCGTATTCAGACGCAGGCGGCTTTGGGTCATCCGACACGATACTGGGAACAGACCAAATTACCACATAATGCCGCATTCATCAATCCTCGTGGTGGCACGAACGGCAAATACGGCAAAGATACGGTTGATGATGACTATGGTCGTGTAGAAAAATCGGCAATGCTTAAAGCGATTACCTCTCGTATTACCTACACTTTGTTCGACAAACAGTTGGTAACTCAGCAGGATGTTCAGAAAGAACTTTTGAACAAAGATATGCAGGATATGCTCGTAGATATTCGCCGCACGCAGAATGATTCTATTTGGAATGGTACTGCAACCAATTTGATGGACACTACTCATAATGATTACTGCGGTTTGTTAACGCAGATTACTGACGTAACGACCATCGCAAATCCGTTCAACTTGATGGAAAAGACTGGTGAACAGATTACTGACGCTATCCGTACTAAAGTTGCACAGGCTTTGGCAGATAATAAATGGGGCGGTCGTATTACTGCATTGTATGCAAATCCGTTGACCATCGACTACTTAAGCCGTGCTGAATTGAAGCGAGATGGCGTAAACATTATGCTTGATTCTGAAAAAATGGATTTGGGTAATGGCTTCGTTGTAAACACTATTCGTACACAGGCAGGTATTTTGCCGATTATTCCAGATTCTTTCATTCCTGTTGATAGCACCAGTGAAGCAGGTAAAGTTAAACATGTAATCGTAGGTTTGAATGAATCTTTGGTAGAACGCCACTACTTGACGAGCGCAACTCCGCAGATGTTCAAGATGGGTCTGGATGCAGGCTTACTTGATGACTATGTTGCAGTATTGTTTGATACTGTAATTCTTAAAGGTGCGGATTCTCATGCGCACTTCCAGTTGAAATTTAGCACTGTAGCGTAAGTTTATGAAGGGAGTATTTCTTGTACTCCCTTAACTTATTTATCGAAAAGAGGTTTTTAATGAAAGTACAGTTTAAAGATGCAACGATTGGTAGCGTTTTCGTAAACTCTCGTATCGTTAAAGTCGAAAACGGCACTGCAAATGTTTCCGCAAAAGAAGCAAAAATGCTCGCTGACTACATCGTAAATACAAAAGATGTTACGGAAGACGAACCTGCTGAAACAGCAGTAGTAGAAGAACCGAATAAGGAAACGGAAACTAAAGCAACGGAAGCCGCCGAATAGGTGGTGATTTAAATGGCATATTTACAGCCAGAGGAATACGCCACATATTGTGACATGATTCCTGTAACGGACAGTCAAGTTATGATTGCTAGTGCGATGATTGATGCTTATGTCGGTACAATCGGTGAAGAAAGCAAATTTCAGAAATTTAGCACAACAGAAACTGTTCGATTAAAGCGAAAAGGTGAAATCAAGCTAAAGAATTTTCCAGTATTAAGTATTGAGAAAATTGTATTGATTGGTCGAAACTGTTTCGCAAGTCAAAGCGAATACGAAATGAATGTTGATGAAATCCCATGGGACGAAAGCGGATATATATATTTCAACATTGGATATAATCGAAACATTATTTCTAATAGTTGGTACTTACCGATGGCAAATACAGTACGGATTGAGTATACATATGGCTACGAAGAAGTACCGAAGAAAGTAAAGCTAGCTTGTGCAATGCTTGCTATGAACATTAGTCAAGTAGCAACATTTACTTCTTTAAATTCTATGACAACGCTTGACGCTAGATTTGCATTAGCAAATCCTAGTTTGTTTACCGATGACATTAAAGCGTTACTGGATGACTACAAATGGATATAAAACACCAAGCAGGTTTTTCAGCAACGGCAATGTTTGCAAGGTATCGTAAAGCTTTTTATTGTGACGGCAAACAGCCGCACTATATCCTGTTTACTCGAATTGGACGTGGTACAAAACGCTTTTTAGTAAATAATGTGCAGTGGGGTTTGATGGATTCATACTCTGATTTTGATTGTGGCGATATTATTACGAACGAAGATAAAAGCGAAAAATACTTTCTAGTATCTAAGACTAATAGTCTACAAGGTGACAAAGGCGAGTTTTATAAGACAAACTGTAAAGTAAATATTGTCCGCTTACAAGATGAGTATGACAGTGCATATAATCCTATAGGCAAAAGCGAGGTGATTGTACATGCAGATTTGGAATGTGTGTACGAAGATGTTTCAGCCCATATGCACGTATTCGACTTTGGTCTATTGCCAGATACTACAAGGCGTTTTATTGTTCCTGCTGACACTGACATTAAACTACTAGATAGGATAATTTTAAACGGCGATAGAATGCAGGTAAACAATATTAATCATAGCGAGTTTACACCATTTTTGTACGTGCAGTGTAAGGACGACACTCGATGAGATTTACACAGGCTAATATTGAAGATTATTTAAGACAACATATGGCACGTAGACTTGAAGAATGGCTCAATGTTCTTACTGTGCGTGTACAAAACAAATGGCAAGAATACGATAAGGGAGAATATACAGAACACTATGCTGAAACAGGTGCAACCGTAACAAGACGTGGAAAAATGTTTTGCGCCGCTGTTTTTTCTGGTCTTGGTGCTTACATTCTGGAGTATGGCAGTGGTACTGAAATGACCTTATCTACAGTCGATGAAATTGGTCAATTCGGCAACCCAGATTTAGAATCTTACTTAATGTCCAGTGGATTTAATAAAATGCGTGAAGCTAGAGGATATACAATCCTAGGTCGTAAAAAAGGCGATAAAATACACCGCCCAAATGGTTCAGATTACTATTCTAGTGGTAATTACGAAAATTTAGACTTACAAAGAGCATCGACAATTAAAAAGGCGAAGCATCAATTAAAAGATTATATTCCACAGCAAGCACTTCATATTATCGAAAACGAATTTATAGCGATGATACCAGAAATGGACGAAGAACTTGAAGCGTTGACAACTCTTGCTATTGATACTATCGTCACTGAATCATTTACATTACCGTAGGTATTTTATGAAACATACTGTTGAACTTATTGATGATTTATTCTTGTTATTCATCAATGACCAAGAACTTTTAGATATTTTGGGTATCAAAGACAAAACTAATATAGAGGATTGTAACAGAAAAATCAAGAGGGTTCTAGAATCATCCGACATTGTAGACGATACACTTGAAACTTTTTTTGTTTACAACTTTATTCAGAGTATTGCTTATACACCGAATTATCTAGTAAACAAGAATATTTTGGAATTTCGATTATATGGACACAATAGACCATCTATGAACAAATTGTATATCCGTTTAAAAACGCTCCTAAAAGAGAATTACCAAGAAATTTCGGTAATCACAGAGGGAGCATTTTCTACTGGTAGCAATGGTTTCTATGGCTATATGTTCAGAGTTAGACCTTTTACATGGTCTTAAAGAAAGGATTTTAAATGGCAACTAATAAAAATGGTAAACCGATTGTCTTGAATGGCGTTGGTTCTCTTGTTTTGAAACAGGTTCGTGACGGCAAAGTAGAAGTTATTAAATGTGGTACTTTGCAGGATTTGAAACTCTCTTTTTCCGCATCTGACGACAAAGTATATGGTGGCGATTCTCCTACGCCGATTTACATCTTGTCTAAAGACCAGTCTTTGACGATTTCCGCAACCGAAGCAACTTTTAGCCTTGAATATTTGGCTATTACTAATGGTGCTGAAATGTCCAACGGCGGTTCTTTGTTCTTTGATGTACCTGCTACTTTGATTGCTAGCGGTAATACTTTTACCGTTCCTGGGAATTTGACTAGTATTGACCCTACGAGCGTAATTGCAACTGTATCTGATGACGCAGATGGCGTTGTAAATGTTAAGGCATTGTCTTATACGACTAATGCTACGCCGAGCACTGGTATGTTTAATATTACCCCAGCAGGCGTTATGACTTTCGCACAAGGCGATGTTGCAGGTAAATACATTACTTTGAGCGGTGTATATACTGACGACGATTCTCGAAAAGCAACGATTACTACTGCAAGCGTTCCGCAGTTTGTTGAAATTCGCCACGTATCTAATCCTGTTGATATGGGTGACGGTAAAAAGGTTGTTATTCATACTCGTATTTTCCGTGCTCGTGCAACTGGTAAATTTGAAATCGACCACAAACGACAGGAAGCATACGCACCAAGTATGGAATTTGAAGCCCTTTACGACACTCAGCGTAAAGATGGTCGCATTGCAGAAATTTCTCAGAAAATTCTCGGAGCGTAAAGTTTTTATGGGAGAGTGTAAAAAGCTCTCCCATTTTTATTTTTATATGGAGAAGTTATGGAAGATAACACAGTATTAATCCCTAAAGAATATACCGTTGTTTTAAACGGAAAAGAATACAGAGTATATCCGATGAAATTAAAAGATTATCATCGTTCAGATAAATTGTTTTCGAAAATCAATGATGAATATTTGTTTTTAAATTTGCCAACGCCTGTAACCGACAGTTTAGGAAATGTCGTAAAAGACGAAAAGGGCAATGTAAAACTTGATTATACAGCATTTAACGCTATGTGTGACATTTTTGAAATGGCGTTACGAATTCCACGTAAAGAAGTTATGGACGTAATCGATTTAGAAAATGGCGTACAGGTTCTTGACATGTTCCGTGGGATTTCTGGATTAAAAAAAAAGATAATGGACAATCTGAATCAGATACAGATACCGAAACTGGGTTAGATTTACTAATTACAGCGATTATTAAGAATACATCGCAGACAAGAGAATCATTATTAGATTTTACGATACCAGAGCTTGAATCATTGGCAAAACATCTTGTATCGCTTATGGGTGGAGATGATGAATCTGACGATACGCCTTTGACTGGCGCAGACGCAGTAAATCAATTACACCAGTTGAATATTTTGTAAGAGGTGAAATAATTGGAGAAAAACCTAAGCTATAAAATTAGCGTTGATGTCCAAGACGCTAAAAAGAATCTTGCCGAATTGACGCAAAATATACAGGCGTTACGAAAAGATTTTGCAAATGGTGTTAAGGTCGAAATTGATTTTGGTAGAGCTTATCAAGACTTAAATATTATCAATAGTCGATTAAAAGAAATTGGACAAAATGTATCGGTATTAAAGGCTAATCGTGACCAGTTGACATTCTCTGGCGTTCAGTCACGATTAACCAACATGAATGAACGCATTAAGACTTTCAATAAGCAATTAGAGGAAGCACGTGTAAAATCTGACGCTATTGGCAATACGTCTAAAGCTGAACAGAAATTTCTCAATGTTGATTCTCAGATGGATAAAATCAGCAGTAAAGCAGGCGCATTCCTCGAAAAGTTAAATGCTATCTCTAAGGCTTACTCTGATATTATTGACAAGGCAAAAGAACTAGGCGGTATTTCGTTTCCTAGAGTACCTTATTTAAAACAGAATACACCTGCCGATAATGGAAATGGAACAAGTACTGCACCTTCAACGCCTAGTTATAATAGTGGTGCTAGTGGCGCAAAATATTGGGAACTCCGTAACGCACAGACAGATTTGTTAAAACAAGCATCTGACAACTATGCTAAAAACTTTAAAAACAATAAAGAAGCCTATTCACAGGAAGCGTTACGCATTCACAATGAATACCGTGGTATTTCTAAAGAATTAGAAGAAATCAATAAGGTTACTAAAAGTGCATTAACAACAACCGAAATGTGGGCTGACCATGTCGACAAATTAAAAACTCGATTTAACTGGATTGCTACTCGCTCTATTGCACAATGGGGTTTGGATAGAATCTCTGAATCATTTGGTTTGTTCGAACAGATTCAGACCGACATGGCAGGCATGGCGCAGGTCATGGAGCATACTGGTAAGGGCGCTGAAAATATCAGTAACATCTTGAACAATATTCCTTTTGATAAGTTTGATAGTGAGCTTATAAAAAATCAAGAGAATGTAAACAGCTTTGGCAAGTCTTTGATGGATATTAATACAAAAGACCTTGCCGAAAGTCTTAATAAAACACATGAGCCGAACCAAGCTTTTGCAAAAGATATTGAAGTTATGCAGAAAAAGTTGTTAGATATTGGCACTCAATATGGTGCAACATCTCATGACGTAGTTGAGTCTGCAAAACTTTGGGGTAGAGCATATAAAGATAATTTAACGGTATTAAAACTAACCGAAGCGGCAACAAAATTAGCCGTAGCAGATAACTTTGATATTGTAACCGCTAATAAGGCTCTTGAAGCCAGTATCATGCAGTGGGGTTTCAGTATTAAGAATGCTACAGATGCTCAGACTGTTTCAAATCGAATTATTGATTCATGGACGGCACTTTCTCACAACTACAATGTTTCTGCGCAAACAATGGTAGAAGCAAACCGCCGGATGGCGCAGTCTGCTACCGAAGTAGGCGTATCATTTGATACTGCACAGGCTTTAATCGCTGTAATGGCTCGTAAAACGCAGGTTGATGGCGGTGAAATTGGTAACGCCTTAAAATCTATTTTTGGTTCTATCCATTCTGATAAGGCTATTAAAGCTTTACAGGATTTTGGCATTCAAGTTTACCAAGTAGGCGAAAATGGTCAAAAGCAGTTCCGTAAAGTCGATGATGTATTGATTGATTTGATGATTCATGCCGAAGGTTCTACCAAAAATATGGAAGAACTTTTAAAGGCTATTTCTGGCGGCAAATGGCAGTGGAACAAGGCAAGTGCAATGCTTGATTATGGCGAATTTATTCAAGCATTACGAATCAGTCATAACTCCTATGGCTTTACTGACGAACAAGTAGGCATGCAAATGGACACCATAGAAAAGAAGATGCAACAAATTAAAACTGCATGGCAAGAATTGCTAACTTCTCAAATTGGTGGTGGCAAGGTAATTAAAGACTTTCTTGGTCTTGTTGTTTCTGCATTGGAAAAAATCAACTCGATGTCGTCTGGTACTATTAAAATGTTTCTTGCTATTGGCGTTAGTTTTTTAGCATGGAAACAGTTTGGTGTTACCATCGGTACTATTTCTGCTCGTATTGCATGGATGGGCGAAAAAGGCGTATTGGGTGTTCAGCGTATAGTTGGTGCAAAGAAGGAACAGCTAGCGTTAGAAGAAGCATTAGTTCAGAAAACTAAAGAACAAGCAACAGCGGAAGCCGCTCTTTCTACTCAAGCTCAAAAAACAGCTTTAGCAAAAAAAGAACAGGCGGCTACTGGCGGTGGAACTACTGTTGTTGCAGGTGGTGTAGCTAAAAAGGCTAGTCCAACAAGTGCCGCAGGTGCTAGTGAAGTATTAGGGCTTGGCGAAGGAGCTACTAGAGTCGCCACAGGGTTATCAACGGCTTTAGGTGCTGTAGCAGGAGCCGCAATAGCGGCAACCGTAGCTTTCCAAGGTTATCAAATGTGGCTAAGAAAAGACCAAGAAGCTATGACCGAGCGAATGAATGCTCATATTAAACTAGCGAATATCTACGATGAACAGGCTAAAAGATTACAAGACGCACCGCCATTAATTGAAACGCTTGTGAATGCTTATGATTCTTTGAAACAGCGTCATGAAGATTTAAATAATACATTAGCCGAAGGCGAAGAAAAGCAAAAAACCATGTCACAGCTTGATGAAGATATGGCGCAAACGAAACAGGCTTTAATTGACATTATTGGTGAAGAAGCGGCAGACGAAATTATGGCATCGAATGATAAGGTTAGTGCTATTAAAAAAGAACAATCCGCAGTTGAAGAAAAAGCAAAAGAATATATCGAAAATGCGAGAAATGAACGAGCTATGGCACGTGAAGCATCTAATGAATTAAGACGAGATGCTGAAAAAGATATTCAAGCAATAAATAACAAAAGTACTTCTTATATTCATTTAATGGAAATCATGGTTAAATACCTTGATTTGTGGGATTTAGTTAGGGCAACATGGAATGAATTATCTTTAGCCGCAGGCAAATTGATATATAAAATGGATATTAATCTAGCGGCTAAATATCGTGAATGGGGCTTTGATGGTCAAGCAGATGCAAAACTTTATGAAGCAGACCAGATAGCGAAAAGCAATAAAGAAGATGAACAAGCGTTAAATACTATAAAATCTAATGCTATCTTAGCGGCTCATAATATTATCAATAGTGCTAAAAGTATGGATGGCACTAACAGTAATCCCCCGAAATATACAAATAGTGATATTGGCGATAATACACCTTCTAGCGGTGGCGGCGGTAGTAGTTCTAAAAGTTCTTCTCCTAAAACAGGTAATGAAGCTGTAGCGGCAGATAATAGCACAAATGCACGTATCGTAGCAAACATTTTATTATCTAAAGGTTGGTCACGTGAAGAAGTTTCTGGCATGATTGGTAACTTAATGCGTGAATCTGGCGGAGATACCGAAGATTTAAACACAAGAGCTGTTAACGGTTCTCATAGAGGTATTGCTCAATGGGATTCTAGTAGATGGAAAAATCTTGAATCTTTTGCGGCGGCACGTGGTCTTGATGTCTATGATATTCGTACGCAGGCTTTATTTATAGACTATGAACGGAAGCAAGGTAATGAAAGTGTCCATAATGCAGATATTTACAGTACTGCCAGATTATCAAATAACAGTGTAGAAGGTTACGCTCATGCGTTAAATACTTATTATGAACGCTCTGGCGAAGATTCTTACGGACGAGAATACAATGCACGCCAATTCGATATGGCATTCTTTGATGGTCATGGTTATGTTGGCGGTCAAGGACACCAAGAAACTCCAGATGAAAAACTTGAAAAAGAATTGCAAGAAATTTCAGCCCAAACCAATAAAGCGTTGAGTTTAGCTATTGACGCTGTAAATACTCCATATACTAACACGCTAAAAGAAATCGAAAGACAGGAAAAACTAACTGGTAAATCTACAGAAACTTTAACTCAAAAATATGACGCTCTCGCTAAAAAATATGAAGGGTTACAAGCTGTATCAGTTAAATTTAAAGACGGCATTGATGAAATGACAAAATCTATGAAAGATGCTGACAAAACAGAAATGGAAAATATTACTGGAGTTAGCTTAGAAGATTTTATCAATAAAGATTCTGTGTCGCAGGAAACTATTATCAATAAACTTACTGATGATGGTAATAAGTTGCTGAAAATCCGCTTAAAGGCTATTAATGATGTTACCAAGGCTCAAGAAAAATATCTCGAATCTTTAAAAGATGTTAAACTTGAATTAAGATTGTCAGCTAAAGAGCGTGACGAATTTAAGATGTCAGAAGCTGAAAAGCAGACAAAATATAAAATCGACAAATTTAATACAGAAAACGAAAATGTTCCGATGAATGATGTCGATAAGCAGAAACAGTTACAGCCATTGTTGGACGAACAAAAGGAAGAAGCATTAATTCGATATAGTTATGCTTTAGAGAATAAAGACTTATATGCTCCAGAAAAAATTCAAGAGCTAGAATTAAGTTGGATTAAAGCAAGCAAGGCGGCAAGTAAATATGCAGACACACTTAATAACAATGTTCGTCAGCAAACGCATGACTTGGTTCATTCGATATTATTTGATGGTAAAAGATTAAAGGATATTTGGAAAGACCTTTGGAAACAACTTGCCGAAGAAGCCTTAAAACGATTATTTCAAATTCAGAATGGTTCACAGAGTGTTCTTGGTAATCTAATTTCGATTTTTACTGGCAAACAGAAACAAAGCGGTTTAATGGGTGCTATTTTGGGCGTTGCAGGTGCTTATAGCTCTGGAAATTCCAATATTTTAATGCCTATGGGGTATACGCCAAACTTTGGTATTGATACTGTAACCTTTGGCAATACTTTAGGTTCAGTTGTTAGTACTGTAAGTAGTGCGGCAGTAACTGCATCTGGATTAAATTCTTTTGGATATACTCCAGATTTCTCTAAATGGTTACCAATGCATGCTACTGGCGGTATTTTCGACAAAGAACATATTGCTAGTATTAGTGAAGGTAATAAGGAAGAAGTTATCATCCCTATGGAGGGAGATAAAAACAATAGTCTTAAATTATTATCCTATGCGGCTGCTAAACTTGGTTCTAGCCCATCTGGCGTGACGGCAAATATTAGCCAGTCTACAATTACTGGTTCGAAACAGATTTCAAATCAGTCTACACAAACACTGGCGTATATGTCGAAAATGAATGAAATGAATCAAACTATGCTTAATATCTTAGGCAATATGGCAAACGCTCAGAACAATGGCGGCGAAGCATATCTCGCACAGCCTGTAATACTTAAACAGACAATGACCGATAGTGAATTTGTCCGTCAGTTCAGTCGATTACAGCGACTTGGAAAGTTACGTGGCAATAATTAAAAATAAATGTCGCATTTTATTAAATGTTTTGTAATATAAATGAAGGATGTTTAAGAAAGGGTAGTCTACGTGGCTACCCTTTTATTATTACAAAATGGAAAATATCGAAAAATATATTGGCATATATTACGGATGGAAATCAAAGTATAGAATGACTTGTCTTGATTTGTGTCGCCAGTGGTATATCGACCATGGCTATAAACAAAATTTTGATGATGGCAAAATTTATCCAAAGTCGATGGATGAATTTAATAAAAGTCATCGGTTTCGATTAATGAAATATTTCTTACGTAATTTTACTGTTACGAAAGATTCTAAAAGTCTAAATCATGGCGACATTGTAGCATTTAATATCAATGGAGATATGCACTTTGGTATATATCTAGAAAATGATACTGTGCTAGCAATGCAAGTGCCATGCATAGAAGGTGTTTCTCAAAGTACAGTCTACAAGCGAAAATTCTGGAATAATGCTTTCGTTTGTGGCTTTAAGAGGTGAATAAATGGCACAATTTCCATTACCTTATAATTCGGAAGTAAACAAAACAACAACCTATGCAACGCAGGAAGTTAGATTTGCAAGTCAGAAAGTTCAAGTACAGCAGTTAGCTGTTAAACCTTTGGTCGAATGGGAAATCAGTTGCCGTGGTACGATGGATGAATTTAATGCAATTTCTGATTTCTTTGATGATATGGGTGGTAATACACGAACATTTACTTTTGAAGATGAAAACGGAGTAGACCAAACCGTTCGATTCAAAGATAACAAATTGAATTTAAAGGTCCTACGTGACTTTTCTCCTACAAGTGGTACAAAGGGTATTCCTGTTGGATTTACAGGTACGATTACTTTGGAAAAGGTGATTTAAATGGCTAAGTCAATTCCTGTAAAAATGCAACAGGCGTTAGAAAGTGGCTCTGTATTTCAAATTGAACTCTATGAAATCCACTTACCAACAACCACTTTGTATTTATGCTCTTGCGACCAAAACATTACATACAATGGGCAGTTATACATTGCAATGCCGATTGAGCGTGGAGAAATTTCAAAAACAGTAGATTCACAGGTAGATAACTGTGAACTTTCGATTGCAAATACAACGGAGTATTTCACGCAAGCAATTTTTGAGGGTATCAACTTTATTGGCTCTCGTGTTTATGTTTATAAAATTTTATATCCAGACAGTTTAAGTGACCCATCGCAAATTACAATGGTATTTTACGGTTCGATTGATTCTCCAGAGTTGACCAATGAAGGAACATTTAAGATTCAGTTAGTTTCCGATATTCCTACGGCAACTGGCGGTCGCATCTTGCAGTATCCTTGTAATTCAACCTTTGGCGATTCAGCTTGTCAACATTCGATTCAGACAGTATCTGGCGTTGTACTAAGCGCAAACCAAAGAACACTACAATTAAGTAATTTCGATGGTAACAATACGACATGGAAAAACGGATTAATTCTTTGTAATAGTGAGGGTAGACGTATTGTAGCAATGAATGGTTCTACAATTATAGTTGAATATCCCTTTTTACAAAATGTACATGGTTTAACTTATACAGTTAAACAAGACTGCGACAAAACTACAGCAGACTGCGATAGATTAAACAATCGCATTCATTATGGTGGTTTTACGGCAGTTCCTTACGAATATGAAGTGAAAGGATGAGAATAAATGGGTAAAGGCGGCGGCAAGGGTGGTAAATCAACAGGTAAAGTAGTATTATCCCTTGCAGGTGCGGCTATTGGCGGCGGTTTATTCGGCGCAGGATGGTTTGGCGCAGGTTTCCAAGGTGCAATGTATGGTTTGTCTTTGGGTAGTACTGTAGCGAACGCATTCTTTAGGAATAAACAAAGTACTGGTCAAGACGCATCGGTTTTTGATTCAAAAATGAACGCAGTCGATAGCACAGCACGTATACCGCTTATTTACGGCTGTCAGAAAATCGGCGGCTTACAATCTTATCACAAAACTTCTACAGAGCAAAAGACATTGTGGAAACATGTTATTGCTTGTGAAGGTGAAATTGAAGATGCTTTTGGTATTACCGCCAATGGATATATGATACCGTCAAGCGTTGCGGATAGACGTGGACGAGATTACAATCAGACTGTATTTAAGATTGTAAACCACAAGTATCGTGACGCAACGGTTTCTGTAGGAATTTACAAAGAAGGTGGCGGCGGTAAAAATCGGTTTCATTCGTCTAGTGGTAAATCATATAAATGCTTATATCTACAAGGCGGTGGACACTCTTACCGCATTCCGCTTTTTAGCGACAATGATAAAATCGACCAAACTTTGGATATGGCATCCGCTAATTTCTCTACCTTGTATCAGTATTTAATTGGTGCAATGGGTTCTATGGCAATACCATTGGATGGATGGGAAGTACAAGAGCCAGTCATTATTTCTGACGCACCAAAAGATTTAGCGGAATTTAGCCCAACAAACTGTTACGAAAATCCGATTGCAATTCGTATGGGTAATCAGCAATGTGGCGATAGCGTGTTAGATTTTTATCGTGGCGCAAGCGGACAGGCGTACCCATCGAATTATCTTGAAGTAGGCGGTTATCCAAAACTTGCCTACATGAATGCGACCTTGAAATATACCGAAAAACTCGGCAGTGGTAACCCTGTGTTGACCGCTATTATTAAAGGTAGACGCATTCTTGACATTCGTGACGGACAGATTAAATACTCAAAGAATCCTGCGTTATGTCTTTACGATTATATGGTAAATGACATATATGGAGCAGGCGAATACATTACCGAAGATTTAATCGACAAAGATTCTTTCATCGATGTTGCAAATTATTGTGACGGCACGGTAACTTATATTGGCATTGATGGCGTAACGCATTCTGAACCACGGTATCAGCTTGATATGATTATCGCCGAAAAGAAATCGCACTTAGAAGTTATGCAAGACATCTTGAAAACTTTCTGTGGGTTTTTAGTGTTCAGCAATGATAGAATCGCTTTACGCTGTGAAAGACAGCAGTCGTCAATTTATCACTTTGATGATGATAACATTGTCGAAAAATCAATTTCAGTAAAAGCAAATAGTCTTGACCAGTCGCCAAATCGTATCATTGCATCGTATGTCGAACCTGCGTTAGATTATACAGCGGTTAAAGTTATTGTTGACGATACAGTAAACCAACAACCACAACCGTACGGACGTGGACAGGTAGTCGAACAAGAAATTTCAATGGGCGGTATTATTCGTCAGACACAGGCATTACGAGTGGCTAAAATCTACCGTGATATTATTCGATTATGCCCAGTAACAGTAACATTTAAGACAGGTGCAATGGCTAGCCATCTTGAGCCAGGTGACGTAATAACCATTAGTCGAAAATTTATTAAAGACGATGGCACACAATCGGATTTACTGACTGATATTCCTTTACGTATTCAAGAAATCAAAGAAGATAAAGGCGAATACGAAATTACGGCTCGTCAGTATAACCCATCGATTTATGACGATTCTTTGGGTGCATCATTGCAGACATTCCCTTATGTAAATAAACAGGAAACAATCAATATTGTACCAGACATGTCAAAACCTGTTGAAAATGTAAGGATTGTTGCTCGTAAGACATCTCCAACGATGACGGCAAGTGGCGCATACTCGATTGATGTACAATGGGATAAACCAAATGATGTCAATTATAAAGCGGCACAAGTTTGGTATAAGCGTGCAGATACGACACCTGCTGATATTATTACCGTTCCTAATGAAGGTGTAACACCTAATGATTTATTCTCTTATGGTGGTTGGCAATACGCAGGTACAGACGCAACTCATATTGTAATTGCAAACGCATGGTATCGTGATACGTATGTAATTAAGATTATTCCAGTCGATACGCAAGACAAAACTCACGAAGATTATGAAACGCTTGTAACTTATAAGGTATCTCAGCGAACAGCCATTCCAGACCAACCGAGTGGATTTAAAATTGAATTTGGCGCAGATATTACCGCCAGTTGGAATGCCGTTTCGAATACTGACGTAGACTTCTATGAATTACGCTATGACGGTAAGTTAGGAAATCCAGATGGATTAATCGCTAAAGTTCAAGCTACGCAAACTAAATTGAGTTTGACGAAACGACAAGCAACTGTATATCTCTATGCACGCAATACGACTGGTAGATACAGTAACGCCGCATCGTTTTCATACAATGTTATTGCACCGCCGAAACCAAATGTACCAACAGTAAGTAGTATTTTTGGCGCATTATCTATCAAGATTGATGATATACCGCCTGCGTGCTCTTACGCAAATATCTATATTGATGACGTGGCGCATAAAATCATTGGCAATACGTATCAGTATTCAGACGATGGCGGTACATATAAGGTATGTTATACATATGGTGACGCTTTTGGTGAAGGTGAAAAGTCTGATTGGGTTTTGGGTACAATCAAACAGGTTATTGACCCAGAATGGATTCAAGACGGTACTTTAACGAAAGATAAACTCGATAAGAATGTAAATGATACCTTAACGAATAATACTAATGATATTGCAACCAATGCGGCGAATATTTCGAAAACAAACACCGATATTGCCAATATGGTTGCAAAACTCAATAGTACCGACCCTGCGACATCATACGATTCAATCGCCGAAGCGTATCAACATGGTGTTGACGCACAGAATGAAATCACTAGGGTTGTCGGTGTATTGAATAATCCATCGGCTGCAGACCAGTTTTCATCTATTACGCAAGCAAACGATAGAATCACATCTGTGGTCGCATCGCTTAATGGTGACGCTAGTACAAGCGCATTCAATTCAATCAAACAGACGGCAGACGGATTATCTTCATTGAGTAAAACCGTTACGACAATCGATGGGCAGACAACGAAGAATACATCTCAGATTACACAAAATGCGAACTCCATCTCCAGTATCGTAACGAATTTGAATGCTACGGATGCTACTAAATCGCCTTACACATCGATTAAACAAACGGCTGATTCTCTTACAAGTTTGGCGCAAACGGTTACTGGTCAAGGCTCTACTTTGACACAACAACAATCACAGATTACGCAGAATGCTAACTCGATTTCATCTGTTGTGTCTAAGTTAAATATTACAGACCCATCGAAAAGCGAGTTTTCATCCATTAAGCAAACAAGCGATAATATTACTTCTATTGTTTCTGCTTTAAATGGTGACGCAAGCACATCTCCGTATTCGTCAATTAAACAAACTGCCAATAGCGTGTCTACCATCGTAAGTAATCTTAATGGCGACCCAGCCACAAGTTCTTACACTGCTTTAACCCAGCTTAATAACAGCATTGGATTAAAGGTATCAAAAGGAGATGTAATCAATCAGATTAATTTATCGTCAGAGGGTACTTTAATTGATGGTAAATTCTTGCATGTTACTGGCACAACGAAGTTTGATTCTGGTGTAGTCGCTAAGAATATTGAAGCAGGTTCAATTTCAGCGGATAAATTAAGTGTTGATAACTTGTCTGCTATTTCTGCTAACTTAGGCACTGTAAAAGGTGGTACAATTATTGGTACGACTTTAAGAAATGAAAGTGGTAGTTTCTATGTTGATGGTGATGGCAATGTTCATGGCATAAATATTAGCGGTTCTAGTATTGACGCAAGTAATATTTACAGCAACGGACGACAATTAAAACCTGCTGTGTTTTTGCAACAAAGAGTTTATTCTGGACAAAAACTTAATTTTCCAAGCGGTTATGATTTGACAAAATGCCTTTTTAGAGCATCGATAAATACTAAAGTAAATCATATTTACAATTTGAGTGTTGGTAGATTTGCAGGTAACGGTGCGTTCACGGATATAAATAATGCTTTATCTAACGGAACTGATATTAGATTGAATTTAGGTGCTGTAAATAATTTAGGTGGTAACTTAGACCATGTTGGACGTATTGCTTATTATATGGGCGAAGCACTTGTCCCAAGTGTTATAGACTTACAACCTAGTGTCGGTTTCTCAAGAAGTTGGAGCGGTGCAGATAGTTTTGTTATTGCTACTGACGGTACTGTTTATGTTTATAATGTAACTCTTGGAAATCCTACTGATATTTATACTGGCTTTGCTGACGTAACTGTTATCGGCTTATGGTAGGTGATATATGTATTACACATTTAATTCTGATAATCGTTGTGTATGTAAATCTACACTTTTTATTGAATATCCATCTGAATATACACAGTTGGAAAACGATTTAGATTATCCGATTGACCAAATTAAATTAGAAGATGGAGTAATTAAATACTATGGTTACTCTCTTGATGTTTTCGAAAAAGAAACGAAAGAGGTATCGTCTGAAATTGCTTATCTTTTAGATTCAATCAAAGGGTTATACGATATTGTAAATAGTCAAGCTGACGAGATTGCACGACTAAAGGGAGAAACTAGTACATGACAATTTATTCTTTTATGATACCTGTATATGGACTTTTAGTTCAAACAGGTAAAATGACGGTAGACAAGAATGACACAACCCTTGAGCAAGTTCCTACAGATTATGTAGACAAGGTTTGTGAATGGTTAGCTAAAAATAGCGAAACTAATAAATAGATAACTTTAAAATATACGAATGGATATTGACAAGGTTAAAGTTACTTATGCATACATTAGCGACAAAGAAAGGTATCAACTTGCCGTTGTTACCATGTTGCATGGGCTAAAGGGAATGGACTTCATGTATAACACAAACGAATAAACAAATAAATTTTTTACTAAGAGATGTCTTTATGGCATCTCTTTTTTATTTACAAGAAAGGATTTAATATGTCAGCGATTAAAGGCTCTTATTATCCACCAGAAATTATTGATACAGATGGCAACATTGAAAACGAAGGGGTTTACGGCAAGAATACACCTTTCGTAAGTGATGACCATATGGGCATTATTAATCTTCAAGGTGCAAACATTGATTATTTAAAAACCGCAGTTGACAACCTTGGTAGTAATACCACAGCGGCACAAAATCAGTTGCAGACCAATATTGATACGAACAATACGAATCAGACAAATGCATTAAATACTGTTAAGACTGATTTAACGAATCTTATTAATTCGAATAAATCTACACAGGATGCTAAAAATACTGAATACGATAGTCATCTTTCGACACTTGATTCTAAGACGGATACTAATGCAAGTAACATTACAGCGTTACAGACAAGTGACAACGATAAGTTTAAAACTGCAACGGTTAGTAACGCAACGATTACCCTTACCAAAGGTACTGGCGAAACAACTTCTTTAACGGTAAACAATGTGGCAAATGCCACGAATGCAAGCTATACGACAACTCAAGCGGCAACAGACAATTCGACAAAGATTGCAAGTACTGCATTTGTTCAGACTGCAGTTGCAAACCTTGTAGGTTCAGCACCTGCGACCTTAGATACACTTAACGAATTGGCAACCGCATTAGGTAATGACCCTAATTTTGCAACTACGGTATCAAATAAAATCGGCGCAATAGACGCTAAAGCCAATACCAATGCAAGTAACATTACAGCGTTACAGACGAGTGACAATGCTAAATT
>JACCEA011619279.1_pt1 | contig 25505 bp, 32 predicted proteins | sample 7449851 | NCBI WGS metagenome assembly JACCEA01 (sample SAMN15323453, study PRJNA562643) | freshwater metagenome | isolation source: river surface water | place: USA:Blue River Watershed | collected 2017-08-18 | reverse complement strand
CCCCCCCGCCTTCCCCAAAAATGAGTCGACTCCAGAGTCCCCAAGCAACTCGCAACAATGTCTTCGATTGCCGACATGTACTTTTTCCCCGAGCTCGACGAGACTCATGTCGCTCCTCGTCCGATTGCGCCTTTCGACCCGCGGGATCCTGCGTTTGCCTTTGCACTCTTCGATTGCGAGGTCGTCCTGGAGACGCTTCTGCAGCCGTCCCTTGTGCGTCTGACGGCTGATCGTTTTTCGGACGATCCCGCGTTTCTGACCCACGCCACGGACATGGCGAAGTTCATGGCGCTGGCGTCGTCGATGTACACGGGGCCGTTCGACATTGTGCGCTGGATGGCCATGAATGCACCGCGCGAGTACTTTTCGCCCGGCGACAACAACCACAACATGTTTGTCATGTCCGTGGGCGTGTTCGCGTTCATGGCGGTCGGCACGGTCTCGCACGGGCACGGATTCATCCGTCCCGGCGGCTTCGGTCCGAACTTCGCGAGCATCTTCCGCTTCAGCAACACGACGTCGGACGTCATGGATCGCGGGCAGAATCTCATTTGCGTCGCGGCGATGATGATGTCCAACATGTCGGTCGAGTGGCAGCAGGGCCAGACAAGGTGGATGTGGTCCGAGCTGAAGAAGCTCGACATACCCACGTCGTGGTGGAGCGCGCTCGGGCGTCTGTGATTACAATTACAACCCATGTACATAATATTTACAAACGGTGAATGAATCTCGTTGTTGTGTGTGGTCCGGTTGCGTCGGGCAAGACGACGTACGTGTCTCGGGAGTATTCGCGTCCGGGTGTGTTGATTTTGTCGTGCGACAGCTATTTTCTCGACCGTGGGGATCTTTCGGAGTCCGCGCGTGCGCGTGTGAACTACGACGAGCCGGACGCGCTGGACGCGTCTCGTCTGTGCGAGGATGTGCAGAAGCTCATGGCGCGCCAGCCGGTGGATGTGCCGGTGTACGACTTTGTGTCGCACACGGTCGTGGGGGTGCGTAGGATAACCCCGGAGATTTCGCACAACACGTTGGTAGTGGAGGGGCATCTTGCGGGTTTGATATTGCGCGATCTGTTTCAGCCGCGCGTGGGCGAAACTTTGTGGATGCCTCGGTGGCGTGCGTGTATTTACGTGGACACGGACGAGTCTGTGTGTTTTGAGCGGCGATTGCGTCGGGACCCTGTGGTGCGCGGCTGGACACCCGATGATGTGGTCGAGCAGCATCTGGTGCACACGCGGCCAGCGCGGTACAAGTATGTTGAGCCGCAGAAGACGTTTGCGACCGAGATTGTCGTGGTGGCGGCGTCATGAAAAAATTATCTTTTGATCATAATAAAACAACACAAGCGATGCCGTCGAACAATACGAACTCGAACAACCATGTCAAGGCGGTGGGATCTCGTGCGGAGGTCATGCACGGAAACGCGCAGCACACGTCGGGCGGTCTGACGAAGAGTCAGCTGAAGTACAACAAGCACGGCGAGATTGTGTCGGTGAAGCAGAGCAACCGCGCGAAGCGTGAGAAGCGTCTTTTGAAGGCGGGGTACAAGCCGACGAAGGGCGAGTTTGTGCTGTTCAAGCGCAAGTAAAAATCTTGTGTGTTTACAAAAAGAATTCATGTGGATAGATGTGGTCGTGGGAGCAACTTATGCGACGACGGCGACATGTGCGAGGTATCTTCTGAGTCCCGCGTTTTTCCACAACACATTTACAGGCGCCTTTTACGCGTGGTACACGTATGTCATCCTTCCATTCAACGCCGTCGTTCTTGCAAGCGTGATCCTCGATTACAAGACAGACTACACACTTCCCATGTTTTACGCGTCGCGGTACCTGGATTACGTCTCGACGATTGAAATCCTCCGCAAGGAGCGGCACGACTTGTTCGGGCTCGACGTTTTCCAGCACTCGACGGTGCCGGTTTTGATCCGCATGGGTTGGGAGGACAAGCTGTTTTTAAGGTTTATCGTGTTCATGACGGGGATTGGCGTGTCTGCGTACTACGCGTCGCTGAACACGGAAATGCTGTCGGAGAGCATGCGGAACGTCACGGTTGTCCAGTGGACACAGTATATCGTGGTGCTTCTGCATACGGTCCGGACGTCTTCTCGTTTCAAGCGGCTGTTGTTCCTGGTGTACGTGGGGATCTTCACGGGGCTGATCCTTCAATTTTTTCTTCTCTAAAAGAATAAAAAGAAAAAAATCCATGCTGCGATACAAGAGCGATGTCCTCTTTGATGCGAACAACGGTCAGGGAAAGGTCGTTTTCAAGGCCTCGAGAATCGAATGTCCGTGTGTAATTACGTCACCCAACATCGAAGCCATGCAGGCTCGTTTGGATCGTCTGGACGCGTATAGTGCTGCCACGTCCGCACCGATTGAAGTGTCATCACAAGACACTCGCGCGCTCGAACAGATGCGTGCGGATATTGTGACCCTTCTGGCGCGTCAGGACGCGCTTGATGCCATGCGGGCTTCGTTGGAAGAAAAGCTGGCGCGTCAGACGCCTGCCGCGTCGTCGCCTTCGGCGCAGAATCCCGTGTTCAACGCGCGTCTGAACACGGTTTCCGACGACATCGCGCGTCTCTCTGGCGTTATCGAACGGATCGAGCGGAGACTCTCGGCGATGGAAGCGGCGGCTGGAAATTCGTCGGTCACTTTTGCGCCTGCTTCTTCTGTCGCAGCAGATGTCCCGTCGGTTCCCCCGACGGCCCCGGCCGAAACCAACGATGAAGTCAAGAAGATCACGACACCCGATGGACGTGTGATTACGCTCCGTCGGACGCAACAAACAAAAACAACTGCGCAAACGTACGCGTGGTAGACATAAACAAAGAAGAATGCCGATGGTATGCATCACTTATGCCGGCGAGTTTACCGTCGATGAGCAGACGTTTACCGTCGATTTGCACAAGCTCCGCAGCCCCGTGCAAGTCGGCATGATCCTCGAGTACATTGTGGGATATCTGAATACATTCGGCCATTGTGTGGGCGAGTCCGACATTCTGCTGTACCCGTCAAAATTACACGGCGAGCACATCATCGAGCCGGGAGCGTACGCCAAGATTTCATTTCGCATTTTCGGTCGTTCGTAGAGTTATTCGCAGGACTCGTGAGATGTCCTTCGAACAATGATTCCTTTCATTCCATGTAAAGTTTTGGATTTCGCATTTAGAAAATAACGCTCGGCAGGGGGAGCTTGTCGACGAAGCGCATCACGGGGTCGATGATGTGCTTCTTGACGCGGCTGTACACCGTGCGCTTCTCCTTCTTCCAAGAAATATGGATCACGACGGGCTCGGACGGGTCCAGACGGGACTTCAGCTCGACCTTGACACCGGGCATGTTCTGGCGGATCTGCGCGCACACGTCGCGCACGCCGCACTTGGCGAAGACACGGCGCGCGAACTCGACCTTGATGGCGTCGAAAGCGGCGTCGAGGTGCACGGAGTTGCCGCGGTCGCGGGCGCAGGTGCGGTAGGTCACGGCGGCGCGGGAGCGGGGGTACAGCTGGCAGTACAGGTCGTAGTCGAGGTTGCGGGTGAACGCGAGCTCGTAGGCCACGAAGGACTGGTCCTCCTGGGCAGCCACCTTAGAAGCGTGGGCCACATGCTCGTGGATGTTGTCGAGGTTGAGGTCCTTGGCGTGGCGCATCACGTTGTCCCACCAGTCCTGGTGGGTCGTCGAAGTCGTGGAGGACTCGGCGTTCTTGCGCTGGACACGCACGGAGCGATGGGTCTCCTGCACGGAGCGCAGGGCGTCGGCGGACATGACGGGGCGGCGCGGGATCGGCGCGAGCTCGTCAATCGGCGGGGGAATGGCCTCCACCGTAGGAGCGGGCGCGGGGGCAGCCGCAGCGACGGGCGCGGGGGCGGGCGCGGTGTTCGGAGCGTCGGACATTTTTACGTTCTTCTTTGCTTGAGGCACGACAATTTTTTTTCCAGCTGACGGACAGCGCAAGTTGTAAAGTAAAAGATGTCACAGTACGTATACATTGTTTTTGACCTAGAAACAACCGGTGTTCACGTAGGGCGTAACCGGATTGTGTCGATCGCGGCGCGTGTACTCGAGCCGGGTGCGCCTCCAATTGCGGTCGAAGCAAGCACGGAAACGCAAATGGACCTGAAGCACTTCTACAGCTTTGTGAACCCCGAGCAACCGAACTACGCGCGCGAGATCAACCGGGTCTCTGACGAGTTCCTGGCGCGATGCCAAACGCTGGAAGTCGTGGGCCCGCAATTATGTCATTGGATTCGCAACGTGATGCGTCACTACCGCGGGACGCACGTCGTCCTTGTGGGGCACAACATCGACGGTTTCGACGAGCCGATGTTGTCCTACGAGTTCCAGCGGGTGCGCGTTCCGTTCAACGTCGGGTACCCCGTGTACAAGATCGATTCCATGAAGCTATGCAAGTACATTATGCCCACGACGCACAAGAGCGTTCCGTACGGTCTTCCGTCGATTGGCTTCGCGCCCGAGAGCTACCGTCAGGTCGACGTGTACGGGTTCCTGTTTGGGCACAAGCCCGACGGCGAGCACGACGCCCTTGGCGACGTCAATGCGCTCGTGCGCATTTTGAATTCGCCCATGTTCGAACGCGTGTTGTTGATGTGCACCCCCGAGCCCTCCAAGATTTTTTAGGCCTAAGAAACATTTTTGAACCTACTTAAAACGTTGATCATGTACATTTACGTGGCCGATCTGGGGCATCGTGTGAAAATCCACCGGGGCTCTCGCTTCGAAAAGCTTCTGTGGAGAATCACGGACCTCCGCGACTTCTCCAAGGAGCGCTGGGATCTCATTCACGCCGCGCGTGGGTACACACACCCCGACCGCGACACGGTCCACCACGTGTTCTTCACGTGCCCCGAAAACGCCGCGAAGGTGTTCGGCTGGAATTACCCGGCTGATTCGGTGGTTTACGATTTCTACAAGCAGCGTGACGCGCTGCTCCACACGCACCTTCCGTCGGACCAGCTGAGTGTTCCGTGGTGGGACACGCCCAAGTTCCGTCTCGATGGAGTGAGCTCCATCAAGCCTCGTGGCGTCGAAGCGTGGGAGGTGTGTAATATGCTCCGTTGCAACAAGCGCACGGGCGACTACGAGATCCTCCGCACCCGCGGTAGCACGCAGGAGTCCTCCGACGATTTTCTGGAGAACTGATCATTCCGCGGGGCAGTATCTTGAATGACAATGTTGATGGATGTGTTGAATGATAAGAATAAGATTGTATTCGTCTCGATGGACTGCGCGCTCGGGGAACGCATGGGATCCGTCAATCAAAACCGTCAAGTCGCGGTCGAGCCATGCGATCGAAAGTGCCATGTTGTCGCGCAATTCTTCCACAACGTCTTGCACGGTTTCGAAAAACTGCCCCGACGATGAACGCTCGAACTCGAGATAGTACATTTTTTTTCTTTGTTTCAAGCGGAGCGACAAAGTCGTAGCGAGGGGGTTGAAAGTGATGTTGAAATAGACACAAAAAATCGAACGAATGTTCCAACAAGTTCGTTCGATTTGCGCAGTTCGCCGGACAAATTTGCAACACTACTTACACCGGTCGTCGGAGCAATGCGCGGAACAGGTCAGGGCGCTGCAAGAGGAATATCGTGCGGCAGAAACTCGATATCCCAACCGACTCGTACGGATCCGTGAGCTCCTCGCACAGAAAGAGCTCGAGCTCCAGAGCTACGACCTCGAACTCGCGCGGTACGACGAGCACTGCGAGTCGTTTTTGCAGCGGGTGGCATCGGTGGAAGTGGAGCCGTACGAAATACAACATTTCTACGATTCCATCGGCGTCGTCGGGTACCAGCAATACCAAAATCACCACGCACAGAGCAGTCATCGGCATACGAAAGCGCGCGAAGATTACATTTGCACACAGTGCGATGAACAGCGAATTTTCGACGATTTTGAGGCGTTTGCGGTTTGTCCCAAGTGTGGCGATTCCGTACCATACCAGAGGGAATTGCAGGACGTGGACGAGGTCATGAACTACACGATCCAGTTTGAGTACGAGCGGCAGACGCACTTGCGCGAGTACATCAACCAGATTGTAAAAGCGGAGGAGAACGCGTCGAGCGTTCCTCTCGACGTCATTCGTGGGATCAAACGTCAGATTCTCAAGGAGCGCATCAAGGACCGTTCGGTGATCACGCCCCGTCGGATCAACAACTGGCTGAAGAACGAGTTGGGCAAGAGCAAGTACGCCGAGAAGAAGTGGAGTATTCTGTTTGTCGTGTGCAAGGTGCGTCCTCCGAAGATTCCTGCGACGCTCGTGGACAAGTTCTTTGAGATGTTTGCGCAGGTCGAGAAGGCGTTTGTGAAACACGTCCCACCCGGACGAATCCACTTTTTCAACTACGGATACATCCTGCGCAAATTCAGCGAACTTCTCGATCAGCGGCATCTCTTGTCGGTCTTCACGGTCCTCAAGGGAACCGACCGCGTCCACTTCCAAGACGACATTTGGAAGAAGTGTTGCGCGGAACTCGGATGGAAATTCATCCCCTCGATCTGAGCACCGAATGAAATCTACAACATTTTCAGACGTGAACTATGGGGGAATTGGGATATACACAAAAACCATCCAAAACATGACAGAAGTAGAGGTGTGGAATCGTGACGAGCTTGTGGAGAAGGTGGGATGTGGCGACATGTACGCGTTCGAATGTGATTATCTCACCGACGATCCCACCGCGGTTATCCGCATGTATGCAACGTGTCGCGGAATTGTGCAATGGGAGCTCGTACCACGCGTGGACGCGTACGTCGAGCCGGAGTTCTCTCTGCATGTCCACACACAGCCGGACGATCCGTCCCGCTTTGTGAACTTCGTCAACTTCCACCCGGTCACGCGGTGCTACGTGCCGGGATCTGTGTTGTGCAACATGCCACACAAGGCGTTTACCGGGGTGGCTGAAGTGGTTGTGATGGGTTCTTCGGATCTTGCAAAACCGTGGATCGACGCATGTCCCCCCGCGATTCAGACGTTTTACATGTGACCTGTCTTTAAGTACAAAACGATGACCACGCACGGAGCGTTTCGCAAAGGGACCGAGGAGTATCGCAAAGCCTCGTCGGTCGTTCGTGGGGAACACATGTGTCCCGAGTGTTGTGCGGATGTCGTGGTGCGCAGGAACAAGCAGTGTTTTTACTGGACACACCGCGCGCCGACGGAGTGTTTGTACTACGCACCGGAGCCGGAGTGTCCACAGGAGCTCGTCCGCAACCATTTGATTCGTGCGATTGCAAAGGAATATCGCGCGGGGAACTACACGCCACGTGTGGAGATCAAGTCTTCGTCACTTCCGTACGAGGGTCCGTGCGACTCCGACGAATTCCTTCGGGGCCATGGGATCCCGAGCGTCGTGTACGAATCGACGGACGCGGTTGTGTTCAACTACACGCACGGCGCGTTTGTGTTCGACGTGGCGGTCGTGGGCGCGGACGGAAGGCTGAAAACCGCCACGTGTTTGTACGACGTTTCCGACGAGGGCCGCAATGTTCCGAGCGATCTCGAGTGGATCGAATATTCGTCGGCGAACCTATGACGCTTGTTGAAGTGTTTCTAAAAAAGAACGAACCATGAGCGACTCGTCCTTTCTCCCCGACGACGTGCATGTGTCGACTTCGACCGTGCAGGATTCCATCCCCGCGGCTGTGTCCGCAGCGGTGCACCCGCAGACGTTTGCGGACTTCCAAAAGGTCCAGTCGCTCGAGACGGCGGTTGCGAGCCTCCAGCGCCAGGTCACGAGCCTGCACGAGCTCGTGTCGCGCATTATCGAGATCAACGTGCAGCTGAAGCGCCAGGCGGTTCCGACGTACGACCCGGAGAGGCTCGAGGAGCTCAACCGCGACGCCGGCTTCTCCGCGCCCGCGGCGGCTGCGAGCGACGCTCCGAAGACCATCTCGCTTCTCCGCAATTCCGCGGGGCAGGTGGTGATCAAGGGCAAGACGTTCGACATCAAAGACGAGCTCAAGCGCCGCTTCGGCGCGGTGTGGAACAAGGGTCTCTCTGCGTGGACGTGCGATGCCTCCCACGAGCCCCAACTTGCCGCGTATCTTCGCGAATCTGGTTTTAATGTTGTGTAAATGTAATTCACTTGTGTGCAAGGACGTACTTATTTTGCGCGTCCATGGTCGTGACACCATCACAAAGGGCTTGTTGTCGTAGCTTGGCCTCGTGTTCGAAGGGGGTCCGCTCGAACCATCGGGGTTCCATGGCGGCTTGTGTGGACACGTCGGACAGGATTTTGAGCGGAGGGAATGTCGCCTCGAGGTAGTCCTTGGTGTAGATCCCACAGAGCCGACTGATGTGCACGGTCATCAATTTGTTGAGGTCTTCGCACACGAACAGCTGGGCAATCTTGCGCAGTTCGTGCACGTTGGATCCGTTACCGACGCGGATGAGAAAGTCGCAGTACACGAGCGCGAAAATCTCGTCCATCCGCGAATCGAAGGGAACGGGGCAGCTGTACTCGACGGGTCCGTGCTCGGCGCGCAGCGCCAAGAATTCGACAAATAATTCGACAACACCCGGTGTGTGCTCGAACACAAGAGGGAATATCTCATCCTCCTCTTGCATTCGTAGGATTTCCGCATGTTCGGCGAGCGCGTCGGGAATCTCGAACGAGACACCGTGGTAGTCGATGACGCGCTTCATGTGTTTTTTGTGGTATGGAACCGAACGTTGTTAGTATCTTTGAAAAAATCGTGACACATGAAAGAAACAGAAATGCCAAATAAGTACTACTATCTTCCCGACGAATCCGGTCGACTCCGGAGAGTGAAGAAGGCGTTGTACTCGTCGTTTGGCGCGGAGCGAAAGTCCGTGTGGTTCTTTGACGACGACCCGAAGAATCTAAAGGTTGTTTCGAAGGATCCGCGGGTCCGCGCGACGCTCGTCCCGATTGTCAAAATCGACACGGACAACTACACGGAATTCGTGCGGGTCCATGGCGGGTGGGACGCAAAACGCGATCGTGACCTCTTTGCGTTCATCGAGCACCGACGGAACATCGGGGCCGCCGACGACACGTTCGCGAGCATGGGCCTCACGTTCGAGCAGATGAGCGCAGTGTGTCGCTGGGCGAAGAAGCGGGGCGCGAAGGCGACGGTGGCGTTTGATTTCGACTTTGTGCTCAATAGGCTCGAGGGGTTGCTGTTGCAATCCGACGTGCCTCCGTCGGGAGTTGCCAAGTATTCCGTCGGCACCAGTCAACGACTTCATGCGATTCGTGCGATGATCGACTGCGTTCTGAAGAATCGTGGGAGAGTGTTCATTGTCACGAACAACGGAGGGAGCGAGTCGGACACGTTTGTGAGCGTGTGCAGCGCTATCCATCCGCACTTTACGCGTGACTCCGTCAAGTCTGCGCTTCCGTACGAGCGCAATAAGCTCGTGTGTATGTACAAGACGGGTGTTCTTACGCCGTTTCGGAAAACGGGGTCGACGTGACATCTACATCCCCAACATCCGCACAAGCCTGTGATACTTCCGCGCGGCGACTTCTTTGGACACGCCGCGCTTCTTGGTGTACTTTTGCACAAACGTTTCCAGTGGAACAATATTCGTGTTTCTCCGAGCTCCGAAACGCAACCTGTCAGGCACGCGCATGATTCTCGCAAGAATCTCTGCGGCACGTTGCACCGCTTCTTCGTTAATTTCTACAAAGATGTCATTCACACGTTGCCGCACGAACTCCAACAGGTCTTCTGCGATCTCTTCTCGGTTGAAAACTCGCAAACTGTCAGCAAGCCCTTGAATACCAGGGCCGCGCGGACGAATGCCCGTGTATTCGCGAATTTGATCAATGAAACCCGGTGGAAAAGGTGTAGGAATTGCGGAAATGCTTTCTTCGAGCTGTCGGGGGCGAGGGCGACCTGGGATGCGAGGCGGTGGAGCTTGTCTCCGTGGAATCATGAGCTCCGTACGAGCTGCTCCTTCTCCTCTGCTGAGAAGCGTGGACTTGCTCGCGATTCGCTTGTTGTACATGAATTTCATGAATGCAATCTGCACACTTCTGGACTTACACCACATGATCATATCCGCATACATCTGTCCGTACTCGAAACTTCCGTGGCGGATCGACTCGAAAATTACATGTTGGACTTCTTCGTCGAGAAATTCGGGCATATAAATTCCGGACCTTTGTGCATACCTTGGAACAGGATTTTCATGATATTGTTCATGTACAAAAGGTACATCGTCCTCGCCGTATTCATCCATCAGCTCAAGTACTGCAGCGATGAATGAATCGGGATCGTCTTCGTTTACTTGACCGCGCATGCGTCTGTACAAGAATGTATCACTCCTGGAAAACTCGCCCTTGAGCAGCTGACGCCACATGAGTTCCTTCTGTTCCCTCGGCACGGGACCAGGCACAATGCGGTCCACATTTTCCTGTATGAAAATCGGTGGGATAACTTGCTCCGACGGAATTGCAAATGACATCGTAGTTTTTTTATAGCGGTTCGAAAATAATTACTGCACGTACAAATAGCTCACGGCCACTCCCGAGGTCTCGACAATGTCCGTCATCTTCACCACCATGCCCCGACGGACGCCGAGGAGCCGCGCGACGATGTCGGTGGGTTTCATGCGGGGAAGCTGCGCGAGCGCGCAGAAGGTCGATGTGATCTCGGCGTACTTGGACGGGTCCACGATCTCGAACCGGGGTTGCAGGTCGTGTGCGAATGCGTTGAAGACCAGCTGAGTGTCCTCGAAGATCTCGATGGGGATCTCTTCGGCCTGGAGGACGTCGACGGCCATGGACGTGATCGGGCGTTTCGACTTGTTCGACTCGACCACGAGGATCCCGCCGGTCGCTCCGAGCTCACGGAACTGCTCGACGTACCCGACGATCCCCTGTTTTCCAATGTTCTTCGAGGATTCCTCCTGCGCCGCGAAGAGCACGACAAAGTTGACCTCGTCGTGCATGGGGTGCACAAAGTGCATCGATATCGCAGCCCGGTCCGGCTCTTCGCCGAAGTGCGCGACAAAAGAGTCATGCGAAGCCATATACGGCTGCACGGCGCACGTCGGGCTGGGCACGAGTCCGCGGAACTGTGCGAGGATGTCGGTGACGTTCTTCATCACCTGGTACAGCACGTACATTTTTTGTGATGTTCCGACGAATCCCTCTGTAGTCCGCTGAACACCCCCTGAATTCTACGAGAATCTTCGGGGGTCGGGAGCTGGCTACGTGATGATTCCCGAGATTCCCAAATATTCCCAAAAGCCGGAAATGTATGCGTTTGGTACGTGCGCGTACAGCATGGCGCGCGACATCGCGGTGCGTTTTCAGCACGACGCGCCGATCGACATGGTTCGCGCGTTTGATCTTCTCTACAACATGCGTCGCTACGAGTGTTCGCCACTGTTTCGTATGTGGAAGCGCGTCCATTCGATGGAGATGACCGAAGTGTTCGATGGGCTGTCGGAGAATCTGCGGATTCCCGTGCCGGTGTTGCAGAAGCACTTGGATGTCGTCGGCGTGTTTGTGCGTGAGTCGCCGCCGGACACGGTGCTGTCGCGCCTGGACTACGACACGTGGCTCGAGCAGAACCATTACACGGACGCGTTTGGGGGCGCGATCGCGACGGACTGTCCCGAACGTCCCCCGACGTTCCCCGACGACGACGCCTCGGACCACACGGAGCTTTTCTTCGACACGGGGCTCGGGTGTCTCGCGATGCTCCAGCTGGTGGATTCCGACGACGTGCCCATGGTGCTTCCGGTGCCAGAGGGTGCGGGCCTGGGCGTTGTGAAATCCGCGCAGATGCTGATGGCGCGTTGGCGAATTCGGAGCAGTCCGAAGCTGAAGATCCCGGTGTTCGTCGAGGGAACGAAGCTCGCGCTTCCGATTTCGGGGCACTACGCCGATCCGGAGCACATGACGACGAAGATCACGATGCTGACGGTCACGGTGGAGCTCGAAGGGTCGCGCACGGAAACGTACGTGGTCAATCCGTGGAGCAAGGTAACCCAGACACCGCGCGTCGTAAAGCGCTCGGAGTTCGACATGGAGGTCATCGACGAGTTGGGTGTCTCGAGCGTGCAGCTCTTGCGGTACACGAGCACGATCGAGGAAAACCTCCGTCTCTGCTGGACCTCGATGTTGAACGCGCCGTTCTACTCGGCAGTTCCGTCGCCTTGGGACGCCATTTCGGATCTGTGTCGCGGCGTCATCCTCTGCGGCACAATTCACGAGTTCCAGTGCGGTTTTACGAACATGGAAATGCCCGCACTTGACCGGCGGACGTGTATGGATCTCGTGCGTGCGACGTGCGAGTCGCACGTGGCCCACATGGCGGCGCGTTCGGTCGCGACGGGCTGTGGCGAGCACGCCATTGGAACGGTCACGGTGGCGTACGGGCCGATGGGGTCCCACGCGGTTCTGTACATTTCGTCGATCACCAAGATTGGCGTGCGCATTCGGATGTCGCACGTGGCGATTGTGTCGGACAACCCGGCGGAGTTCCGCGAGTTCCTGCGAGCGAACTGGAAGGACACGTGGATCGATGAGCTCAAGTTCCTCACCGCGGCGTCGAACATCCTGCGCACGTCGGGGCCCGTGCACCTCGTGCCTGTGCCGGGCGCGCGTCCGTACTACCGCGACACATTCACAGCGTCGTACATTTCCAAGAAACTCTGGCGCCTCGTCGGGTGTGGATGTGATTATTGCATGCCCCGCCGTCCCGCGATTCTCAATGCATAAAAAAAATGTGTGTGTAATAATAAAAAACATGTCAACTCCCTCGAATAACTGGACTGCTACTTCGTACCCCGTCGGTGTTGCCTCGGGACGCAATCTGTTCCCGCGTGTGACTACCGGCTCGATCAAGTCGAGCCTCCGCGGGTCCTACTTTTTCAAGGCCTACGGCACCACCAACGGCACCACCTCGTTCTCCGCGAACTCGAGCGAGGAGACCGCTATCGTGCTGAATGCCGTGGATGAGCTCGAGTCTTCGGGCGTGTACAATGCTTCGACGGGTGTGTTCACCGCCCCCGTGAAGGGTCTGTACGCGTTCGAGGTCTGCACGGGCGACTCGTCGCGCCTGCAGCTCAAGGTCACCTCGGGCTCGTCGGTGAGCTACCCCGTGTCCGGCGGCCACGGCTTCTCCTCGGAGATCGCTCTGGAGGAGGGCGACCAGGTGAGCCTCACCGTGTACGACGACACTTCTCTGACCGTCACGACGTACCCCGCTCCCTTTAGCAAGGCCTATCTTACCATGGCGAACGCCCCCTACACGACCTTCGGCGGACGTTTGGTGATGGTGCTTTAAAAACAAATTACGCAACAACAAGCATGTCCATGAACGCGCGGTCGGCCTCATCGGCCATCTCCATCTCCGCGAGCTGCTCCGCCGTGAACATCGCACGGGCCGCGTCCGAGTACTGCGAGCCACGTGCGGGCAGCACATTTACCGCCTCGTAAGTTTCAGCGGGTGTTGAAGACGCATTTGCCTTCAACGCCTTCCTGCGGCGGTAGCCGAACCAGGAGAAGACCTGTGCTTTCGTGAGGCCATGTTTGTGAGCCAGGCGCTCCACGCGCGGCGTTTCGGGGCGCATTGTGTCGTACTCGAAGATGCACTCGAACTCCGCGACACACTCCGTTGAAAAGGACGACGGCATTTTTTTTATTTTCGGACTTGACATGACACGCAGAGATGTTGATTCAACAGTCCCCCCCCCGGGGGGGGGGAGGGGGAGGGGGGGTACACGGAAGCACGTTACGACCGAGAGGGATCGGGGCCGAGCATGGCGTCGAAACCTGTGCCGGCACCTGCGCCAGCGCCGGAAATTTCCGTGTCCGCGGGTGCTGCCTCGGCCTCCGCGCGGAGCTGACGGGCACGTTCGATGGCGTTGAACTTCTTGGCGGCGCCGACAAGAGCCTCCTTGCGCTCGTGGAACATGAGACTCGCCTTTTCCTGTTCGATGCGGTACTGCTTCACCATCTCGTGGAGGGACTCGTCGTCGTGGCGGCGGTCCTTGATGAGGCGATTGAGATCCTCACGGGTCGTCGGGATTTCGCAGAACTTGCCCATCTCCACGATCAGGATCGAATAGATCGAAGATCCGTAGAGTTCCTTGTGGTAAGCCTTGAGTCTCTCGGCGGTCTTCTGCGCGTCCTCGAGGGTGACATGTGCGGAGTAGATCTTGAACCCGAACGACCCGCGCGTCATCACGTGACCGAACGCGGGCGTGAGAAAGGTCACAACCGCGTACTGCTGCTCACCGATCACGTCACTGCCGTCCTCGTCGCGGTACACACCGCGTGCGGTGATTTCCTCCTTGGAGAGATTGATTTCGGCGACGTTGGTGGATGCGATCCGCGCGGCCGCACGGATTCGTGCGGACTCGTGCATCTCGGGGGTCTCGACGTAGGTGTCGACGGTAACCTCGGGGCGATCGGGCAGCTCGGAAGACATTTTTTGGATTTTTGTAGTGCGCGTGGAAAACTCTCAACCCCGTAGCTAGGATCTGAAGTGGATTTCGTAAGAAAAACAAGAATGTGGCGTGTGTACCGATGGGTGGTCCCATGGGCCAGACCGCGCTTACGAGAAGTCCTTGAGTACGCGTCCTTCGAGGAAGCATTTGTGGAATTCCAGAGTCGCGCTCTGGAGATCGATACGGAGCCGTCGGAGTTTTACGAATTCCTGGAAATTGTGAAAGTGGATATCGTCGATTCGGACATTGTGATGATGTATCGCGACCATTCGGTTCATCTGTATGATGCGGAACACGTCCAGAGCGCGGTACAAATCTGCAACACGCTCGTTTCGTCGGGAAAGGACGTGGATGTCGAGTTGGAGGTCAGCACCGATGATAACACATGGGATCCTGCGGATTTGGATGCTGTCGAGAAGCTGTCTCTTTGGTCGTACAACGACACGCTGACCCATCGGGCGCTGTTGCACCGCGCATCGATCAACAAGCGCATGACCTTTTCCGAGCAGCACAGCAGGTACCGCCGCTGCCAGTTTCCGTCGGTGTGCGACGTTGAACCCTGTGTGGTCGTCGGAGACGACATCCGTGTTCATGCATGTTTGTGTGTATAAAAAAGAGTGCCCCTGGCGAGAATCGAACTCGCGACCTTCACTTTACAAGAGTGATGCACTACCACTATGCTACAGAGGCCGTGTACAATTTGTAGATTACACATGAACACCGTAGGACACACAAAAGATGCACCGACGGATTCCGGAGATTTTCTTTGTGACGACTGCGATTCCACCGGGGCCCCCACGTGGCGGTGGCGGGTCGTGGATGGTTATTCTTGCAGCACTTGTTGTGTTTGGGTTGAACCAAAAAAATGGCATTACACAACTTATGGACCAGAATGACAAAAAATGAACTACACCGTTTACAACCCCGAGCACGTCGACCCCGACGAAGCCGTCGGATACGTCGATCGCGCCGACATTGACATCGCAGCACATGTGATCGCATCGAACGATCACGCCGTGTGCACGCTGCGCAACGATTTCGATCTGCCCGACGGAATCCGTCTGGACACTGCGAGTGTGACCCTCGCGCTCAACAGTCAGCCTTTGCAATACAAGGCGCTCCGTCAGGCGCTGTGTTGGTTCATGCGGACCTCGACGTTTCCACAGCTTGAGTGCATCCATCTCCAGGTTGGCAGACGGTTTCTGAGGGAGTGCCGTTCGATGGGTCGTTGGAAGCACATCGAACGCATGTTCAACCAACGTGCCACGCACGTCGCTTTTGTGAACAACAATCCTTTGAGCTATTCGAACGACCCGGAAGTGTCACGCTTCCGCGAGTTTCTCGTCCGCGGCGCGACAGCATCCGGAGGTTTGTACATCCACGCACGGCCCAGTGCGTCCCGGACGAAGCGTCCAATTCGTCTGGTGGTGACGCTCTCGGAAGAGCTTCCACGGGTTCGTTAGTAAAAGAGAATCGGCTGAATCTTGATGTCCGTGTCCTTCAGACCGATACCCGCACGGTCCCCCTCGGAGCCGAATGTGAAGTAATACGTCGTACCAGACACAATCTCGACATCCTGTGTGAACTGAAACTGGTTGTAATAAGGCCCGCCTCCGTTGTAATGATGGCTTGGGAACGCACACCGAACCGTGCGTTTTGAAATGTCGTTTCCAACTGCGTAGGTGTCGACATAAGGATCTGTGGAGTTCTTCACACTGTAACCGCCCGCGAAAGCAGAACGAACATACAAACTCGGGAGAAACGTGACAACATTGGAGGTCGACGCGTTCTTGTACCGTAGGTACGCGTAGTACGTTTCGTTGTCGTCACCGCCGCGCCCGTCAAAGGCCGTGAACATCCCGGTGATTCTGTACAATCCCGGTTGTGCGAATGTGAACCCGCCGTCCGTGTCGTTCGTGGCGATGATCCCATTGCTCGTGGAGAACACGACGGGGACATTGACGGCGCCCGCGATGCGCACCGTCGACAAGAACGTGCCGCGCTCGATCTTGAACGCCTTCAGATCCGCCTCGGTGATGCATGTGTTCCCGATGCAAAACTTGGTCGCAAGCTGGAGAGTCACTTGCTTGTTGGTGTTGTCGATGGTGAGCACGCTGTTCCCCGCGCCGCCCTGGAGACCCTCGAGCGTGGTCACGCGCTGGTTCAGATTCTGCGACGACAAGTTCGACACGCTCGATTCCAGCGTTGTAATCCGGCCGATTTGTGTGCCCCAACTCTCTTCGATCGGAGTGAAACGGGTTTCGAGCGAGCCCGTGCGGGTCGACAAGGAAGTAACATAGGGAACAAGTTTGTTTTCCCACATATCACTCATAAACGTATTGATCAAAAAATTTGACAACAACGACACACCTGTCTCCACGGATGTCAGTCGGGGCTCGAAGGCTTTGATGGAGTTTTGTGCGTACACGATGTTGTAATCGATTCCCGACACTTTTGTGGTTCCCGCCTGTTCGAGCGTTTGAATGCGGGAGCTGAAATTGGTGTCGAGGGTGTTCACACGTGTCGACAGGACCCCGAACGAAGTCTCCAGCGTGCCCACACGTCCTCCGATGGTTGCAGTCGTGCCCTCGAGCGTGGTCACGCGCGAACTCACCGCGTCGGTTGCGGCAGAAGAAGAGCTGTTGTTTCCCATGATTGTTTTAGAAAATGCAGACACATAAAAAAAGGTTGGATTACGACCTGTTCTGATGACTCTGGAAAAGGGGGAACTGCACAAAATGTTCGTTGTCAAGCGTGATTCCTCGCACGCCCCCGTGCGTTATGACGAGATCACCGAGCGCATCTCCGAGCTCTGCTTCGACCTCGAGGGCGTGGACGCGGCGGAGGTCGCGCACAATGTCATCGTGAAGCTCGTGTCGGGCATCCGCACCTCCGAGCTCGACAAGATCGCCGCCGCGGAGTGCATGAACCTCGTGTGGAAGTCTCCGGACTACTCGCTCCTCGCGGGTCGTCTGATCGCCGCGGATCTCCAGAAAACCGTAGGTGCCCGGACGTTCTCCGATGTCATTCGCGATCTTTTCACAGACGGTCAAGTCAACGCGGACATGCTCGTGTACGCCGACCAACTCAACGCGTCGGTTCGCGCCGAGCGCGACTTCCTCTTCGACTACTTTGGCATGTCGACGCTCGTCAACGGCGGGTACCTCAAGAAGATCGACGGACACGTGGTTGAGACGCCGCAGTACCTGTTCATGCGCGTGGCCCTCGCGATCCACGGGCCCGACATCGGTGCCGCGCGGGAGACGTACGAGAAAATGTCGCTCAAAAAATGTATCCACGCGACGCCGACGCTGTTCCACGCGGGCACGCTGCGGCCGCAGATGGCGTCGTGCTACCTCATGCAGGTGGAAGATTCCATTACGGGGATGTATGACACGGTGCGCAAGTGCGCGCTCGTGAGCAAGTACGGCGGCGGGATTGGCATCGCGCTGCACAAGGTCCGCTCGGCGGGCGCGACGATCAACACGAGTCGCGGGGTGTCGTCGGGTCTCCTTCCGTACATCCGCGTGCTGGACTCGGTGGCGCGCCACGTCGACCAGGGCGGCAAGCGTCCCGGAGCGATCGCCGTGTACCTCGAGCCGTGGCACCCGGACATCGTCCAGTTCATCCGGGCCCGCAGCCCCTCGACGGTCCCCGACGAGCGCGCGGCGAACCTGAACTACGCGCTGTGGACCAACGACCTGTTCATGCAGCGCGTGGTCTCGAACGGCATGTGGAGCCTGTTCTGTCCCGGCGAGTTCCCGGAGCTCGTGGAGCTCGTGGGTGCAGCATTCGAGGCAAGGTACACGGAGCTCGAAGCTGCCGGTCGCGCGAAGAAGACCATCCCGGCCACGGAGCTCTGGACGATGGTCCTGAAGTCCCAGATGGAAACCGGCATGCCGTACGTGCTCTTCAAGGACGCCTGCAACCTCAAGAGCAACCAAAAGAATCTCGGGACCATCCAGAGTTCGAACCTGTGCGCGGAGATTCTTGAGCACACGTCGGAGGCCGAGACGGCGGTGTGCAACCTCGCGAGCGTGGCCTTGCCGTCGTTTCTCGAAGGAAACGACTTCGACTTCGACGAGCTCGGACGCGTCGTGCGGATGCTCGTACGGAACCTGAACAAGTCCATCGACAAGATGTTCTACACGACGGACTGCACGAAACTCTCCAACGCGCGCCACCGGCCCATCGGCATCGGCGTGCAGGGCTACGCGGACCTGTTCGCACGCCTGGGCGTCGCATGGGAGTCGTCGGAGGCCGTCGGCTGGACGACGGAGATCTCGGCGTGCATGTACTACCACGCGCTGGACGAGTCGTGCAGGCTCGCGGAGTCCTACGGCCCGTACGAGTCGTTCGCGGACTCGCCGGCGTCCCGCGGAGAGCTCCAGTTCGACATGTGGGGCGTAACGCCCGTCGGTGGATACGACTGGGACGGACTGAAGGTGAAGATTGTGCGGCACGGGCTCCGGAACTCGCTGTGTGTGGCGCTGATGCCGACGGCGTCGACGTCGAACATCCTGGGCTTCAACGAGTCGTTCGAGCCGTTCACGTACAACCTGTACACCCGTCGGACTCTTGCGGGCGAGTTCGTCCTGCTGAACAAGTACCTCGTCAAAGAGCTCATTCGGCGCGGCCTGTGGGACCGTGCGATGTACGAGCTGCTCATCGCGTCACGCGGGTCGATCCAGTTGTTCGAGGAGATTCCCGCGGACCTGAAGGATCTGTACAAGACAGCGCGCGAGATTCGTCGCGTGAAGCTCTTGGAGCTCGCGGCGGTCCGTGGAGCGTACGTCTGCCAGACGCAGTCCATGAATCTGTTCATCGACGGGAAGCCGTCGGACTTCCAACTGCTGCACAACTGCCACGTAAAGTCGTGGAAGCTCGGTCTGAAGACCGCGGCGTACTACACCCACTCTGCGCCCGCGGCCGTTGCTGCCAACGTGACCACATGCGAATCGTGCAGCGCGTGATCTGAAACCCCAGCGGAACGTACCCCCCCCTCCTCCCCCCAATTCTCCCCAAACTATCTGTGCCTCCCCACGAATCAAACATTTAAAAAAAATTTTTGAATGCCCGAAACTCGTTCGTGCACCCGCAGAGCCCTGATGACCGACTTTCGGTCTCCCGACGTGTACACAATCGGTTTCGAGCCGGGGCTTATCAAACTCCCTCGGTACCGCATCTACACACGCAAGGGGCTGACGAGCGCGATCGAGCTCGTGCGTGCGGAGATTTCGAGAAAGCCCGTACACGACATCGAGCTGTTTGGCTGTCTGTTCAGCCCGTACACCCTTGAGCTGTTCTTGGGCGACCTGGAAGGCCTTTTTGCCATGGCCCACACGCCTCTTCTGTAAATACAATCGAAATTTCCTTGCGAACTCGGACGAATCGGAAAGTGTTTCCGACGTTGGAACAAACTACTCGAATGTACCCCCCGGGGGGGGGGAGGGGGTGTGGCACTGCGATTCGTCCCGTTGTGAACGACAACAGAAAGAAAGAAAAGAATGACGACCATCGAGGAGTACTGCAAGTCGATTGAGGATGGCGATGTCACTCCGGTGACAGCCGGCGAGTCGCCGGTGCTCCTGCCGTCCCCGTCGCTGGCGCTCCTGGTTCCGACGGAGATGGCGAAGTACAACCACGTCATCGAGACTCCCGGCGCGAACACGGACTGGATCGCGCGTTCGGGGCTGTACTACCGGTTTCTGCTTCTCAACTCGGCGCGGCACGGCCGGCACGTGGTTGTGTGGTACAACGACAACGACGGGAGCCTGAACAGCTACTTCGGGACGCTGCATGTCAGGCCCGAGTACCGCGTGTAGAGTCAATTGGGGGCGGGACATGTACGGTGTATGTATTTTTAAATATAATTCACTGTATCAATACACGCGTCCGTTGTTTTCACGGGTTCCCATGTGGAAATGACGTTATCACACAGTCCGCCGTATTGCACGGCGATCCGACAGCACTCCTTGACCGAGCGTTCATATCCGGTGAACGTGGTATACAGTCTGTGTTTGCACCGTTGTCGAAAAATGGAGATGGCATTATCGATGGACCATTCTCTTTTTCCGACCCAGAGATACAGGTGTTGTGCGAAAAGCGCGGGATCGTCGGAGTTTTTGGTGTACATGACTTCAATTTCGGTCCAGGTGTCCGAGAGCGCACGTGCCGCCTCGAGTCCTTGTGGGTACGAGTAAACTGTCAGTTTCCGTCGGCCGTCGGAGATGAGATCGACAATGGGGTCGTCGACGGGGTCTCGTATCTCCACCCAGAACTCGTGCGGCCTCGTTTGTTCTCCGATTTCGACGAAGGAAACAAATGCGGCACATGCGTCTTCGAGGGTCTCGACCGTTCTCGAATCCTCGACGGTGTACACGGGGTGTTCGTCGTGGTACTGAGGGTCGTGGAGATACCAAAGAGACACGGTGTACATTTTGTGTATTCGTCGGGGATCATCGCTAGTTCTATACGACATCTGTGTGTGGATCGTTCATCAACTGTCCCCGGTAGCTCAGTTGGTAGAGCACACGACTGTTACAGGGCAGGGAAGTAGCTGCTACTACGTATTACGCACTGAAAGACGCGCCATTTCCTTGTGAAATTGCGACGAAGCCCTGAGAAATCGTGTGGTCGACGGTTCGAACCCGTCCTGGGGAGGCACTCTTTTTTTTGTCATCCCAACAAAAAACTCGGAACGTGTTTTCGAATAGATTCGAGTAGATTTCCAACGGGCTCCTGGGGATTGGGGTTGTTCTACGGGTTTTATTGAGCACTGTTCAAAGTTCAAAGGAGGAAATGTCGGGGGTCGTGGACTTCTACTCGGGTCTCGACCGGAGTTCGCGGGATCGTCCGAGTCACATCCTTCGTCTCCGCATGTGGAACAACTTTGCGAAGGCGGTTGCGCTGCAGTCATTCGCGCCCCAGGGGGCACCGGTTCGCATGTTGGACATTGCGTGTGGCAAGGGGAGCGACTACTTCAAGTCCCAGATGATGTTCGGGAGCAACCTGGAGCTGTACACGGGCTTTGACATCACCGAGAAAGCGATCCGCGACTTCAGCGAACGTCTTTGTGCGCGTCCGCCTCCAGAGTCGACCACGGTGGAAACGTTGGTGATGGACGCGCGCGCGCCCTTTTCTCCGATGTACAACGAGCACTGGAACTTTGTGAACATCGCCTTTGCGTTCCACTACTTCTTCGAGTCGATGGACACGATCGACACGGTTTTTGACAATCTGTCACGGTGTCTCACGGACCACGGACGGGTCGTGATCACCACGGGCGATTTCCACGCGATCACGTCGCGTCTTCGTAACACGGCGCCGGGGCGCAAGGAGTTCCGCATTGTGTCCGAGGCGCTCGATCTCGTCGCGCGTGTCGTGGAGGTCGACGGGCTGAACGGGTACTTTTTCGAGCTTCTGGACGGGCCGGAGCAGTACGCGGTCCGTGCGCAGGAGTTTTTCGTGCCCCCCGAGACCGTGCATGCCCAAGCGGGCGCGAAGGGGCTGGACGTGGTGTACGAGTGCAATTTGTACGACTTCGCGATGAAAAGTCTCTCGAACCCGTTGGCGCACCACATGGGTGTCGGTGGAAGTCTGTCGGACGCGGAGCGCGCGTGCATGCAGCTGTACAAGGTGTTCGTGTTAGAGAAGCGTCCGCGCATCCGCGCGCCGGTGCAGGTGCACTATTCCTACGCGCCGTCGTACCCCGGCGCTACCACGTCGGTGCCGATGGTGGAGACGGAGTCTGCGTTTGGAACGGTGGACGCGCTGGGAAGTGTGTCGCCTCCGTATGCTCCGGCGGAGGAGGAGTCTTACGAGTCATACGAATTTTAAATGTAAAACCAAATGTCATCACAGAAGCGCGGTCGCAAGCCGAGGGGTGGGATCGCGTCGTTGGATGATCTGTTGACAACGCAGCATTCCTCTTTTCCGTCGGTGGCTCCGACGGTAGCTCCGCCGACAGCTCCACCGGTTCCGGAGAATTCCTTTTCGGTGTATGAAGAGGTTCCGTGGAAGCAACAAGAGCTTGTGCACACGTTTCCGAAAGAGATTGCGGACGAGGAGCTTGATGATCTCGACATGTTTCCGAACGACGAAGTAGTCGATTACGAAGCGCTCTTCCGTACCCAGACGAGCTCTGCGATTCACCGCATGGGCCCCGACGCGCGCGTGGGATACATACCCATGTCCGCGGACAATGGCGAGGTCTCGAACGCGATTCCGGAGCACATGCGCATTCTTCGTCTTCCGACGGTCATTCCGCAGCAGCAACCGCATCAGATGTCCGAGCAGGCGTCATCGTCGGCGTCAGCTGAACAAGGTCCTCCGGAGATGCATCACGCGTTTAGGATTCATGGATTTTCGCAGGAGTCTTTGAACGAAACCTCGTTGGTGCTCGAAGACGACTGCAGTTGGCCGCAGTCGTCCCCGTTCTTGTGTTGGTGGGACTCGCACGGATTCGCGGGATATCCCAAGGTGGTTCCGGTGTCCATTCGAGGCACGAACGTGCAGGTGTGTGGTAACTTTTGTTCATGGAGTTGTGCGAAGGCGTACGCGCTAAAGTACTTTCGGACGCTGGAGGTGTTCAACCGGTTCTACTACATGTTGTTCCACGAGGACGCATCGACGATCAAAACCGCACAGACCCCGTTGTGCCTGAAGTCGTTCGGCGGGCAGCTGACGATCGAGGAGTATCGCCAGTCGTTATTGAGTCCGGACCGTCGGATCTCGGTGGAGACGCTGAGTCATCTGAATGTGACGGTCGCAAAGACGTTTATTCACGACAATGCAAGACGACGCATGTAATAACGTTTCCCAAATCTGGTCTTGAGCCTTGCAGAACGACGAAGCGTCCGTGAAGCCTCTTCGGGGGCTGTAGCAGAAGGCGATTGTGAAATTTCTTCCTGTCCTTTACGCCCACCGCGTCCTCCCACGACTTCTGCCGCAGAACTTGCTGCTTGTCCGACGGCTCCCGCCGCAGAACTTACCGCTTGTTCGCCAGTTTGTACAATGTCTGTAAGAAGTCCCATGACCGTTACTCTATCATCTTCCACAGAAGAACCTCGGCCACCGGTTAAGAGTCCTGTTTCAGCTGCAGTCGTCGGTGCAGTCGGTGTAGTCGGTAGAGTTCTGAGATCTGAACGCATAGTCGGCCCCCGTCGATCTGTAATTGGAATACGCTCATCACCACTGACAAAGTCTTCAAATATTGTAAAAATCTTATCAATCCATTGCTTACCAACATACAAATCGATCCATACTGCCACGATCGCACCTAAATAGACAATAATTGCGTATTTTATCATTTGTATATAAATACCCGTTGAAACTTCTTTATACAACTCAGTTTTTACTATTTCTTGTCCAAGATCAATGATAGCATCTCGAATTCCATGAGAAACTATCTCTATAAGTTTAGGCACAATCGTTTCGTGCACAGGCTTTCCTGACTTTTCGTATACAGTTTGAAGTGTATTTGCCGAAATACCAGCGATATTGGCAGCACCTAGTAGAATCTTGGCGAAATCTTCGTTATCCGACAATTGCGGTTGGTAATCGTACCTGCCAAAAATAGACGTTGCGACATGTTTTCCGACTTTTGTGGCGTCTTCTCTAGTAACACTACCTGGTCTGGTAGACCATGGTACCAATGCTGAAAAGACTGTATTTTTGATTAGTGCCAATGCTCGGGTCTCATCGGTAGGAGCATGTACTAAGTCGCTAACGTACCGAGGACTGTCAATAGAAGATTCTTGCAACCTTGAAAGTACACTGGCTTGATTTTTAAGAAAACTAGTTAGAAACGGATTCAGTGAATCTGTAACAAGTGCATGAGCCGATGTAGGAGTAGTCGCAGCCTGTAGATAGAACTGATTGCCTACGAATGTATTTGCATTATCGGTAAGTTGTTTAATTGGTTCTTCCATAAAACCGGTTGCACCGAATACTCCCTTTAAATATGAAATAAAATGATATAACTTGAACACTGTGTATATATTTTTAGAAACCAGATCAACAGCGTTCGAAACGCTGTCACCACCTGTTGTCGTCAAATCAAATTGAAATTCACCGATAAGGTCTGTTGTAAGAGATGTTCTTATTTCTGCTGCCTTTTTCATGATGACCATAGGCAGATTGTTTTTAATGAACGTTATGTCCCTTTCGTAATTTCTCATTATCATTTCGACAAATAATGCAGATGACACTAAAACAAGTGATTCATATGCTCTTTGTGTTGTCCGCTGTGTAGGTCTTTTCATCATCTGGTACACGCGTAATCCGAATGTAATGATAGATAGTGACACAGTAGCCTTATGTACACTTCTCATCAAGTATGCCTGAAGGATCGCCGGTGCGAATACAAACATAACCAAGTTGACAACATAAGCTACAATCGACGTTACTACATTGTACACTGTCAATCCCGTTTCTTTTTGTTCATATCGTACCAGGCTGCTTACGACAGGCACGGATGCAACATAATCTTCTAGCGCCTGAAGTTGGGGAAAAAATCGAGTTTCAAGTTGTTTGTATGCGTTTTCCAGACGTTTGAGTTGTTCATTTACACGAATGAAGTCTTCTCCTGCACTTGGACTATGATTATGGTCGGGGTGTTTTTCGCGCAAAAGTTCACGTTTCCGCTGCTTTACACTGCTTTCGGATGGATCTCCTCCTTTTCCTTCTTCTGTCAGCATCTGGTGCATACGATTGTAGTACGCTGTTCGAATTTGCCTCTCCGTTGCATTCCGCGGTACCCCTAAAACAACATATGGATCCTCGCGAACTCCAAACTTCAGTCGGAACATCACATTGTTCACAATGTGCCTGTGAATTTTGCGAAATTTGCGATCAATGGACATTGTTTTATTTTTTAATTGTCAATCAACATTTTTTATTCACCATTTAAAATTTCAAGCTTGCCTTGGAGTTTCGCGAGCTTCATTTTTCGTGTCGTTTGTTCTTCTTCAATCCTATTGAGAGCGTCGAACAACCTGAAGGTTTCATTATAAAGACGTTCTAAATTACCAGAGTCTTGGCTT
>JACCEA010401180.1_pt1 | contig 25506 bp, 26 predicted proteins | sample 7449851 | NCBI WGS metagenome assembly JACCEA01 (sample SAMN15323453, study PRJNA562643) | freshwater metagenome | isolation source: river surface water | place: USA:Blue River Watershed | collected 2017-08-18 | reverse complement strand
TCGACCTGACCGATGCGTCACACTGGATGGTCTGGTCTGGCGCGCCGCAGGGCACCAAGGACGTTACGATCAACCTGGTCGGCGGTGGGTCGCTCGTGCTCGCATCCAACGTCATCGGATCCGGCGGCTTCGCGACGCAGGGCCCGGCGCAGATCACATCGATCGTCGCCTGCCCGGTCGGCACGCCTCCCACGACACCGCCTCCCACGACACCGCCTCCCACGACACCGCCTCCCGGTACGCCGCCTCCCACGACCCCGCCGCCGACCGGGTGCGTGACGCTGAACTGCTCGACGGGCGTCAAGCCGGCTGGTGTCTCGATGCTGAGCGACAGCTTCGTCCAGTCCGGGTCGATCAATCTGCCGGCCGCTGGCGACTGGTTCAACTGGTCGACCGCACCACAGGGGACGATGAACGTCACGATCAATCTGGTCGGTGGTGGCACGGAGGTTCTGCCGGGTGTCGTCATCGGATCCGGCGGATTCAGCACCGAAGGTCCGCGAAACATTACGTCGATCGTGGCCTGCCCGGTCTAAGGGGAACTGTATGAGTCACTGCATGCCAGCACAATCCAAGACCGTGGCCGACGTCGAATGCATGGCCGACGGTCGGTTGCGGGTCCGGTACAAAAACGGCACCTGCAAGATCGTCGATTGCGACGGCGCATCAGATGCAATCGTGTCCCTGTCGATTACTGGGCAGAAGCTGATTGCAACGCGCGCAAACGGCACGACGTTAACACTGACGATACCGTGCTGCGGTACCGGCACGCCTCCGCCGACCACGCCTCCGCCGACCACGCCGCCGCCGACAGGCTGCGTGCCGGTCCAGATCATCTCCGCGTGATATGAACGCCGTCACCAACCTGGGGAGTTCGACTGGCCGCCGGAGCCTGGCGTCGACGCCGTTCGTCTGCGAGTCGAGCCTGCAGATCGCGCGGTCCGGTCTGCTCATGGTGCCGGGCGCGCCGCGTCAATACACCGACGTGTTTCGGGTCGAGCGGGACGCGATGTCAATCAGCGTCTATGGCCTGTGCGGTGGCGACGAGCTGTATGTCGAGCAAGTGGCCATGGCCGAAGGCTGCCCGCCGATCCGAATCGGGTGCTGCATCACGCCGGAGGGCGACCCTAGAGTCGCTTACGCAATCCCCTTCATGAGCGCCTGCAACCCCGTATCACTGTCCGAATGCCAGCCACGAATCATCATCGATCAGGTCGGCGCGTACCGCCTGAAACTGGTGGCACGGGACGGATGCACGCCTGATTCGCTGGGCAGGATCCTGGTCACGATCGACGCCGAAACCGTTGCCAAGCACATCACGCCCAGCATGCGCGGCTACGGTCCAGAGCTGGCCAACAACGCGCCGCGCGCCGGCAACTTCGAGGCCCTGGTCGGCCTGATCTCGAACCTGAACGACACCGAGATGGCCGTCCTGCAATCGCTGCTGGGCTCCGGCGTCGACGTCGACGCGGTCGCCTGCGCGCTCGATGGCGATCTGGCAGCACGCCGCGTCATCCGCAAAATCGTCAACCCAATCCCATGAGAGGATCTGAATGAGAGTGATCGAGAAAAAATCGCCGGTCATGCCCGTCCCGCAGTCCGCGCAGGTGACCGGCGGCAAGTCGGCAATGCTCATCAAGGCCTACGCGCCTGGCGCGCCTGCAGGGGGCATCGTGCAAACCATCGAGCCCCACCAGACGTATGTGGTGCCCGACGATGCGACGCATTTCATGGTCCAACTGACCGGCCGCACCTTGACCCATCCGGTTCCCGTGGCGGCCGATCCGGTGGTTTCACCAACGCCGCCGGATGCGTGAACCGGCACTCACTCCAAAGGGGTATCGTATGTTTAGGAAAATGACTGACCGGACCGAAAAGCTGTCCGTCGAATCCGTGGTTGATCGGGCACGCAATGGACACTCGAGCGGACACCGCTTCGATGTGCCGTCGTTCAATGCCGCAAAGGTCATGAACGGCACGGCGGCCGGGCCCAAGGTATCAAAGCACCCGATGAAAGAGTCGGGGCCGTGCAAGGGGTGTGGCCGGTCCAAATGAGACACGACAGGCCTCAGCACGATCGGCTGCAGTCAATGCCGCTGTGGCAGTGTGTTGCCCTTCCGGGAACGCTCAATGACGTGTTCCCGGAAGTGGCTGACGCGCGGTCTGCGCTGGCTGGATCCCCGGCTGTGAGTGAGGCCGTCCAGGCCGTAATGGCCCGCCAGGCGCTGGTTTCTGCTGCCGCTGCCGCTGCCGCTGCCGACGATGCCACTCGCGCGAAATACGCGGCGCACTACGAATGCCTTAGTGCGCTGATGACAACGCTGTTCCTAGAGCTGCCACGACGCAGCCAAACCAGGGAGGTTTTCTGATGGCAACGTCCAATATTCCTTACCACGCTCGACGCCGCGCTGCGGCTGCCGCCGATGATCCCGATGCATTCGCTCGCATGCGCGCCAGGCTGATGGGCGAAGCATACGCCGATGGCGGCGAAGGAGGCGATGGCGGCGAAGGAGGCGATGGCGGAGGCGAAGGTGATGCCGACGAGTTCCCGGATACGCAGGAGTTTCTGAATTCGCTCAATGGCGGCGACGATGGAAACGATGATCCTGACAAGGCGCGGGTCGCAGCCCTGCAGACGGCGCTTGAAACAGAGCGCATGTCGCGCGAACGGCTTGAGCGTGAGGTCCAGGACCGTGAGAGTCGCGTCGCAGCTCTGAGCCAGTTGCAGGACGAGCTGAGCGCCCGTTTGCAGGAGATGAGTGCTCAGGTTATTGCCAAGGATGCGCACATCGACATGACGCCGCCCGCGGCTCTGGTCGAACAGATCGGCGAACAAGCGGCAATCGAAGTCACCAATCACTACGCCAAGCAAATTTCCGAGTTCCAGGCCAAGCAGGCTACGACACTCGATGCTCGGCTGCAAAATATTCTCAAGAAAGCGGGGCTCTCGCTTGATGGCGTTGACATCGATACACGTATCGCTCAACGCCTGCAGGAGCGAGACACCCGATCGTGGGATGACAAGCTGCACGAACTGATCCCCGGCGTCGATGCCATTTTGTCCAGTCCGCAATTCCGGACCTGGGCGGCAAAAACCGTCGATGGACTCGATACAGTGATGACCAACGTCGTGACCGCTGTGAAACGTCAGAGCGCGCGTGACCTCGATTATTGCAAGCGAGCTATCGGCCTGTTCATGAAAGCCAACGGGGAACCGGCCATTGGACGGCAGACGAGTGCGACACGGGGCGGTCGGAGCGGCCCATCGACGGCAGACAATCGTCGCGTCGAATCGCCGGCTGATCGCGCGAAACGAAAACGGGAGGCTCGCAATGCGACCTCCGGATGGACCAAGAGGTAATCATGAAAGGAATGAATCTGGGCGCGGCTGGCTATCCGACCGCACAAGGGGGTTTCTACGTCCCCCCGAAATTGGTTACCGACCTTTACGTCGGCTACCACTGTCAGTCAATCACCGGGCATGTGTCGCGGCCCGATTTTCTGGAAGATGAAGATCTCAAACTCTTTTCAACGGTCACGTATCCGGTGCTCGAGGACGATGACGGCGACGGCGAGGACGAGTACCAGGCCAACGGCCGCAGTGAGGAGCTGCGCGACCCGTTATCCAGCCGCAAAGTGCAGATCTGCAATAACTGGCGATTCCACCGCAAGATGGCCCGCTCCGACATGGCCCGGATGATCGAGTCGGAGGAGCTGTTCCAGACGGCGATGCAGGAGTATCTAAACCGTCGTCTGGATCGCAAGGTCGACGCCTACGGAATGTCGGTGCTGGCCGCCAGTGCTGACCCGTCGAACCGCGGCAACAGGGCCGGTCACCAATCCCACTCGATCGACCTGGGCTCGACGGCAGCGCCGTGGATCCTGGCCGACATGGGTGCAGAGGATCTGGTGAACAACTTGCTGCAGGCGTTCGACGAAGCGGAGGTTACCTGTAGCAATCCGATGCTGACGCTGATCGTCCCCCCGATGGTCGCCGCACGCTTGCGGAAAGACCAGTCGATCGACATCAACGACGATTCGGATTCTCCGCGGTTCACGGGCAAATTCCGCCACGCCTACGGATTCAATGTGATTTCGTCGGTTCGATGCCCGTCAAAACTGGTCAACGGCAAGATGGTGTACTACGTGATTGCCGTCGATCATCGGCAGTTCGGCGCACCGTCAAATCTGGTGTACATGGAGTGGCAGATCATCGGTCACGACGCGATTCTCTTTGGGGAATTCATTTGGGACGCCTTTGTTTTTAATGGAAAGGGTGTCGCGGTCGCGGCGGTCACTGCCAAGGCGTAATCCGTTCTCGACGCGGTCGATGACCGCGTCCTGATGCACAACATCAAGGAAGAATCATGGCAACGTACAAGTTGTATTCTGGCAACCTGAACCCGCTTCATGTGTTCGGATGCCCGCCCGATCGAAACCCGGACTGCGCGCAGCCCGAGAACCCGATCGGCTACATGGGCATGCACCGAGAGTATGAGGAGGTGTACTGGTCGGAGATCATGCGGCGCCTGTCGCGTGTTTACCCCGACACGTTCGCGTCTGACCTGGCGGTCGGCGATCGAATCGAGATCATGCTGATCCCCAGCTTCTCGCATGTCGAGTCGATCGCCACGCACGAGAAAGTGTTCCAGACCGGGTTCACGGTCGACATCGAGGTCGACAACGGTCTCGTGCCGTCGGCACCGTGGGCGGGTGGCCCGGTGCTGACCACGGTCTACCCGGAGGGTCTGTGCTCGGCAACCACCGTGGTCCCGGCGGCCACCACTGAGGACATGATGGTCGGTCCCGACGTCACCTCGAGCGTGTTCATGGGGGATCCTGCGGCGCCCGTCATGACCGGCGGGCGCGCCGGGGTGGTGACCGTGGTCATCGCCTCGGTGCCGGCGACGGTCGCTGAGTTTGCGCCAGAACCCGATTTTGCTGTCCGGGTGAACTACCGCAATCACCTCGAGTGCCGCCACCAGGGCACCTGTAAGCCTGCGCCCTGATCGCAGGTAGCAAACCAAGGCTGGTCGGCATCTCGCCGGTCAGCCGTTCACGGAGGATGATGAGATGGCACAGAGTAAACAGACGATCCACGCCCGCAACGGGGTCGAGATGGACGTCAGCCCCGAGATCGCCCGGCGAATGCTCGATTACCGAAACGGCGATGAGCGGCTAGTGAGCAACCGACGATTCGAATTCGCGGACCCGATCAATCGGCGCGAGGCGCCTGGTGGGACCGCCGACATCGGCGACGCGGTTGACGCCGATCCCGAGATCGTGGCTGCTACCAGGCGCGACATGCGAGACGAGGCTGCCGATGCGCGCGAGGCCCGCGAGGTCGCGCGGCTGCAGGCGTCGCAGATCAGGCGCGTGCAAAGCTCTCGAGGAGCGCCGACGTCACCGCGCTACCACAAGCCCGGCTCGGACATCTCGGACATCGTTGCCGATGCGCTGGGATCCGATGACGCGGCCGGCAACATCGATATGCCGGCCCGCACCGTCTGAACGTGAACGTCCAGTCGCTGCTCAACCGACTGCGGGGCGATTCTGGCGACGCTTCGGGTCGGCGCTGGTCGAACGACATGTGGCTATCGTGGGTGAACGAGGGCCTGTGTGAAGCCTATGCCGTGCGCCCAGAGATGTTTGCTCAGACGTGCCGGATCGCCCTGGCGCCGGGCTCAAGGCAGTGCATTGAGGACTGCTGTCAGATCCTGGAAGTGACCGGCGTCTACGAGCGCAGCGGACGCCGAGTCGGCAAGATTGCGGCGGGCAAGAACAAGGATGCCGAAGTGGATTACCCACTTCGAAAAGCGACGTGCCTGGTTGGCGATGCCGCGATGCCGGCGGAATACACCGTGCAGATGGACAAGGGCATGAAGCACTGTTTCTCGATCTGGCCTGAGATTGAGGCTGACGGGGAATTCCGGGCGCAGCTGTCGATCGCCTGCCGGCCGGCACCGATCACGATGAGTACGGCCGGCGACATCGGCGCCGCAGTCAACTGCTCCAACCTGGGGCCGATCCTGCATTACGCCATGGCATCGGCCAGGCGGTCCGGCACGCCAAGCCCGGGCGACGTGGCGGCATCGGTCAGTCACATGACGATGTTTTTCAACGCGATCGGCTGGCGCGGTAACGCGGATGCGCGGTCGGATGCTGAATTTGATCCACCGTCCGCACCGAGGGACCGGCCATGATGTTCGATCGACCGAATTTGTTTTGCGATGCGCCGGCGCCGCGTGAGCGCGCGTGCCCGATGTCGTGTGTCGATACCGTCACGCACATTGAGCCAGAGTACGAACCCCTCACCGACCTGGTGGCGAACGCCCAGTACGAGGCCCAGGGCGCACCCGCCAACGTGGCGGCCGATTACATGCGCGAGGCGCTGATCGATCACGCCAAGTCGATGGGCGGGATCGCGCGGCGCTGGGTCGTGCAGGCTCAGATGTCAGTGACCGATTACTACCTGCACGCCCCGGAGCATGAGCGGGTTTACCGGGTGCTGCGCGTGTGGATCGACGGCATGGCCGCCAGCCACCCGGCGCCAGGCGTGCCGACCACATTTATCGGCGGCGACGGTGCGCAGGGGGAATACCGGTTCAATCCGCCCGATCAGCTGGTGGTCCAGCAATGGCGCGAGCCGCTGGTATGCCCGGCCAATCGCCTCGAGGTCGAGGGCAGCGTGCTGCCGTCTGAGGATGCATGCCTGTTCGATCGGCAGTTTATGGTCGAGCACGCTCGCGCGATCCGGTACCTGTGTCTGTCCAAGTTGTTCAGAATCCCAGGCCGTCGATGGACGAACCTGGTGCTGAGCGCCAAGTACGAGCAGCTGCACCGGTCCGAGGTCGGCCAAGCAAACGAAACGAAATGGATCAATGGCGGCGGGGCTGGCCAGCGATCCGTTCTCGGTAACAGGCGACTGTGATGGCGGATTGCGAGAAAGACCAACCGTGTGACGCGCTGCCCGAGGTCGGGCCGGCGCCCAGTGCATACCGATCGGTGGCGGGCGAACAGGTTCGCCGGTACGCCATTACGCCGGACGACTGTTGCGAGCCGCTGGCGGCCAGTGAGGCGGTCGAGGCGGGCATCAATACCACGATCTGTGGCCAGATCGTGATCGAAAACGGGCGCATCAAATCGTGGCCCGTCGGCGCGACACCCGTCATCGAGCTATCCTCGAACGACGGGAGCATCCTGGTCGAGCGAGACGGGTGCCGGGCAAACATCGAGGTCGCGCCGACGAACGCGAATTTCGAATGCCCGGATGTGATCCGCGTTTACAACGGTCGGGTGCTGGCGATCGCGAAAGTGCTGTCGACCATTGAGTTCGCGCCAGAGACGTGCCTCGAGGTCGTGGGTTTCAACAAGCGCACCGGCGCCCTGGTGATCGGGCTGCGCGCCGGGTGCACGCCACCGGGCGCGGCGGTGACCGCACCGCCACCGACTTGGACGCCGACACCAGATCCTGGAGATGGCTCCGGTGGCTGATTACATCCGCGAAGTGGTCCAGGCGCCGGAGCCGTGTTGCACCGACGATGAGCGTGACGCATTCCGACGGGGCGGTGAGACGGTCTCGCACTGCGATCGGATCCGCATTGTGGACGGCATTGTCGTGCAGTGGGACGGGGAGGCGACGCCGATCTCGAGCATTGGGTCAGCCAATTTCACGCTCGACGCCTATGCGCTAGACCTGGGCGATGTCAATGTCCAGCTGATCGGGCAGGCGGGCGCAACAGATCAGGTCGGCGGAATCGCGGTCGATCGCGGTCTGGTGACCCGCATGGATCGGTGGGTGGCCGGCGTCTACTTCCTGCCCGAGACGGGCCTGCAGTCGACCGAGACGGTCTCAGGGGATGGGTGCGTGACCGCATCGGTCAGCCTGCTGCCGGACGGCCCCGGCACGTCGGTTGACATCGTCGAGCGCAGGACGCTGTCCAGCTACTGCTACGGGCCGGGCCCAGAGGTCAACATCGTCGTCGGCATCCGGCGCGGAACGTCTGGCGGTTTCGTCGTCTACACCATTGAGCTCGTCGGCCGCGAAGATAATGCGCCAGTCTCGGTCGGCGACATTGGGTTCGTTCCCGATGTGCTGGGCATCGAGTACCGCACTCAGGCCGCGGCCAGTGAAGTACTGGCGACCCTGACCGCTTACGGGTGCCTGACGTGAACCCGATCCGATTTGATGCCGCTTCCTTCAGCGGCATTTCGCCCAAGCTGAACCGATCGCTGGCCAGCCACGGGTTTTCGCGCCAGGCCCACAACCTGGATCTGGGGAGCGGCACGCTGCGCGGCCTACGAGCACCCCGGAAGATTTCGAACGCCACCGGCGAGCGGCTGTTTGTTGCCGGGTGCTGCCCGTTGCTGGGCGATTGTTCGACATCGTGGGCGATCCCGATGCCCAGCAGTGACCGGGTGTATCGCGTGCACGGCGGCCAGCTGCAGGTCGCGACCACGGACGTCGCGTGCACTGGCAAATGGTGGGATCTTGGCTTCGAGAGGATGCTGCCGGCGCCGGCGATCAAGACCACCGATTTTGATGGCGTCCAGGTTCAGATCGATGTCGACCGCCAGGTCGAGGAAACCTATGCGGTGTATCGGGTTATCGACCGGTGGGGCAATCCGTCGGCACCCTCACAGCCGTCGCCCGTGGCGCTGGCCGTCAATGGCGCGAATGTGATTGTCGAGGGATTGCCGACCGCCTATCCCGATCGATGGTCGGGTGCCACGGTCGAGGTCTATCTGGCCAGGTCCGGGGCGATCGGCAACGTCGAGGAGTCGGACGGCGATGTCGGATTGTTTCGATACGGCGAGGTGCCGATCGGCAATCGATCGATCTCGATCTATTTCGGGACACCCGGCGAGGAGCTGGACAGCGAGGACTACGAGCCCGCGCCGCCGAATCTGCGCGATCTGGTGGCCTGGCAGGATGGCCAGATGGCAGCCCTGAGCGGGGCCGGCATGCGGTTTTGCGAGCGCGGAGCGGTGAGCAACTGGTCGAGCGCCTACGAGCTGGCATTTTTCTCGTACCCGCTTCGGCTTGTGGCCGGCCGTCATACCGCCTATGTCCTAACCCGTGGGCAGCCCGCGATCATCAAGCTGCAGCACGGGTGCGATCAGCCGTTTTGCCACGCAGCCGAGCACATTCAGCGATCGCTGCCGATCATCGCCACCGATAGCGCGGTGGTGATTGATGAGAGGGTCTATTACGCGAGCAGCGAGGGCCTGGTGCGGATCGGGCCAGACGGATCGGTTGCGATCGTCAGTGACCCGTATTTCGGGCCCATCGAATGGGATTCGATTCTGCCGAGCACCATGCGCGCCGGCCGCTGGCGGTCCCATTATGTGTTCGTGACCGACGCCGGTGCCTGGATGCTGGACACTCAGGCGGATCCGCGCACGGCGCTGATGTCGGTCGATCTGGATGCACGGTCGTTCTCGGCGGGCGAGCTGGGCGACCTGCATTTCATCAACGATACGGGCGTCTACCAGTGGGCGGCTGGCGAGCACGATATGCCCTGGCGCTGGTCATCGCCCGTGGTGATGCTGCCGCACTGGACTGCGCTATGGGGGTATCGGGTGCTGGCCACCTGGCCGGGAGTGCGGGCCCGTGTGCTCACCGGTGATCACACGATCCTGGTCGGCGACGCCGATATCGTGGCCGATGAGGAGATCATCGACGGCGGCGTTCGCGTGCTGCCGGCTGGCCACTCGTGCATGGCGCTGGCGGTCGAGCTCGAGGGGACCGGCGAGGTTTCGGCGGTGTTGGTTGGGCCGCACTCTGAGGATCTGACGGTATGACGGACGATACACAAACGATCGAGACGCTGCAGTTTTCTCCCGTGGAGTTCAATCGCGACGACGAGGCGCCGAACAAGGAATTCATGCGCGAGTATCTGATGCTCATGCACCAGCATTGGCTCGAGGTATTCGGCCCTGACAATGAGTTTGCCCCGAATGCTGCAGCCGTCTACGACCTGTGGCAATCAGAGGTCATTGTTTTTCTGGCCGCCCGCGATAGCCGTGGCGTCGTTCGCGGACTGCAGCAGTGGGCTGGCGAGCAGCGCCTCATGAATGGCGATCTGACTGCGGCCACGCTCAACGCGGTGTACGTGGAGCCAGGGTATCGCGGTCAGTCAATGGAGTTCCTGCGTTGGGGCATGGCAACGATTCGGCCGCATGTGACGCAGCTGTACTGGATGCTGCAAGCTGATTCGAAACTGGATGTGATCGCCAAGCGGTTGGGCGGCAAACCCTACGAAGTGAAGTGGAGCCTATAACGTGGCTGGTGCGGTAATCGGCATTGCAATCTCATTGTTCGGGGCGTATTCCGCGAGCAGGGCGGCCAGCGCCCAGAACGCGATCGTCAAGGACCAGGAGAAGGATGCTCGGTTTTTCCGCGACATTTGGATGAACTGGTATCGCCAGTGCGAGATCAACCACCTATACGACGTGCAGATGCGTGGACGGGAGGTTGCCAAGCCGGCGGCCACCCGGGCGCGCATGGCGGTGTCGGTTCGCCGGGCGTTCTCGACGACTCGCCAAAAGGCGGTGTCGTGCTCGCCGATCATGTGCGTGGGCGCCCGCCGAACGGCATTGATGCAGCTGGCGATCGCCGAAGCCAAGTCGATCGCCGAGATCGCCGACCGAGCGGAGCGTCACGAGGACACCCGTACCCAGCTGCTGAATTCGCAGCTGGATGATCTGCGGTATCGCAATGCTCAGCTCGGCCGAAACCTCATCATGTCGGTCACCAATGCGGCGCAGTCGGCGGCGGCTCTGACATCGAACATCGCGGCCGGGTCCGGGCAGATCGCCGGGTATGCGCTGGCGCGCGGCATGAGGATGATCGGCGATTCCGTGGGCGGGCAGCGCTCGAGGATCGACGTGTCAGACAATGGCTACGTGATGGGAGGTCCGTGATGGCGGACGGCGGAACCAGTTACGTGGCGATCGCGCAGGCTGTCGCGGCAGCGGCCAGCGCCTACGCCGCAAACCGGGCGATCGCGGCCCAGACCGCAGCGGCCAGCCAGCAGGTCTATGAGGCAAAGTTTTACCGGGAGCACTGGCAGACCTACTACTCGGCCGCCGAGCTCGAGCACGTCAGCGAGGTATGCGCTCGAGGGCGCACGAAACCCCGGTATGAGCAGCGCCGGGCGTCGGCCCGGGTCGAGACCGCCAGGGCATACCGGTCGTCCCGTGCTCAGCTGGTGCGCCAGCTGAACCGCTATGAACTGCCGTCCACCAGGTCGGTGTGGGACCAGCTGGCGCTGTCCGAATCGAGCACCCGAATCGAGATGGTGGACCGCGCGTGGCGCGCCGAGGAGAATCGGGCGCTGCTGCTGAACGCCAAAATGGATGACCTGCTGTATCGAAATGCGCAGCTGGGCAGGGGCATGGGCGCCGCCGGTACCGCGGCCGGGCAGCTGGCGGCGACGACGGTGTCGCAAGTAGCTGGCGGCGTGAGCCAGCTGGCCGGGTATGCGCTGGGCAGGAGCATGCGAGGCCTCGGCGCCTACCTGAATCCAGCCCCTGCACCGATCAGCATCCAGATCGGCCAGGTGGCGACCACCCAATCCGCCGCATCCGCCGGCATTTACGAGCCGACACCCTGATGGCTACCGACGCATACAGTGGGTTCCTGGCCGGCATCCGTGCCGAGAACCAGGATTTCCTGGCCAACGAAGCGAACGACCGGGCCAACCAGCAGGCAGCGCTGACCAAACAGCTCAACGAGTTGCGTCTGATGGGCGAGCAGCAACGCATGCAGGAGTGGGAACGCGCTGCCCCTTTGCGCGATATCACGCAGGCGGTCAACCTGCGGACCGGGCAGGCGGCACTCGCGGACATGGGGGCCGCCGACGAGATGCGTCGCCTGATGGCCGGCATCCAACTCACCGACCAGAACGAGCGGCCGAGACCAGAGTTCGACATTGCAGCCGATCTGATGCGGTCGGCCAGTCTGTCGAGCAACCCGAAGGTGCGGCAGGATGCGCTGGCGATCTACCGGCGTGCGGGTGCCGCCCAGGCCGCCAACCAGGCCGCGCTCGATCCGCAAGGTGCATTCGCCCGGTTGCGCGATCTGAGTCTGTTCCCGGCCGGGTATGAGGCGCGGACGAAAGGCGACACCTTCGAGATCCTGAACGAGAGCGGGGTGCCGGTTCAGAAATACCCCCTGGCCGCAGCATCAGCCGTACTCCGGGATTTCGCGACCGGCGAGCACAAGGCGCAGGATGAGCTGTTGCGCCAGGCTGGCCAGGCCGCAGTCCAGAAGTCGATCGCCGACCGCATGCTCGAGAGCGCCAAGCAAACGGCGCAGGGCCAGGTGGAGCGTGAGCGAATTGCGCAATCGGCGTTGAACAAGCGAAACGCGGAATCGCAGGCGGCGTTGAACAAGCGAAACGCGGAATCGCAGGCGGCAATCAATGCACGAGACAAGCGCAAGGCCGAGCTGGACATCCTGAAGCTGCTGATCCAGGGCCGCCAGAAAACCGGCGGCGCTGCAGACGGCGGCGAATCCGCCTCGATCGATGGTGAGGGCGTCGAAGGCTTTGACCCGGCGCAAGTGGCGTCAGCGATGAGCGGTTATATGCAGCCAACGCCTGCGCCATCGGCCCAGACTCAGCGATCGCCGGCTGTGCAATCACTGATTGATTCTGCACCGACAGCCGGCCCTGTTCAGGCGGCGCCCGCCCCGGTGGGCAATCGGGATATCCGTAAAGCACTGCAAGCCGAATTGCCGGGCATGAGCCGCGAGGCAGCGGTCGATGCCCTTGAGACGCACGGCTATGCGGTGCTTGGCCCCGCGTTGTTCGCGCGGCTGTCGCGACTCAAAGATGGCGGCGCCGGGCGGGCCGACTTCCGATCACTGCTGGGCAATCCGTAATGGACGAACACGACGAAATTCTTGAGGCACTGCAGGAGGCCGAGCAGGCGCGACCCTGGTTGCCAGCCGGCGCGCTGCGCGCCATGGCGGAGGAGGAATCTGGGTTCCAGCCACGCCGGGCGGACAGCCGGTATACCGGCCTGCTGCGGGTGCCGAACGCCGAGCTGACTCGGTTTGGGCTGAAGCCCGAGGATGCGCTGGACTGGCGCCAGAATGTGCGCGCAGGCCTGACGATCCTGGACGAGCTGCAGGCGAAGTTCGATAACCCGGTCCTGGCACTGACCGCCTATCGCGCGGGCAGCGGGAAGGTCGCGGACTGGCAGCGTGGCGGCGCACGCCTGAAGCGCAGCGAGATCGAGTTTGCACCCCGCGTGCTCGCCAGGAGCACCAAATACGGCGGCGTGGCCACCCATGGCGAGCTGCTGGATGTGGCCAAGACAATGGGGGTCGAGGATCTTGGCCCGATTTACAAGGCCGCCGGCCTCGCGGGCCCAAAGCTGCCGCGCGGCGCCACGGTCGGCGACAACGCCGCGGACGATCCGCACGTCCTCGAGATGCTCGAGCAGCCGATCGGTCGATTGCTCGAGCGCAGTGAGAGCGGGCGGCGCAAGCCGGGCGTCGATCTGGTGGCCAAAGAGGCGTTCGAAGCCACGCCTGGCGCCCCGTCGCTTCGAACGGAGCCCGCCCCGTCGCTTCGAACGGAGCCCGCCCAGTCTGCGCACGTGCCGCCACAGGTGGCGGCGGCACTTGGAATGCCGGACATGAGTGCCACGCTGGGTCCGCGCGTGGACCGTGCCATTGATGCGCTATGGGGGAGCCTGTGACGGACTGGTCTGACATCATCCGCCGGATGTCGGCGGTGGCTGACGAGCTGGCGGTCGAGCGGATTCGAGATAACCCGGCCTCGAGCGCACTGGCCGAGCTGCGCAATCAGCCGGTGCAGGGGCCTGGCGCGAACCGGCCGATGTCATTCAAGGATTTTCGTCAGTCGAGCGAGTACGACCAGGCGCCCCTCGAGCAGCAACAGGCCTTGTACGACACGTTCCTGCAGACGCAGCTGCCGCGGTTCATCCCGAAAGGCGCATCCGAGGACCAGCGCTATGACGTGCTGGCCCGGTTCTCGAAGGAGAACCCGCGACCCCGGCAGCCGGGGATCTTCGAGGCCTTCACGGGCGGATTCAGCCGTGGGATGGAGTCGCTGGGCGTCGGGAATGCCGCGACACTGGGGCAGTCACCCGAGTCGATTGCTGGCGAGCTGCGCGATGTCGCCATGGCCAGACCCCCGTCGGCGTCCGAGCGTGACGCCCGGGCGGAATTGGCCGAGGCGGCCCGGCGGTTCAACGAGGCCAAAGGGTTTGCCAATTCGAGCTATGCGGCCCTGCAGGCGGTGGGCACGCTGCTGGGCAACGGCCGAGAAACGGTGTCGATGCTGGGTGAGTCATTGGGCGCCAGCATCCCGGCATTCGGTGGTGCCGCCGGCGGTGCCGCGGTGGCCGGACCGGTCGGCATGATCGTCGGCCTGGTGGCGGGCAATGCCGCCACCAATGTCCAGAGCAACATCGCCCAGGAGCTGCAGGAGAAGATTGCCGGCGCCGGCATCGACATGCGCGATCAGGTCGCGGTCGCCCAGGTGCTTCGCGAGCATCCGGAATGGGTGTCCGATTCCCTGGTGCGCGGGACAAAGTCCGGTCTGGCTACGGCTGCCGTCGAGAGCGCGATCGACATCGCGACATTCGGGGTCAGTAAGGTGGCCAGGCCGGCGGTCAAGGCCGGGCAGGTCGCTCTGCGGGCAGGTTCCGCGGTGGCCGCGCAAGGGCTGGCAGAGGGCGCTGGCGCGATTGCCGGCGAGGTGGCGGTGGGAGATGCCCCGAACTATGGCGATGCGCTGATACAGGGCGCGCTGGGCACCATTGGTGGCATTCCCGATGCCGCGATCGACATCGGCGCCGGTGCCGGCGCCAGACCGGCGCCTCCGGTACCGGTGAAGCCCGATGTCCGGGTATTTGATGACGAGACGGCACCAGAGCCGGCGGAGCCCGCCAGCCCCCCGCTTCTCATGCTGCCCCCGCCTGACCGAAAACCGATCATTGCGAGCGCCACGGGCCTGGCCGGCACGGATGCCGATGCCGTCGAGCGTGCTGCGCTGGCCGAGCGGTACGCGCCGCAGCCGATCCTCGAGGATGTACTGACCGGCCTGGTGCCGAATGGGGTGATTGATGAGCAAGCTGGAACAGCTACTGACGCAGCTGGTCAGCCAGTACCGGGCGATGCCGCCGGATCAACGGCAGGCGGTGCGCCAGGCGATCGACCGGCTGATGCCGCTACCGGACCAGAGCCAGGGCGGTTCGTCAGCGTCGACGACGTCGACGGCATCGAGGCCATCCTCGAGCGGATCGATCGAGCCGCAGGGAACCGAGCAGATTCTGGCGGTGCTGACCCAGGAGTACCGGGCGATGCAACCGCGACAGCAACAGGTGATGCGCCAACTGATCGACCAGCTGATGCCGCCGGATCAGGGTTCGTCAGCATCGATGACACCGATGGGCTCGAGGCCGCCCTCGACCGGATCGAGCGCCTTGCAACGGGAGGAATTCCGGCAGACAGGGGTAATCCCGCCGGCCGGCCCGCCATCGGACCCGCGCCAGCAGGCAATGGCGGAGCTGTCGGCGATCAAACGGGTGGCGTCCCTGGATCCGGGCAACAGGCTACTGGCCCAGGGGATCGCGATGGTGGAGCAGGCGATCAACCGAGTGACGCCCCCGCCCCAGTAGATCGGCCGCCACCCAGGCCACCCCAGGCGGGCCCGACGGTGGTGCTGCAAAACCGCGACAGATCGTCGGCGTCATCGGTCGCTCAGATGTCGGCCATTGCAGGCAATCCGGATTACCTGCGCCTATCGCCCACCCGGCTGCTCAGTGAGGGCGCGCCGGTGGTGATTGATGAGGCGGCGGTACCAGACGCCCAGATCGGCATCGAGGACACGGCGGTCGACGCCCAGGGCGACAAGGTGCCAATCCGATACGCGGTGGTCGAGGCCGACGCGCTGCTGACATCCCATGATGCCCAGGGCAATCCGGTCGATGGCTATGCCAACGGTGTGCCCGGGCGGCTGCGGGCGGTCGCAGGTAACGGCCGGATTGCGGGCCTGCAGGAGGGTTACAAGCGGGGCACGACCACCGCCTACGTGGAGGCCCTGGCGCGCGATGAGCGGGCGACCGGGATCAGCGCCCAGACCATCGCCCGGTTCAAGCGCCCGGTGTTGGTCAGGCTGATGCGCGGCCAGGACGTGACGTCCGATATCGGTGATCGCACCAATACCAGCGGGGTGTCGTCGCTGTCACCGCTTGAGCAGGCGGCCAATGATGCGCGGCGGGTGCGGCTGGATGCGCTGGAATTCGACGACAACGGTGCGCCGACACCCGACACGATTCGCCGATTCATCCAGGGCATGCCGCAGTCAGAGCAGTCCGGACTGATCGGCAAGTCTGGCGAACCAACCCGCCAGGCGGTCGATCGGTTGATGAACGCGGTATTCCACTCGGCGTATCGTGACGACGAGATCGTCAACCTGTTTGCCGCCGCGACCGACGCCGAGGCCCGGAATGTGATCAACGCGCTGGCGGCGATCGCACCAGAGGCCAATCGCCTTGAGGGCGCCGGCGACCTGGATGTCCGGCCACTCATCGTCGATGCTGCAAAGATGGCGGTCAATGCCCGGCGTCGCGGCATCAAGCTGCTGGATATGGTCGAGCAGGAGGACATTACCGTCGATCACGCGACCCAGGAGGTCGCGCGGATCATGGCGGAGCACGCGCGCAGCACGCGCGCAATGACCGACCGTCTGCGCCATCTGATCGGCATGGCCTACAAGGCGTCGCAGCAAGGCGACGAGGATCTGCTGGGTGCGGTGCCAAAGCCGTCCGTTCTCCGGCTGATTGAGGAGGCCAACCAGCCGGAGGCACAGCTGTTCTCGCGGGTGTCTGAGCCGACCGAGCCCGGTATGACGGCCGCAGCGGTCGGTCAACTCGTGAGCAAAATGCTGGCGAACTGGGCGAGCCCGCCGGGCATCAACGTCGTGCCGACCCTGATGCATTCGGCGGTGCCGGCCGAGGTCAGAGAGGCGGCGGCACGCAACGCGGCAACCCAGGCCGAAGGATTTTTCTGGGACGGCCGAGTCTGGCTGGTAGCCGATCAGTTGCCGACGGCGAACGATGTGCTGCGGGTGACGTTGCACGAATCATTGGGGCACTTCGGATTGCGCCGCACGTTCGGCCAGCGCCTGGATCCGATCCTGCGCGCCGTGATCCGCGACCATCGCGCGGCAGTCGAGCGTCGCACTCGCGATGAAGGCCTTGCCATCGACGACGAACGAAACCTGATGATCGGTGCCGAGGAGCACCTGGCATACCTGGCACAAACCGCGCCAGAAAACCGGCTGGTGTCCAGAGCGATCAGCGCGATCCGCGAGGTCGTTCGGCAGATTGCCCGGGCGATGGGCGCAGATCTTCGGCTGACGGATGCCGACATCATTAACTCGATCCTGGCGCCAGCCAGGCGCAACATCATTGAGGGCGCCGGCCGGGCGGATGCCGATGATTCGATCAGCGGTCATGGCAATCGCCAGCCTGCGATGGCCAGAGTGTTCCACGGCACGCCGTATCGAGGGATCGAGAAGTTTGACACGGATATGATTGGCGCCGGAGAGGGCGCGCAGGCTTACGGGTGGGGTCTGTACTTCGCTAGCAAGAAGGAGGTTGCCGATCACTATCGTGATGTTCTCTCCAAGCGTTTCGGTGCGTCTATCACCAAAAATGGAAAGGAGCTATTCGAAGCGGATCTGGCTCAAGCCTACTTCCGTATTGGTGAGATCAAGCGAGATCGGTCCGGCCAGTTGTACAAAGTTCTCGCATTCAATCGCGATGATCGTAATAGGTGGTCGGTTGATGTTCAGAGCGTCGGCGATGACGGGGTGGCGCTGCGTGGCGAGCGGGTTCGAAATCATGCGACTATGCCTCGCAGCGAGGATCTTGAACGTGATCTATCTGCGCGCGGTTATGAGGTTAGCCATGGGCAGCTCTACGAAGTCGAGATACCAGAGGACAGCGAAATGTTGCTCTGGGATCGGCCGATCAACGAGCAGCCTGAAAAGACTCGTTCTGCGCTTGAATCGTTGATCGGGTCGGCCGACCTGGCGTCATGGACTGGCGAGGATGCGTATCGCAGGATTGTCAAAGTGACTGGCGGCGGGCAAAAAGGCGCGAGCATGGCGCTTGCCAGGTTCGGGGTTAAGGGCATCAAATACCTTGACGGCGCGAGCAGGGCGGCGCGAGATGGGTCGCACAATTACGTCATATTCAGCGGCGATGACGCGAAGATCGAGAGGTCGTTGTTCAGCCGCAGAGCGAAGCGCCGAACCGACAAAGGAGTTACCAGCGGTGCGAACCTTCCTAAAATCAATCCGTTTAGCCCTGGTCAGATTCCTGTTCTCAGCCGGCGTGCTGGAAAGGCCGATGCAGCTATCGTCAAGGCCGCGCTCGCCCAAAAATTCCAGCTCGAATTATTCGGACCAGACACTGACCTTCCGGCCGCAACTCGAACCTGGCCAGACGGGGTACCTGGGGACGCACAGCCCGCCGCCCAAGTACCGAAAGGGCCGCCGCCGCTAGTCACGCTGCGTCGCGTCGGCACCATGCCGGTTATGGATGGGCCGATCGATAGCGCAGAGGCTGCGGCAACGGCGTTTGCTGACCTTCGACGATCGCCTCGCGAGCGGATAAACGTGCTGGCGCTGGATGCCGACAATCGACCGATCGCCATGCACCGGCTGTTTCTCGGCACCATCGACGCCGCAGCGTTCAATGTCCGCGAGATGTTCATGTCGCTGGCGCAGACCGATGGAGTCGCGTCATTCTGGATGGCGCATAACCACCCGAGCGGTCTCGCCCATCCGAGCAGGGCAGATCACAACCTGACCGATAACCTCCGTCGCAAGTACCAGGCTGGCCCTACTGGTGTGGCGCTGGCTGGACACATCATCATCGCCGGACGGTCGTATGTTCACCTGGCGCCGGACGGTTCGCGGGTCGGTGTCGCTCAGATCAAGCCAGTCAGACGTAAGGTGAGTCTGCCGATCGTCGAGCGGGTGACCGTGCGCACGCCTGATTGGTCGGAAAACGTATCCTCGCCGGACGCCGCCAGGGTGATGGCCAAAACCGCATTCCCAGATAGGGGCGCTGGGGTGATGGCGCTCAGCACCCAGCATAAACTGGTTGGCACGTTCCCGATGCAGCCCAATCAGATGGCCAGCATGGGCGACACCTATCGTGATCTGATCAAATTCATGGCAGAGCGAAATGCAGCTGCCGCCATTGTCGTAGCTCACGATGAGGAAGCCGCCAACAACGTAGCGTCGAGCCTCGACAACGCCGGTCTGCGAGTGCTGTATGGAGTCATTGCCAGGGAGGATGGGTCGCACACATCAATGGCCGACTCTGGCAGTATCAAACCGAAACCTTCATTCTTTTCGCGCCGACCGTCCCAGGTGCGCGCACCAGATGACCCGCGTCGAACCGACAATTTCGCGAGCAACCAGGAGGTTATGCGGTTCGCCGCTACCTTGCGCCTGCCGCCCAGGACGCTGGGCGATGTGGCGATCAATGAGCGCGACCCGATCAAGGCGGCCAGGCTGTTCGGCCGCCAGGCAGTCGATCGCCTGGCCGACACGTTTGCTGACGCCATGCTGCCGGCCCAACGGTGGATCGAGCGCATGCCGGTCAGCACCGAGGCCCAGCGCCAGATTATTGGCGGTCTGCGTCGAGCGCACGGGATCCGAGGCTCGCTCGATCGACAGGTCGATGAGCGTTTCGGTCGCCCGATGCGCCGCGAGATTCGCAAGCTTGCCAAGCAGTACGGCATGGGGACCGATGAGGCGATGCAGGCGGTCGGCTACTGGATGACCGCCAATTACGTGCCGCGCCAGAACGCCTGGTTGGCGGACAAGGACCAGATGGCGATCAGCGAGCTGCAGGCCGAACAACAGGCCGCGGCCGCAGCCGTTGCCCAGGCTCGAGCACAAGGCGTCACGACCCCAGCATTGGACCAGCAGCTCAAGGCGGCGGACGATGCGCTGAATGCCGCGACTGCCAAGGCGGCCAAGCGGCTGGCCGAGATCAACGACCCGCGCCTGGGGCGCACCGAGTTCAAGATTGGCGTCTCGGCCGGCATGACCAATGCTCAGGCCGCGTACACCAAACAGCTCATTGAGTCGCGGATCCCGGAGGCGCAGATCCGCCGGGTGGCGCAGATGGGATGGGATCTGATGGCCTGGCGCACCCAGCAGGATCTTAAAAGCGGCAAGCTGACTGCGCAGATGCTGGCGACCTGGCCAAACCACCCCGAGTATGTGCCGACCACGGGCGACCCGCGAGAGGAGGATTTTGAGGATCTGGTCACGAACGTGCGGGGTGGATCGAGCCTGAACGTACCGAAGGACAAGGCGGTCGGCGGCCGCACCTCGAGCGTGTCGCAGGACGGTATCAGCGCGATGTTCGACGCGGTTGGACGGTCGATCAATCATGCTGCATACCAGGACTTCAAGCGAGGCCTGTCGGCCGCCTACGATGAGGCGATCGTCGATGCGACAAACGAGCTGGCTGGGTCCGGGTTCAGTGGATCCCAGCTGCAGATCGAGATCCGCAGGCTGGCCGAGCGCAACCTTGGCATGGCCAAGGTCAACGGTGAGCCCAATGTGGGGACTGCCAAGGACGCGATCATTTATCGTGATGGCGGGAAGTCGGCGCAGTTCCTGATCGCTGACCCGACCGTGACTGAGGCGATTCGCCGGGAGAACCTGGACCGGACACCCACGGTATTGCAGAAGTTGTTCGAGCCCGGATCCAGGATTTTCGCGCGCCTTGTCACGACGCTCAATCCGATGTTTGCCCCAATGAACAGCTTCCGGGATATCTGGGAGCGGTCCGAGCTGCTTCGGGCAAAAACGATTTACGATCAGTCGGGCAACAAGGTGAACGTCGCGCGAGCGGCCAGGGCCGCATTGCGCATGATGTACGACCCGCGCAACGTGCACGCCTCGATCCGCAAGGCGTTCGGACGGGACTTCACCAGCAGCCAGGGCCGAGACCTCGAGGAGATGATCGAGCTGGGCGGGCTTTCGACCTGGGGCGGGTATCTGGCCAAGGGCCGGCAACAGATCGCGGACCAGCTACGCAAGGAGTCGATGCCGATCATTGGCGGAAAGACGGGCGACCAGGCTCGCGCGCTGTTCCAGCTGGTCGAAGGGTATAACCAGTCATTCGATTTACTGTCCTCGCTGGCTGTCTATCGGGCGCTGCTGGCCGAAGGGGTGGCCAAAGAGGAGGCGGCGGCGCAAACGCTGGACCTGATGGACTTCCGCAAGACCGGGAAAGCGATGTTCCCGATCAAAGCAATGTTCGTTTTCGCCCAGCCGATAGTGACCGGCGGGGCGAACCTGATTGGCCAGCTCAATACCCGCGTGGGCCGTCAGCGGTTCCTGGCCTATACGATGCTCTCGTATGGCCTGTATTCGCTGCTCAAGATGCTGGACGAGGATAACGACGACGAGGGTGGTTCCCGCATCGACCAGCTCGGTGCGTGGACGACAGAGCGGTCGATCCCGATCCCGATCAACGAGAGCACGATATTTAAAATCCCGATCGGCTTCGGGCTGCCACAACTGGCCTGGGGGACTGCGGTGCACCTGACTCGTCTGATGTCCGGAGAGTCGACGCCGGTCGAGGCGTCTGCCGAGTTGCTGAAAACGATGGGCAAGACCATCAGTCCGCTGCAGCCCAGTGAGATCAGCGTCGCCGAATACCCGATGGTTTACGCCGTGCAGACGTTTGCCCCGACGATCCTCAAACCGTTCGCACAGCTGGCGACCGATCGCAATGCGTTCGGCAACCGGATCACCCCGACATTCCCGAAGCAAAACACGCTCAAGGCTGAGCAGCCCAAGCTGAGTACGCCAGATATCTACACCGATGCGGCCGTGTGGATGCAGCGCAATATGGGGTTCGATGTCTATCCGGAGCAGATCAGGACTGTCGCGACCGGTCTGCTGGTGGGCCCGTTCAGAGAGCTGTTTTTCAAGCCGTTCGTCGACAACCCGGCACGCGAAAAGATGGGGCGTGATACGGTGCCGCCATATGTGTCGACCTTCATCGCGCCATTCAACGAGTGGTCGACGATCGTGCGGGGTCGTGAGGCCTATGACCACCTGCAGGCGCTGGCGGCCGAGAAAGAATCACGCACCGATCGGGGTGAGGCGATCGATCAGTGGATGACCCCGCTACGCAGGCGCCAGCTCACGCTCTATGACGAGTGGACCGATGCTGAGCGTGACGTTCGGAACGAAAAAGCGCGGGCTACCAGAGCGTTCAACAAAGGGAATATCACTGAGGCCGTGCGCGACGCCAGATACAAAACAGCGACCGAGCGGCGAGACCAGGCGACGGCCAGGTTCCTGTATCGGTATCGTCAAATTATTGGCAAGCCGACGACGCGATCGCTGCGCCGCGGCGGGGAGTTGTCAGAGTGAGATCAGTTGTCGAGTTCCCCAGCTACTACGGGGCCAGGAACACACCGGCCAGGATTGTGAGTGGACGACCGATCGTGGTTGACCCGTGTGAGCCCGATGTGGCGATCCGGTTTGCGACGCACGGGGCGATCCCGGATGCCGCGCCAGAGGATTACCGGCTGCACATCGTTCGGGTCGGCGACCCTGGCGAGTGGGTCGATTACGCTGGGTTCGATCAGGACGCAAACCACGACGTCGTATTCCGGCTGGACGATGCCTTTTTTTCGAAGCCGCCTGGCCGCTACCACGGCGAGATTATTGCTGGCGGCTGCTGTCATGTGATCCAGTTCGAGATCCCAGCATGCGCGAGCATTGTGGGCGCAGGCCGGGCCGATAGAACCGTGGCAACGGAATGCGAGGACGAATGATGAATGTGCGAGATGAGATCATCAGACACGGGCCCATGTTGTTGCTGGGGATCGCCATGGCAGAAGCGGTCCGGCGTTGGGATTACCCCATCGGCCCAACCATGGTGCGGATGCAGGCGATGTTCCTGGCCGCTTCGGTTGCCTATCTGGTCGACCGGTGGACCACCCGTGGTGAGCGGCCTCATGAGATCCTGAAAATGATCCTGGGCAGGCCTCCCTACAGGATTCTCGACGGTCAGCGGATGATCGCCCTGTCCATCGTTTACGCCTCAATGATGGGCAAGCGCTGCATCATCTTCCTGGGCTGCTACGTGGTGTACGGGATGGTGACCGCATGATTCGATCCACGATTGCGGTGTCGCTGATGGCGGTGCTGCTGGCGGTGGCATTGTCCGCCGAGGCGGTCACGATACCGGCGCGCGCCGAACAGTACCGGGGCTACCTCAAGCGGCTGGCGTTTCAGACGACGGGCCGCGCCGATGCTTCGCTGCTGGGTGCTCAGGTGCACGCCGAATCGTTCTGGCGCCCAGAGGCGGTGTCGCCGGTCGGCGCCTGTGGCCTGGCGCAGATCATGCCATTGACCGAGGACTTCCTGCGGTCAAGGCACCGGGCCAAACTGGGGTCCGGCACCTGTGCATCACCCCGGTGGGCGCTGCATGCCATGGTGCTGTACATGCATGACCTACGGTCACGCATGGCAGGCATCGACGATATCGAGCGCGCGGCGTTCGCCCTCTCCGGCTACCACGGGGGCGCGAAATGGGTGGCAAGGCGAAAGGCGCTATCTCCGGAGCCGCTGGTCTGCCTGTTCAAGACGTGCGACATCAATCCCGGCATCTTGCCGGCAAACCAGCTGGCGGACCAGGAATACGCGCGGCGCATCCTGCTACGCCTGGCACCCATTTACAGGGCGGCAGGATGGTGAGGCAGAAAGGGTTCATCGCAGCAGCGGCCTATGGTTGGATTGCGGCGGCCGTGATTGCCGCTGTGTCGGGCGGTGTGGGCTACGTGTGGAGCGCGGCCAGCCGGATCGAAGTCAAGGACTTGGAAAAGCAGCTCACGAAGAACGAGGCGGATTGCGCACGGGATAAGGGGAAACTGGAACGTGAACACACCAATGAGCGGATTGCTATCACGGATGCCGCCTGGAAGGCCGCGACCAAGAGCCGGGAAGAAGTCGACAAACTGCTGCTCGAGCGCCTGCAGGCCGAGCACGAGCGCCTGCAAGCCGAGCAGGCCGCTGCTGAAGCGCTGGCCAAGGAGCGTCAATGGGCCGAGCGACGGGTGCGCGCGATCAAGCTGGAACTGGATCGCTCGAGCGATGTGTGTGTCCGGTCTGCTCGCGTTGGCCAGCTGCTCAACGAACAAGCCGGAGCCGGAGCCGACGGTCGTGCTGGTGCCCCAAGCATGCCCGCCAAGGATACCCCCACCACCGCCCCCGTCGGATCTGATGCTACCCCCGGCCGACTTGAACCATCACCGTGAGGTCGATGGCGTGCCAATGAAAGAGGATATCGCCATCTGCGCCGCCAATTCGGCGGTTTACAAGCAGGCCGCCGACCGGCTTCGCCGCCTGCAGGGCTTTGTCCGAGGGCTTTCGATCCCGGTAGATATGCCCGACTGATCGTATGCCCGACTGATCTTATCTCCTCTCGGTCCGCATCTGCGGACCCTTCGCCCGGCGCTGCGTTCGGGCGTTTTTTTAAGGACGCTGTAATGACTCAGATTGCTGTCGCCATCGACGAGCGGTGGCGCGCGTGGATCGCCGAGAACGTCTCTCGCGGCTGCTCAGACGAATCAATCCTGTTCGGCATGACCAGCCAGGGCATTGCGCCTGACGACGCCAGGCGTGCGCTGGATGCAGCCAGGACCGGCGTTCACGTCGGGGCCGTTCTGCGCCAGCTGACTCCCGGCTATTTCATGGCCGACGGTCGCCGGGTCGCGGTGCCGTTCGCGCTTGCCAGTCCGGTGATCGGCCTGTTCGATGACCTGCTCGACGCTGACGAGTGTGGCCAGATTATCGACCTGGCCAGGCCGCGTCTGAGTCGCAGCATGGTGGTCGACCGGATGACCGGTGCGACGGTTGTCAACACGGTCCGCACCAGCGACGGGGCCCACACTACGGTTGGAGAATCCCCGGCCATCAATGCGCTCGAGCGCCGGATCGCCGACCTGACTGGGATCCCGATCGACCACGGCGAGCCGGTGCAGATCCTCAGATACCTGCCGGGCGCCCTGTATGCACCACACCAGGACTATTTCCCGCCATCAGATCCTGGAAGCGCTATGCACATCGCAACCGGTGGCAACCGGGTCGCCACCGTGGTCGTGTACCTGAATACCGTGCCGGCCGGCGGGCAGACTCGGTTTCCGACCGTTGGCTTGTCGATCGCGGCCCGCCAAGGTAGCGGCGCTTGCTTCGGCTACTCGACCCCGTCTGGTGCGCTGGATGACCGATGCCTGCACGCAGGCGACCCCGCGCTGGAGGGAGAGAAATGGGTTGCCACCAAATGGCTTAGAGCCAGGCCGTACCGGCGATAAAAAGCCCGGCGCACGCTGACCGCGGTCGGCGACGATCAGCGCAAATGTACGCGCGGTTTCCTCGCGGTCGAACCGCTTTGCTTGAGCTTCTG